>Ga0210400_10000400_pt1 | contig 49581 bp, 43 predicted proteins | sample IncBWH26MmetaG_FD_155456 | JGI IMG/M metagenome (GOLD analysis project Ga0210400, IMG submission 155456) | Forest soil microbial communities from Barre Woods Harvard Forest LTER site, Petersham, Massachusetts, United States - Inc-BW-H-26-M | ecosystem: Environmental > Terrestrial > Soil >...
TGTGTGCATGCGCACCTCCGCAGGAATTCGGGGGCCATCAACAGCATCGTCAGCGCCTGCGGCTTGCTCTCGGCGCTGGCGATGGCGCGGCGGGTCTCGGCCGAGGCGAGCGGGCCGATCGCCGCCTCGGCAAGGGCCGGCGGATCGAGCCGATCGGCGGTCCGCTGCGCGAAGGTGTTGGCGATGTCCAGGCGCTGCGCCAAGCCGGCGAGCCAGGCGGCGTTGTCGTCGGGAAAGCCCTTTGGCGACGGGGGCCGCCACAGCGGTTCACCAAGCAGGTTCAACCCGCCGACGATGCGGCCGATCTCGCCGTTCTGCCCGGCCGCGCGCAGCGCCGCCACGACCCACTCGGCCGGGCGCTTGAGCTTGGCCTGCTCGGTAGCCCAGGCTTCGGGCGCGGCGATCAGCACCCGCGCCACCTCCTTCAGATCGCCCTCAGTGTCGAGAAACCGGCTCGCCAGCCGATCGACCAGCGCGGGGGGCGGCTCGTCGGCGACAAAGTGGCGGGCAAGCTTGGTCGCGACGTGCCGTGCGGTCGCCGGATGGCGCGCGAGATCGGCGAGCACCGCCCGCCCTTGCTCCACGCCGTTGTCGGGGTAGTCGCGGCCGATCACGGTCTGGGAGCCGGGCTCGTGGGCACGACGCAGGAAGACAAACTCGCCGCCGTGATCGGGGTCGGATACGGTCTCGCGAATTGTCCAACCCGTCAGGATCTTGGCGAAGCTGATCACGTCGGCCTGCGAGTAGCCGGTGCGCACCCCTAGCGTGTGCAATTCGAGGATCTCGCGCGCCAAATTCTCGTTGAGCCCCCGGTCACGGTTGACGCCGGCGACCGAATTCGGACCGATCGACAACGCATTGTTCAGATAAAGCAGCATCGCCGGGTGGCCTTCGGCGGCCTGCAGCATGTCGGCGAACCGCCCGAGGACATAGGGCCGGATCGCCTCGCGCTCGTAACCGCCGGCCATCACGGTGGCGTCGGCGTTGACGCAGAAATGGTTGGACCAGAACCACACCAGGCGCTCGACAAAGCCGATCTCGGCCTGGATGGCGCTGTCGAACCGCGCCTTCGCCTCGTCGAGAAAGAGCCGGCGCGGCAACGGCACCGGCTCGGGTTGCGCCGCCGTCGCGGGCGGAGCCTCGGGCTGCGCCGCCATCGTGTTTTCGGTGCCGGCGCTTTCCTTCGCGGCATTTTCCATGCCGCCGTTTTCCGCGACCTTCTGCGCCGCCTCGCGGCTGCGGCGGGCGAGTTTGTCCTTCGCGTTGCGCTCGGCGTTGTATTCGAAAACCGCACGGTTGGCGGCGCCGCTGCTCGGCAGCGCGGCCACGGCAACCAATCCGGCACCGGGCGAGTCGAGTTCGGCGATCAGCGCGCCCTGCGGGTCGGACTGGATTGCCTCTATCGAACCGGCGCGCGGCCCGAGGCCAAACCGGTGCAGTGCCAGCGCCGCCGCTTTCATATCGCGGGCCATCGGCGTCGTCCTTTAGCTGACGGCTGGCACATTATGCGCCACGGGTGGCGAAAAGTATCCCCGGATGTCGTGGATCACGCCCTCGGGTAGGGGCATCATTCTCGTCGAGCACAGCGCAGCCTGGCCAAAGCCAGACGCGCGATCGCGGCCGGCGCCTGGTCCGGGATCGCGAAGACCGAGCTGACATTGATCTCGCAGAGGACGTAGGTGTCGTCGCCCGACGCGGTGCGCGGTCCATAGAGGAAGTCGGCGTCCCAGATGATCGGCAATGACGCCGTGTCGATGTCCAGCACCTGCATCATCTGCGGCGTCCACTCCTGTTCCATCTTCGCCCGGAGCGCCTGAAACGGCGCTACATCGGCGCCGTGCATGATGCGCGGACCGGGCTGAGCGGCCGGGGAGTCCGGTCCCTCGGGCGGCGGCGGGATCAGCGCCTTGATGAATTGGTGGCCGAAGCCGACCACCTTGTCGGTCCCCATGTAGCAGCGGATCATGCCGTCGGGCAGGCGCGGCTGAAACGGCTGGTCGACGATGCAGCCATCGGCGGCGAAGTAGAGCTCGCAACGCGCCATGAACTCGGTGAGCGGCATTTCCTCGAGCATGGCGCCGCGGAGCGCCTGCAGGACGCGCACGACATTCGGTTCGCCGCCCGGCTCGGAAACCCGTTCGACTTTCCAAACACCCTGCCCGCCATTGCCGCGGTTCTGCTTAAGGACGCGTGGGCCGGCGGATTGCAGCCGGGCGGGAAAGGCGGCGTGGAACTCGGCGGCATTGCGGTAGAGGTGGGTGTCGGCGCCCCAGCCGAGATGCTTCGTGCGGTGCAGGACTTCCTTGACGCCCATCTTGAGGGTCACGTCGGGATGGGCGCTGACCCAGGGGCCGCGCGATGCGACATCGCGCAACATCGAGTCGAGCGCAGTGCGGGTCTTCCCGCCATGAAGCGGATCGACCCACACCAACACGCCATCGACGGTCAAAAGTTGCGCGCGCTCCTGGTCGGCGAAATCCTCGTCATAGACCGCGGGCTCGGCATGGATGCCGAGCGCCGTCAGCTCCTCGAAGATCCGGTGAAAGCGATTGTTCTGCGGCGTCGCGGCTTCTCGCGCCTCGCGATCGCCGCGCCAGAGGATCGCAATTCGATAGGGTTTGGTGTCCGCCATGTCGCAACGCACTCCTCGCTTGGCGAGAGGCGCAGAGCTTGGACGGATGAGTCGTCTAATGGGGTGCCTGCTTCAACCCCGCGGCCATGATATTGACGCTTGTCACCACTGACAATCCCCGACGGCTCGCGTCACACGGTGGCGATTTCTGGAGCGCTTCTGGCGAGGTCCGGCCAACCGGGGAGGCTCCTTACATCAGGGCGAATAATAGTAGCGCGGCCGGGAACGCGCCGCGCGGTCGCCTCTCATGCTGACGAGCAAACCTGGGGTGGCGATGTCAGCCCTCGCCGGCTCAACGGTCCGTTCGGGAGCCGGCGGGGAAGCGGGATCGGCGCGGGCTTCCGCGGCGACGCTCGGCTCCGGTCTCGCCGATGCGGCAACCGGCACGGCCGCGGATGGCGGCGAGGCGTTCGCCGGCGATGCAACGAGCGCTGGCGCTGGTGTGGGCGCCGGTGCCGTTGGCGGTGGCAGCATCGCCTGCGTGGATGCCGGATCCGTGGCCTGTCTTGCCGGAGCGGGCGCGGGTTGCGGCGGCAGGTTGTCGAGGGCGATCACATCGGACGCCGGGTGCCCGGCGGCGGTGGCCGGCGCCATCGACGGCGCCAGCTCGCGCTCGATCGGCGCGGCCGCCACCGCATCGGGCGCGGCGGACGAGGTGATAGGAACCATGTAGACCGGGGCAGGCTGATCCGACATCGGCGAGCAGGCGCCGATCATGATGCCGCCTACCAACGATACCGCCGCGACACGGATCTTGCCGTGCCGGCTAAAGGTGCTTTTCGTCATGTCCCCCTCCCGGCTCGCCCCCCGACGAGCACAGCCGGCATTTTAGGCTAAAGCGGCCGGCTGCCGTAGCGCCGCCTCGGCCCCCGCCGTGTGCGGGCGGGGCATTGCCGTCCCGGGCTGGAGTCATCACTTGGCGGCCCGAATCGGTTTTCGTGCCGGTCGGCTTTTTCGGCTACGCGGGGCGGTGGACAATGAGGCTGTGCGCGCAACGCCACGCAATAAAACCACGGAGACACGGAGGGCACGGAGAAAGCGGTGGGCGGATCCTCTCTGTGTCCTCCGTGTCTCCGTGGTTTTGAATTTTCGACCGCCTCGCAGCCGTTTCCATTCAGGATTGGCGGAATGCGCTGCGCTTTTCCGCCCTACGTCCCAGCTCGTCGGTCCGGAAAGGCCGGCTCCCGAGATGGTTGAAGAATGGGTCCCGGCTTGCGCCGGGACGCGGCTGCAGGCGAGTTTTGCCCGAGCGGTTCAGGCCGATAGAGACCCGCTAAGGGATCCTGCGGCAGGCTCACGCCCTTCTGACGCCCCAGAAGACGGTGAAGCAGCCGGGGATGATGCCGGTCAGCTCCTTGCGATAGGCGGTCGTCTGCCAGTATTCGCCCATCGGGATGAACGGCAGATCCTGCCATAGCTGGGTCTGCATCTCGGCGCAGATCCGGCGCTGCTGGTCGACATCGGCGGCGTCGAGCCAGGCGGCGCGCAATGCCTCGATCTTCGGGCTGGTCGGCCACCCGTCATAGGCGGCCTTGCCGTCGGCACGCAGTACCTGGTTGCCGAACGGGTTGGTGTTCGGGATCGAGCGGTCGATCATCGTGAAGAACACGTTCCAGCCGCCCTTGTCGGGGGTCGCCTGGCTGGTGCGGCGGCGGATCACCGTGCCGAAATCCATCTCCTGGAAATCGACGTTGATGCCGGCGCGGCGCATCTGCTCGGCGCCGATGCGCGACAATGTGCTGATGCCGCCGACATCGGTCGGCGAGATGACGACGATCGGCTCGCCCTTGTAGCCGGCATCGGCGAGCGCCTTTTTGGCCGCCATGTAATCGCGCGGCCTCTTCAGCACCTCGATGCCGGCATCGTTGGCGAGCGGCGTCCCGGTGCCGAAGATGCCGACGCCGTCATAGCGGTCGGCGGGATCCTCGCCGGCGATCGCGATCATCGCCTCGTCCTGGTCGATTGCGGTGAGCAGCGCGCGGCGCGCGGCCGGGTTGTCGAATGGCGGATAGAGCTGGTTGAAGCGCAGGATCCCCATCGCCGGCATGTAGTGCGAGATCGCCGTGACGTTGCGGTCGCGCGCGATCTGCGCGAACAGATCGCGCGGCGGCGACTCCCACCAGTCGATCTCGCCGCGGCCGAGCGCCGCCTGGGCCGAGAAGGAGTCGAGGGTCAGCCATTCGACGTGGTCGAAGTGTACCGTCTTGGGTCCGGAGGTGAAGCCTTGCGCACCTGCCGGTCCACTGGCGTCGCGCGGCCGATATTCGACGAACCGGGCGAAGGCGGAATGGGCGCCGCTGACATGCTCGTCGGCAAGGAAGCGGTAGGGGCCGCTGCCGACGATCTCCTTGACCTGCTGGTAGGGCGAGGTCGCGGCGAGCCGCTCCGGCATGATCGCCGGCACCGTGCCGCCAGGCCCGGCCAGCGCCTCCGGCAGATGCGGGAACGGCCGCTTCAGGCGGAAGCGCACGGTATGGTCGTCGGGCGCCGATAATTCCTCGGTCGCGCCCATCAGCGCCGTCGCGAAGCCGATGCGCGGTGCGAAGCGGCGGATGCTGGCGACGACGTCGCGCGCCAGCACCGGCTCCTTGTCGTGGAAGCGCAAGCCGTCGCGCAGCTTTAAATTCCAGGTCAGGCCGTCATCATCGACCTCGTGGCCCGCGACCATCTGCGGCTGAGCCTGCCAGTTGGTGTCGATGCCGTAGAGCGTGTCGAAGACGAGATAGGCGTAGTTCCGGGTCGGCCGGTTGAAGGTGACGACCGGATCGAGCACTGCGAGATCCGACGTCGGCACGAAGCGCAGTGTTTTCGCGGCGTCGGAGCGCGCGACGCGCGGCGCGGCAAGCACCGCCGTGGCGGCGAGACCGGCGTTCAAGAGATCGCGGCGGCGCATCATGTCCCTCCCGCATCGTTAGCCGTGGTTTCTTGGCGTAAAGTGTAGCACGCACACGGACAGGATTAAGGCGCGAGCCGGAAGGAGGCGCGATGGCGAGCGAACCGAGGGGCCGGCCGAGCATGCACCATGATTGGCACTCGGCCGATTATGTCGCGGATTGGATCGTGCACGATACGGCGCGCGACCCGGAACGGCGGCCGCGGCTGCAGCAGATGCTGGAGTTGGCGCCGTTCCCGCGCGACGCCGCGCTCGAGGTGCTCGATGTCGGAGCCGGCTACGGCGCGGTGACCGAGGAGGTGCTGAAGGCGTTCCCGAGGGCGCGGGTCACGTTGCAGGATTATTCGCAGCCGATGCTCGGCGCGGCGCGGCGGCGCCTGGCCGGGCACGCGGCGCAGCTGCGCTATGTAACGGCCGACCTCACCGATCCGGGTTGGGCGCAGATGGTCGGCGGGCCGTTCGATCTCGCGGTATCGGCCATCGCATTGCACAACCTGCGGGATCCGGCGGCGATCTTCGCCTGCTATCGCGGGATACACGATTTGTTGCAGCCCGAGGGCTGGTTCCTCGACTACGACCTGTTCTTCGCCGGGGCGGAGGGCCACATCGCCGAATTGCGCCAGGCCGGCTTCACCTCGGTCGAATGCGCCTGGCAGGAGCCGCCCCGCGCGATCCTCGCCGCGGCGCGCTCCGGGGTTTAGCGCCTTGCTACAATCCGGCTTAGAGCCGGGTGCCCGCGTATCGGGAATTCAGCCTTAACCGAGCGGCTGGTGCCGGGCTGGCAATGCCGGTAGCACTGAGGCTACCTTGCGCCCGAAGAACGCGGGACGGCGGCAATCGGGCGCGGTATTTTGCGGCCCGCAATCGAGGGGGGAGAGACAAGCGCGTGACGGGAGCATCGGACATCATCCCTGGAAAGTTGGCGGAAAGTTCGCCCGAGAAGTCCGCCGGCAAATCATCCGGCAGAACACGCCGGCCGCGCTTCTTTCGCGCGTTGCGGGAGACCGTCGCCCGCTTGCACGCGGTCTCCCCGGAAGCGATCGGCACCTGGGTCGAGGAGACGACGGCCTCCTTTCAAGCCGCCGGTGCGCGCGCTGTCGCGCTGCGCGACCTGCGGCGGCAGAACCAGTTCCTGCTCGAAGAGCGCTGCCGCGCCTTGGCCAGTCCGATCTATCTCGGCGACAATACCGCGCTGTGCCGGATGCTCGGGTTCTGCAAAATCTATCTCGACACCACCGACACCGGTTTCGCCGCCCATCTGCTGCTCGATGGGTTCTGGGAGATGTGGCTGTCGATCTTCTTCGCGCGGCACATCTGGCCCGGCATGACGGTGCTCGATGTTGGCGCCAACTATGGCTACTACACGATGTTGTTCGGGGCATTGGTCGGCGGCGAGGGCCGGGTCTACGCGGTCGAGCCGAACCCGATGGTGGTGCCGAAGCTGCGCCGCTCGGTCGGCCTCAACGGCTTCACCTCGCGCACGACGATCCTCGAAGCCGCGGCCGGCGCGGTCGATGGCGGCGCGGCCGATCTCTTTGTGCCGAACGGCGAGCCGAAGAACAGCACGGTCGCGGCGGTGCTCGACGGGATCGCGCCGGGCTCGGGGGTCATCTACAAGGTCCCGCGCATCAGAATCGACCGGCTGATGGCGAGCGCGATCCGGTTCGATTTCGTCAAGATCGACGCCGAGGGCGCCGAGCAGGACATCGTCGCCGGCATGGATGCGATCCTGCGCCGCGACAGACCCTGTCTCGTTCTCGAATTCAATGCCGGGCGCTGTTCCGACCCGAGTGGCCTGCTCGAAAAGCTCGGCACGCTGTACGACCGGATGCGCTATCTCGATTTCGACGGCAGGGCCAACGACATCAGCCCCGCTGAGCTGCTGCGCGACCAATCGGGCGAGGATTGGATGCTGCTGTTGGGCGACCCGCCGCCGGTGCCGGCTCGCCTGGGAGACGACGAGGAGCGCGCGCGGCGGCGTCCGCCCGCGGCGCCGTAATGCCCGCGCCGGCCTGCGTCCTCAGCGGTGCAGCGTCTCGATCAGCTGCTGGTGGGTTTCGGTGCGAACCTCGCGGCGCGGCGTTAGGCTGACATAGCCGAGGACGAGGCGCCCGTCGAACGCCGCGCGCTCGCTGATCAGGCGTATCTCGACCGGCTGGCTGATCGACTCGTCGATCGTGAATTGCAGATTGATTTCGATGACCTGCTCGCCGGCGGGCTGCACCCGCTCATAACCGAGCTGGATTCCCGCGGTGACCTCGACGACAAAGCTGTTGCCGGCCGTTTCCGCCGAAAAGGCGGTGACGATTGTCGCCGACCACGCCCCCGGCGGCAGATTGATGTACGGCCCGAAGATCAGGATCCGGGCGCGGCCGGTGACGTCGATCGGCCGGACCGCCGGCCGCAGCCGCCCGTCCGCCCGATCCTCATTGGTAAAGAATAGATCGGGCTCCCACACAATGGGCTCCAATTCGCCTCCGGCAAAATAGCCCACATAGGGCTGCAATGCCCCGCCGACGATTGCCTGATCATGCTCGGACAGACCGTCAGTCCATGCCGTCTCCTGCGCTCCTGCGCCGAGATCCGCCACCGCGGAGGCGATCGCGGCGAGGTCGGTCGGCGCGACCACGAATCCGAGATGGCCGGCGATCGCGGCCGCCAGCCTGACCGGATCCTCGCCATGGGCGCCGGGCAGCACCAGCGCGCCTGGCGCCTTGGTCAGAGTCAGCATCGCCGCGCAACTGCTGGCGATCTCGCGGGTCGCGACGGCTATGTCGTAGTTCGGGCGCTGCAACAGATCTCCGAGCGCCGAGCGCACGTCGCCGAGCGCCACCAGAAACGGCCGGCCGGCGCCGACGATCTCGGTCTGGAGGCGCACGACCGGCTGGCGCGAGGCGGCGACGAGATGCGCCGCCTCGCTGCGGATCGCCGCCGTCGCGACGTCCTCGAAGCTGTTGAACGAGCCTAACGCCACCGAGCCGAGGCAATGCTGGGCGAGGCGCGCGGTCAGCGCATCGCATAATTCGGCGAAGCGGCTCGGCAGCCCGATCGAAAAAAAGATCATGAATCCTCGATTGGCCGACTCGGTTCCGAAAGTTTGTAACGAGCCCGGCTCGCCGCTGTCGAGCGGCTTGCTGCCGAGAGGCCGGCATTCGCAGAAGGCCGGGCACCTTGCCCCGCCCAATATGGCGGATTGGCGGGAGTTGCGTGGATGGGCGGCATCTTGCATAAGGTGGCCCGGTGATCCCCGGGCGCTAACAGCGGATTTACCTTCGGGGCGTAAAGGCCGCACCGCACAGCGGATTAAAATTCGGTATCGGGCCGAACATTGCGGCGGGGTTTGGGAGTTCCGATGAAGGTACTGGTGACCGGCGGCGCCGGATTTATCGGATCGGCGGTGTGCCGGCTGTTGGTCGGCGAGCTGGGCGTCGATGTCCTCAACCTCGACAAATTGACCTATGCCGCCAATCTCGCCTCGCTGCGGCCGATCGAGAACAGTCCGCGCTATCGCTTTCAGCAGGGCGATGTCGGCGACCGGGCGCAGATCGGCGAGTTGCTGGGCTCGTTCGAGCCCGACGCGGTGCTGCACCTCGCCGCGGAATCGCACGTCGACCGCTCGATCGACGGCCCCGGCGAGTTCATCAAGACCAATATCGAGGGCACCTATGTGATGCTCGAAGCGGCACGCGATTACTGGCGGCAGCTGCCGGCGGCGCGGGCGCGCGATTTCCGCTTTCACCACGTCTCGACCGATGAGGTGTTCGGCTCGCTCGGGCCCGACGGCAAATTCACCGAGGAGAGCCGCTACCAGCCGAATTCGCCCTATTCTGCCTCGAAAGCCGCCTCCGACCATCTGGTGCGCGCCTGGCACGAGACCTTCGGGTTGCCGGTCGTCATGAGCAATTGCTCGAACAATTACGGCCCCTACCATTTCCCGGAAAAGCTGATCCCGCTGGCGATCCTGAAGGCGTTGCACGGCGAGCCGATCCCGGTCTACGGCAAGGGCGACAATGTGCGCGACTGGCTCTATGTCGACGATCATGCGCGGGCGCTGCACGCGATCCTGACCGGCGGCGCGCCCGGCGGGAGCTACAATGTCGGCGGCGACGGGGAGCGCACCAACCTTGAAGTCGTGCACGGGATCTGCGACTTGCTCGACGAGCTGGCGCCGGGATCACCGCATCGGCCGCATCGCGAGCTGATCACCTTCGTTACCGACCGGCCCGGCCACGACCAGCGCTATGCGATGGATGCGACGAAGATCCGCAACGAGCTGGGCTGGCAGGCGCGCGAGAGCTTCGACAGCGGGTTGCGCAAGACGGTTGCGTGGTACCTCGACAACCGCTGGTGGTGGGAGCCGATCTGGTCCCAGACTTACCGCGGCGCGCGGCTCGGCACCGCCGTGCGAGCCGCGGCGCCTGCGACGGCCGGCGCGTAAATCGGGCAGGCGTCATGAAAGGGATCATTCTCGCCGGCGGGGCCGGCACGCGGCTCTATCCGGCGACGCTCGTTGTCAGCAAGCAATTGCTGCCGGTCTACGACAAGCCGATGATCTACTACCCGCTGACGACGCTGATGCTGGCCGGCATCCGCGACATCCTGGTCATCACGACGCCGGCCGAGCGGGCGCGCTTCGAGACGCTGCTCGGCGATGGCAGCCGCTGGGGCATCGCAATCTCCTATGCCGAGCAGCCCAACCCCGGCGGGCTGGCGCAGGCCTTCATCATCGGCCGCGAGTTTGTCGGCGACGGGCCGGCCGCGCTCGTCCTCGGCGACAACATCTTCTACGGCGGCGGTCTGTCGGGCCTGCTGAAGCAGGCCGCCCAACCCCGTCCCGGCGCCACCGTCTTCGCCTATCAGGTGCGCGATCCGCAGGCCTATGGCGTCGTCGAGTTCGATGCCTCCGGCACGGCGGTGTCGATCGAGGAGAAGCCGGCGCACCCGCGCTCGCATTGGGCGGTGACCGGGCTGTACTTCTATGATAATTCGGTCGTCGATATCGCCCGCAAGCTGAAGCCCTCGCCGCGCGGCGAGCTCGAAATCACCGATCTCAACAATGTCTACCTGCAGCGCGGTACCTTGCAGGTCGAACGCATGGGGCGCGGCTATGCCTGGTTCGACACCGGCACGCACGAGGATCTGATCGGCGCCGGCGAATATGTCCGCACCGTCGAGATGCGGCAGGGGCTCAAGATCGCCTGCGTCGAGGAAGTGGCCTACAATATGGGCTATATCGACCGCGAGCAGCTGCTCGCCGAGGCACGCCGTTTCGGCAAGAATGATTACGGGCGCTATCTGGCCAATCTGCTGGAATAGCCGCGGCGGAAACAGGCGGGCGTCGGCATGAAAAGAGGGATGAGGGAATGAGCGGTACCGGTTTTGCCTACCCGAATTTGTTCGGCAAGAAAGTGCCCGCGCCGGCGGCCCGCTGGGCCGGGAATGCCAAGTTCAACTTCATCGGCGGCCACAACGACCCGACGCTGATCCCGATCGAAGAACTGATCAAGGCGACCGAGGCGGTGTTGCGCCGCGAGGGTAAGGACCTGGCGCTCTACGGCCTCGGGCTGGGGCCGCAGGGCTATCCGGGGCTGCGCCGCTTTGTCGCCGACAAGGTGAAGCGATGGCGGGGCATCGACGCCGGTCCCGACGACGTGCTGATCACCCAGGGTTCGGGGCAGGCGATCGACCTCGTCAACGCGGTGCTGCTCGAGCCCGGCGACACGGTGATCCTCGAGGAATTCACCTACCAGGGCTACCTGAACAATCTGCGCCGCCTCGGCGTCAACATGGTCGGCGCGCCGCTCGACGAAGACGGCATCCGCATCGATGCGCTCGCCGGCATTCTTGACGGGCTGAAGCGGCAGGGCACGACGCCGAAATACATCTGCACGACCGCGACGATCCAGAACCCGACCGGCAGCATCATGCCGCTGGAGAGGCGGCGCGAATTGCTCGCGCTGGCGCGGCAATACGGCGTGCCGATCTTCGAGGACGAGTGCTATTCCGACCTGATCTGGGGCGGGATCAGCGTGCCGCCGGCGCTGTATTCGCTCGATCCGAGCCACGTCATCCATATCGGCTCGTTCTCGAAGACGCTGTCGCCGGCATTGCGGCTCGGCTATGTCGTTTGCGACTGGGATTTCATGAGCCGGATGATCGCGATCAAGACGGAGCGCTTCAGCCATACCGGCGCGCTCGAGCAGATGATCGTCGCCGAATATTTCTCGCAGCACTTCCAGGACCACGTCGAGGAGCTGAGCGGCGTGCTGAAAGAGAAGCTCGACACGATGGTCGAGGCGCTCGAGCGCGAGTTCGGCACGTCATGCGAGCCATGGCTGCCGAAGGGCGGCATCTATCTGTGGATGAAGCTGCCCGACCAGGTCGATGTGCGAAAGCTGGTGCAGCCGGCGCTGAAGGCCGGCATCGCCTTCAACCCCGGGCCGGAATGGGCGGTCGATGGCGACGGCGCCAAGTCGCGGCTGCGGCTGTGTTTCGCGCTGACGAGCAAAGAGGAGATCCGCGAGGGGGTCGCGGCCTTCGCCAAGGTTTGCTACGAGGAGACCGGCATCCCCGAGCAGAGCGGCAACATCCGCCACGGCGCTTCCCGCTCCGCCGGCTGAGACGGCTTGTATTTCCGGCAAGCACAACAACCGGATGTCCCAGCGAAAGCCGGGACCCATTTGTCAGCGTCCCGGAAGCGGATCGGTGGGTCCCGGCTTTCGCCGGGACACCGGACTCAGATGAAAGCGCCACCACTCACATGAACAGCACAGCCAACGCGCAGGAGCGGATTGACAGCGTGCTGCGCGAGGCCGTCGAGGCTCGTGAAGTGCCTGGGGTGGTCGGGCTGGCGGCGGGAGACGAGGGCACGATCTACGAGGGTGCGTTCGGGGTGCGTGATGTCGACGCCGGCGGGGCGATGACGCCCGACACCGTGTTCCGCATCGCCTCGATGACCAAGGCGATCACCTCGGTCGCGGCGATGCAGCTGGTCGAGCAAGGCAGGCTCGGGCTCGACGACCCGGCGCCAGCCGTCGATCCGGCGCTCAACGCGCCGCAGGTATTGGAGGGGTTCGATGCCGCCGGGCAGCCGCGGCTGCGGCCGGCTAAGCGGCCGGTCACCTTGCGGCATCTGCTGACCCATACCGCCGGCTTCACCTATGATTGGTCGAACCCGAACACGCGGCGCTATGTCCAGACGAGCGGGATGTTGCCGATGTCGAGCGGCAAGCGCGCCGCGCTATGCCAGCCGCTCGCCTTCGACCCCGGCGATAAGTGGGAATACGGCATCAACATCGACTGGATCGGCCGGATCGTCGAGACGGTCAGCTGCCAGCCGCTCGAAACCTATCTGCGCCGGCATGTTTGTGGGCCGCTCGGCATGGATGACACCGGTTTCGCGCCGACGCCGGAGCAGCGGGCCCGGCTGACCCCGGTGCATCAGCGCCAGGCCGATGGCGCGCTGGTGCCGCAGGCCTTCGATTTTCCGGTCGACCCGGAATTCCATGGCGGCGGCGGTGCGCTCTATTCGACCGGGCGCGACTACCTGACCTTTCTGCGCATGCTGTTGCACGACGGAGAGCTGAACGGCGCGCGCATCCTGCGGCCGGAAACCGTGGCGCTGATCAACCGCAACCATGTCGGCGATCTGCAGGCCGGCCGGCTGCCGAGCCTGGTGCCGGAGCGGGCCCATGATTTCGAGCTGTTCCCCGGCAGGAAGGTCCGCTGGGGGCTCGCCTACATGCTGAATTCGGAGCCCGGGCCGGATGGCCGCAGCGCCGACAGCCCAAGCTGGGCCGGCATCTTCAACAGCTATTACTGGCTCGACCCGGCGCGCCGCGTCGCCGGTGTGATCATGGCGCAGATGCTGCCCTTCGCCGATCCGGCGATGCTGCGGCTCTACGGCCGGTTCGAGCGCGGCGTTTACGCGCTCCTCGAAGCGCGCTGAGGCGGCGGATGGGCGTCTTCCACCTGCTGCGGCATGGCGAGCACGGGCTGCTGGGCCGGGTGCTCGCGGGGCGGATGCCCGGGGTCGGCATGACCGAGCGCGGCCGCGCCGAGATCACGTCGCAAGCCGAGCGTCTCGCGGCCGAGAAGATCGCCGCGATCTACGCCAGCCCGTTGCAGCGCACCCGCGAGAGCGCCGAGATCGTCGCCGCCCGGCTCGGCTTGCCGATCGAATTCCGCGACGATCTCATCGAACTGGATTTCGGCGAATGGACCGGCGCCACTTTCGACTCGATCCGCGCCGATCCGCGCTGGCAGGCGTGGAGCACGCAGCGCAGCCTTGCCGCTATCCCCGGCGGCGAAAGCATGCGGGCGGTGCAGCAGCGGGTCGTCGCCGCGTTGCTCGAACTCAACGAGCGGCATCTGCACGAGACAGTCGTGCTGATCAGCCATGGCGACGTGATCCGCTCGGTTCTGCTGTTCGCGCTTGGCATGCCGCTCGATTTCTACAACCGCATCGAAATCGGGCAGGGCTCGATCAGCACGATCAATATCGGCGCCAGCGGCATCCGCGTCCCGACCCTCGGCGAGCGTCCCCGATTGCCTTGATTCCGAAACGCGTAGGGCGGAAAAGCGAAGCGCCTTCCGCCGGCCGTGGCAGGCGAAATGAAGCTGGCGGAATACGCTGCGCTCTTCCGCCCTACGCCTGAACGAATGGTCCCGGCTATCAGCGCAGGGTCTTGAGGGCGGCGGTGGCGGCGGCGGTGCCGGTTTCGTAGGCGCCGTGCGCGGTCGAGAAGAAGTTCAGGGAACAGGCCTCGCCGGCGAAAAACAGGCGATCATCGACCGGCGCCGCGAGCTTGGCGCGGTCGTCGGCATGGCCGGGCAGCGCGTAGGAATAGGAACCGCGGGCGAATTCGTCCTGCCGCCAGAACGAGGCGGCGAGCGGCCGCAACCGACGGCGCACATCGCCGCCGAGCAGCCCGGCCAGTTCGTCCGTCGCGAGGGCGACCATCGCGTCGAAGCCGTCGCGCTCGAGGGACGCGGCAAAGCGGCCGCCGAAGAAGCAGTTGATGCGCGGCCTGCCGAACGGCCGCAGCTGGTAGCTCATCGTCTCACGCCGCCGGGTCGAACCGATCAGAAAGCGCTCCGGCATGTCGCCGTCGAAATGGAAGAACAATTTATCGGCGAGGCCGAGCGGCAATCCGGCCGCCGCGGCGAGCTTGTCGGGGAGGGGCGGGTCGAAGACCAGCCGCTCCTCGGCGATGATCGCGCTCGGCGCGGCGACGATGATTCGCGCCGCGCGCACCGTGCCGCGGTTGGTCTCGATCGCGAGCGTCTGGCCATGATGGTCGATGCGGCTGACCGCGGTGCCATAGGCGATCGGCAGCCCCTCGGCCAGGGCCTCGAACAGCCGTCCATAGCCGCGATGCAGCCGCCAATTGACGCCGCTGTCTTCGTAGCGGTCATTGTCCTTGGCCGACAGGCAGTCGAGCTCGACCGCGTTGGCCCAGGTGCTGGTTGCGTTCAGCAGCGCGTTCCAGCGCCCGCCGGTCACGAGGGCCGCCGAGCACGGGGCATCCTCGGGTTGTTGCGCGAGGCGGTGCACCGCCCAGTAGAAGGCGTCGCGCTCGGCATTCCAGTCGGCTTCCGCCGCCTCGCTCGCGCCGCTGTTGCGCAGCCGGGTCGTCCAATCCGGCCGCTGCTTGTTGATCGAGAAGCCGAGCTTCTCGGCGAGCGGCGCCAGCACATTGCGGTCGGCCGAATGCAGCCACTCGCAGCCGAGATCGATCGGCAGGCCATCGGCATCGACGGTCCAGGCGCGGCCGCCGGCCCGCTCGCGCGCCTCCAGCACCAGCACCGATACGTGGCCGGCCTCGACGAGACGGCGCGCGGCAGCAATGCCGGCCGAGCCGGCGCCGATCACCGCGACATCGACCTCGGAAGGAACGCTTGTCATAGATTCGAAAGGTAGTGCGCGCGAGCAAAGCCGTATTGCCCCTCTCCCGCACTGCGGGAGAGGGAGGGGTCCGGCGCGGGAGCGCTGGGAGGGTGGGGGTCTGTCTAGTTGAAGCACCCTCACCCGTCCGGCGCTATTCGCGCCGACCACCCTCTCCCGCAGTGCGGGAGAGGGCAAAAAACAGCGTCAGCTCGTCGCTGGTGTTGTGTACTCGGCGTCGCTGACGTGCTCGCCCCAGGCGGTGCCCTGGCCCTGCTCGCCGGCTTCCGACAATGCCAGATGCGCGAACAAACGATCCGGCGAGGCGCCGTGCCAATGCATCGTCTCGGGCGGGATGTTGACGATATCGCCCGGGTTCAGCACCTGCGGCTTCTGGCCCTGGAAGCAGATGCGGCCGACACCCGACAGACAATAGAGAGTCTGTCCGACCGGGTGGGAATGCCAGGCGGTGCGCGCACCCGGCGTAAACGTCACCACCGACCCGCCCATGCGCGAGGGCGCCGTGGCGGTGATCACCGGATCCTGGAACACGACCCCGGTGAAGGTCTCGGCGGCGCCCCGCTTCGTCGTGCGCTCTCCAGCGCGAACGACACCGGCTTTGACTGGCATGGTGCTCTCCTCGGGTTGCTGCGATTTCCGGCGGGAGAATAGGCGGCGCGGACAGACCGGGCAATCATCCGGTCCGTCCGCAGCGGACAGTGCTGTGTTCCAGCGGTCGTTACGCCGCTTGAGCCGGAGGTTTCGGTTCGAGGCCGCGGCGGCGGAGCGGCCGCGTCCAGCCGGGCTTGCGGATCGACGTATCCGAGGCCGGCGCCGCCACGGCATTCCGGAAGATCCGGGGTGCGGGCTGCGTCGCCACCGGTGCTGCCTGGTCGCGGCGCGCGGCGGCGGCGAGCCGGGCCTGACGGTAGATGTGCGGGACGAAGCCGCCGATCATCATCGCCATGGCGCTGGGCAATGTGATCCAGGCGGCCAGGTTCCAACCGGACAAGCTGCTCGCCACCGGCATCTGCCGCAGCGAATAAAGCAGCGCGGTTGCGACGGCGATGACCATGCCGCAGCCGATCGCCTCGAAGAGGCGCAACCGGGGCCGCGGCGCGGCTTCTGCCGGCGAGTCGTCGCAGCACAGCGCGACCGCCATGCATAACAGCGCGCTCAGCGTGATCACCGGAATGTCCTCGCGGCTCAGCACCGTTGTCCCGAGGTGGAAGAGGACGCAGACCGCGGCCGTGAGCGCGCCGGCAATCAGCCCGTTCAGCAGATACGCGTGGTAGCGTGGCGGCTCGTCCGGAGCACGGCGGAAGAACGCATAACGCTGTATCAGCCAGACCGTCAGCCCGACCGCCGCGATCCGCGACAACGCGATCTTTGACGGTATCGCCAGCCCGATCGGAGCCTGGTCCGGCCCGCCGGTTGCGTAGGAAAACACCAGGCTGACCAGCAACAGGTACAGGAAGATGCCGGCCCCGAGCACGGTCAGGCTGCTGATCGGGAATTCCGGCAGGTTCATCGGTTCCATCGTCGGGAAGCCGATCGCGCGCAGCCGCGTGACGATGGCGCGCTCGTTGCCCTCCGAACGCAACACCGCGCGGGCGAGAAAGCCCACCAAGGTGATGAAGACGTCGCGGCATTCGCGGGCAAAGACCTCGTTGCGATCCTCCATCAGCTCGGCATAGGCGGCGGCGTCGACCTTGTGCAGGCGGACGGCGCGGTCGAGCCACTCGACGCCGCGCTGCAGGAAGCTGTCGGCCTGGCGCTCGATGGCGCTCCACTCGCCGGCGGTCTCGGCGAAGAACCGGCCATAATTCGGCGCGGCGGCGAGCCGCTGGAGCTGGTCGTAGAGCTTGACGACACGGGTGAAGCGCAGCTGGGCCTTCTCGACGCCGGCGCTCCCCTGACAGCGAAGATGCCTCGCGAAGGTATCGCCCTCGGCTCCGTCATAGGCCTCGCGCAGGGCCGCGACATCCCCGGGCGTGACGATGAAGCCGTGCGGCGTCATCGCGGCGGCGCGGCGCTTGACCTCGGCCGGGATCGCGCCCCACTCGTGAAACCGGCACAGCAGCCAGGTATCGACCCCCTTCAGGATCGGCACCGAGGGAAGCAATGTCGTCAGCACCAGGGTCGCGAGCAATGGCGCGGGCAGGTTCTGCTCTTTCGGGATGCTGAGGAACTGACGCCATCCCTCCTGCTGCAGCAGGATGGTCAGGAATGCAAACAGCGCGACCGCGCTCCCCATGTAGCCGATGCAGCTCCACCAGTAGAGCGCGCGGCGCGTCGATTGCCGGTTCGAGAGCGGCGTGTTGAACCGGTCCCAGGCATAGACCATGATCAGCAGGCCACAGCCGATATTCGCCAGGTTTGCCAGGTCGGTGATGTTTGGGTTCACGACACCCTCCCTGTCCTGCTTTTCGGTGCAAGAGTACGAGCCTCGGGCGGGCACGGTTGTGAACGGCTTCACACCAGGCGAGATTTTTTGAGCGCTTCCCGATGAGTCAGCCCGGCACGATACGCATCGGCATTGGCGGCTGGGTGTACCCGCCGTGGCGCGGCACCTTCTACCCGCCCGCCCAGCCGCAGGCGCAGGAGCTGGCCTATGCCAGCCGGCACCTGACCGCGATCGAGATCAACGGCACCTTCTACAATTCGGGAAAGCCGGACAGCTTTCGCAAATGGCGCGACGAGACGCCGGAGGGCTTCGTCTTCTCGCTGAAGGGGCCGCGTTTCGTGACGCACCGCACCGAGCTGGCGGCGGCCAGCGGGGCGCTCGATTTGTTCTTTTCCCGCGGCGTCCTCGAACTCGGCGACAAGCTCGGGCCGATCCTCTGGCAGTTTGCGCCGACCAAGCAATTCGACGAGGCGGATTTCGCGGCGTTCCTGGAGTTGCTGCCGAAGAATGCGGGCAACCGCAAGCTCCGGCACGTCATCGAGGCGCGGCACGGCAGCTTTGCCGCACCCGCCTTCGGCGAATTGTTGCGGCGGCACGGGATCGCCGTCGCGCGGGTCGACGATGCTAAATTCCCGGCCTTTGACGAGGTCACCGCGGATTTCGTTTATCTGCGGCTGCGGCGCTGCGCCGAGGAGGAGCCGACCGGCTACCCGCCGGAAGCGCTCGACCAATGGGCCGAGCGCGCTCGCGGCTGGGCCGCCGAAGGCCGCGACGTGTTCCTCTATTTCATCAACGGCGCCAAGGTCCGCGCCCCCGCCGCCGCGCAGGCGCTCCATCAGCGACTTGGTTGACGGTGTGAGGTCCGGGGGCGGGTGTTGCGCCGCCCTGAGGCCGGCGAACGCCGCTCAATCCGCGTAATTGCCGCCCTGGCAGATGGCCCAATCGTTCGGATTGCTGAAGCCGTGCTGGTAGAAGAAGCAGAACGCGCTGTGATGCGCCTGGCCGGCGGTGCGGTAGGCATAGCATCCCGGCACCACCAGGATCTTGACGCCGTAGAGGACGTCCCAATCGATCAGCTCTTTCCTGATCAACAGCGTGGTCCGATCGTTGGCGGCGGCAGGGTTTGGGTAGACCACCCGCGTCCGCTCGCCGGGCGAGGTCGACAGGCAATGGTTCAGCGCGTCCCGGATCTTGCGGTCGACCATCGGCGATCCCGCCTCGGCCAACGCGACGGTGAACGGCGCGGCGTCGGTGAAGATATCGACGGCCGGCTCGGCGCCGCTGTTCTGGCTCGACACCGCGACCTCGAACGGCCGGCCGACCACGGGCGCCCTGTCGCTGCGGGCCGATTGCGGCGCGACCCAGGCCCGCCGCGTCGAACGCATCTCCTCCAGCTGGCGGTAGAACACCCAATCGGAGCCGAGCGCGATCAGCGCCAGCAACCCAACCGCGACGATCAGGATGATGTCGCGCACCGCACCGCTGCGCGCCACCGGGGGCCATTGGTGCTCCGCGCCCGGCGGCCGCTCGGCTACGGGCGGTGCCGCGGCTGATGCGGCGACACTGGCGCCCGGTTTGCTCGGCTCGACGCGGGGCTCCTGGCGGGCGGGGGCCGGCACGAGTTGCGCCGGCGCGCCGCGGCGCTGGATGAACTCCAGCCCGAGGGCGAGCACGACGATCAGGACGGCCAATCCGGCGAGGTATAGAACGAACACCATCGGGCGCGATCAGCCGGCCGTCGGATCGATGCGCCGCGGCTCGAACCTCACATAGCGCTGCATGCTGTCTCCCCCCAAACGCACCGCGGCACCGTGCCGTGAGCGCCGCCCCCGCAAAACGGTTTACCCGCTAGCATATTCACAAAATTTTTCGCAAGCGCGGCGGATGGCTGCGCTGCCGTTGCGGCACCGATCGGATGTGGCCGCGAGGTGCTCGGGGGATTGCATTTGAGCACGCGCCCAGGCGCATGCCGCAACGAGAACGGCCGGGCCGTGGCCTGTGGCCGCGACCCAGCCGGTCACCCCGCCCGAGAGTTCGCAGATTAGTAAAATCCCGTGAATGAAGCCTTAAGCGGCCTACCGGCGTATGCCGCCGTCAACTACCACTGCGGTCACCGTTGGAGGTCGCGGGCGGCGCGCGCCGCCGGGCGCTCGGCGCAGCGCTTGAACCAATCGGCCATCTTCGGGACGCCGGTGAGGTCGATCCGCGCCGGCCGCGCCCATGACAGGATGCTGGCGACGTTCAGATCGGCCACCGTGAAATGCTCGCCGAGCAGATAAGGATGGTGCGCCACCGCGGCATCGAGCACGTGGAGCGGCGCGGCGAGCTGGCGCTCGCTTTCGTCGGCCAATGCCGCGTCGCGCTTGTCCTCCGACAACATCGCGCGGTGGAACAGCGCGGTCAGCACCGGCCGCTCAACCTCGGTCATGCCCCAGAAACTCCATTGCCAGGCGCGCGCCTCGTCCTCCGGCAGCACCGGATAGAGCGATGCGGGGCTGTATTTCTTCGCGAGGTAGAGGTTGATCGCCATCGATTCCCACAGGATGAACCCATCATCGTCGATCGCCGGGATATGGCCGTTCGGGTTGATCTTGAGAAACTCGGGCGTGCGCGTTTCGGTCCCACCGGTGCCGATCGGGACGTTCTCGTAGTCGAGGCCGAGCTCTTTCGCCATCCACAGGGTGCGAAAGGCGCGCGAGCGCGGGATGCCGTAGATCTTGAGAGCCATCGATTCCTCCTTAACGCATGCCGATGAGCCTCGCATGATGCCCCAGCATCCAGCAACTGCCCTGCGCGGTCTCACCTATGCAGCCAAATTGTCGTCCCGGCGAAAGCCGATGTGAAACAATCGGTTGCACTCGCAACCAGCGTCCTTCGAGACGCGCCCGGGTTGCGCCGTGGCGCTCCTCAGGATGAGGCGAATTGTTGATGGCATTAAGAAAAACCTCATCCTGAGGAGCCCGCGCAGCGGGCGTCTCGAAGGACGCATAGCTTTGATCCAGCCTTCACGCCGATAACGTTGCATTCGCTTTCGCCAGGACGGGGGAGGTGCGCTGATGCCATACAGCACGGAAATGATGACGGTAGACGGCGCGACGATCCGCCTGCTGCGCGGCGGGCCCACGGATGCTGGCGGACAGCCGCTGGTGTTTCTGCACGGCGCCGGCGGGCATACCGGCTGGATGGGATTTCTCGAAGAGCTGTCGCAGCGTTTCGCGGTGTTGGCCCCGGAGCATCCCGGTTTCGGTCAGTCGGACGATCCGCCGTGGCTCGATAATGTTGCCGATCTCGCCTATTTCTATCTCGATCTGTTGAAGGCGCTCGGTCTCGAGCGGGTGCATCTGATAGGCACCTCGCTCGGCGGCTGGATCGCGGCCGAGCTGGCGGTGCGCGATACGGCGCGGCTGGCGAGCCTGACCCTGGTCGGGGCGGTCGGCATCACCGCCGGGGGCGAGCCGATCCCCGACATTTTCCGCATGCCGGTCGAGGAAAACCTCCGCCGCTTTTATGCCGATCAGGAACGCGCGGCGCGGCGGGTCGGCGACATGGCGAAAGTGGATATGGAGCTGGTCGCGAAGAACCGGGCGACGGTGATGCGGCTCGCCTACCGCCCGCGCTTCCACAACCCGGATCTCGGCAAATGGTTGCGCCGCATCGATGTGCCGACATTGCTGCTATGGGGCGCGGAGGACGGTTTGGTGCCGCCCAGATTCGGCGAGGCCTATCGCGCGCTGATCCCCGGCTCGAAGCTGGTCGTGCTGCCCGCCGCCGGGCACGCGCCGTTCGACGAGCAACGGCAGGCGTTCCTCGCCGGTTTCTACGATTTTATTGCTTCACAATGAGACAGCGAGGCAGTGAGACGACTTTATCCCCTCGGATTTGATATCAGCTGTGTCCAGGGCAGGTTTCGAACGCATTCTGATATCGGATCCGGACAATAGAATTACCTCACTGTCTCATTGCCTCATTGTGATTAAATCTTCTATTCCGCCGCCTGCTGCAGCGGTCGCACCGAGGCGCGCATTTGGCCGTCATAGGCTTCGCGCCAGCCGAGCTTGGCGTCGGTGACGAAATCGCCGCTGCGAACCGCGTACATGATGTCGGGATCGTCGACCCCCGGCGGCACCGCGCCGTTTTTCGCCAGGGCTCGCGCCGCCTTCAGCAGCCGCCGCCGGGTAGCCATGATCATCTTGTCGCTCGGCGCCAGGTGCTCGAACAGATGGTCGGTGATCGGCCCCATGCTTTCGGTGATCGCCTGGTCCTGAGCATGGATGCCGGTGATGCCGGTGAAGTTGCCGCCGGTCTGCTGCGCGTCGCGGTCGACCAGCCAATCGTTCTCGGGCCGGCCCTTGAGCCGCCAGCGGCCGTACCAGTCGGTCGTGTTCGGCAGGTAATCGAACTGGCGCTGGAACCCCGGCATCATCTTGCCGGTCTTGTCGTCGGTGACGAACGCCGGCTCGTGCCGCCATCTGAGACTGATAAACATCGTATGGGTGTCGTCCATCGGAACCCAGGCGCGGTTGTGCAGATGCGTGGCGAATTTGCCCTGCGGCGTCTGGGTCCAGAACGGCAGCATGAAATTGGCGAACCGCCAATACGTCTTTCCCCCTTCGGCCGGGCGATGGGCGCCGTACATCGTGCCGTAATCGGTGTCGGTCGCGTGATAATCCGGCGCCCGGTTGGTCACGGTGTAGCGGAAGATGTTGTCCTCGGCGAGCATGTCGGCGCTGATTGCGCCGGCGTGCAGGAAGCCGAAATGCGAGGTGTCGATGTCGCCTTCCAGCGCCTGCATCCAGTTGCATTCGCGCTGCACGAAGTTGATCGTCACCTCGCTTTCGGGCAGCAATGTCGCCTCGATCGCCGGCAATGGCGGCGCTTCCTTGCGCTCGCCCATGTACACCCAGACGAGGCCGTTGCGCTCGGCGACCTGATAGGCTTTCGCCTTGATGTGACGCTTGAAATCCGGGTTGCCGGCGATGTTCGGCGTGTCGACGCAATTGCCGTCGGTATCGTATTTCCAGCCGTGATAGACGCAGCGGATGCCGTTCTGCTCGTTGCGCCCCAAAAACAGCGAGGCGCAGCGATGCGGGCAGCGGTGGTCCATGACCCCGACCCGGCCCGAACTGTCGCGGAACGCGATCAACTGCTCGCCGAGCAGCAACAGGCGTATCGGCGCGGCGTCGCGTTGCAATTCCGACGACATCGCGGCCGGCAGCCAGTACTGCCGCATCAGATTGCCCATCACCGTGCCCGGCCCGATGCAGACCAAATCTTCGCTGTCCTTCTTGCGCATGGCGCTTATCCTTTCACGACCAGAACGCGAAACCGAGGCCGGTGCCGGTGCCGGCCGGGGTGCGATAACCGGGCTCGTAGAGCGACCATTCGAGCGACAGGTGCTCGACCGCGCCGGCGACGCAGATCCAGTTGCGGATCTCGGAGCTGCCGGAATTGAGCTTCTCGCGCGGCAATCCCTGGATGGCCGCCGCATCCTTGCGCCGCATCATGTCGATCAGGCCGCGGTCGAGCGCCTCGTCGACGACGAAATGCGACAGCCCGCCCGAGCCGACGATGCCGACCCGCTTGTCATCGGGATAGCGTTCGACCGCGGCGCGGATCGCCTGGCCGAGCTTGTAGCAGCGCCGCGGCGTCGGCTGGTTTGGCGGATAGTAGGTGTTGATGCAGATCGGCACGATCGGCACGACCTCTTTCATGATCCGCTTGTGGACAAACCCGATCGCGTGCCCCTCACCCTCGCCCTGCGGGGTTCCGTCGGAAGCCGCAATATCGAACTCGCGGTCGATCAGCTCATCGATCAGGTGGCGTGCCAGCCTGGCATCGACCGGGTAGTCGCGCGGTTCCTTTTCCTCGTACCAGCGCGCGGTGGCGCGGCGCGCCCATTCCGGGCCTTTGAAATCGGCGCCGAGCGGCACGTTCGGGATGCTCTCGCCGTAATAGACCAGCATCCCGGGCATGTTGTCGGAATGATAGAGCTCGTCCTGGTCGTCGCCGACGACGATCAGCGTGTCGAGCCTGGCCTCGCGCAGATAATCGCCGAGCCGCGCCATCGCGCCCTCGACCGCGGCGTGACGCGCCTGCATCCGCTCCGGGGCGATCTCCGCCGAGATGCCGGCCGGCGCATGCTTCAGCTGCTCGTCGTAGCTGGTGAGTCGCCCTTCGGTGTCGAGCAGGTTGGTGCGCTTGGAGTCGCGCTCGTAAAACCGCGGCCAATCCTCGGGCGGCGCGTTCAGCATCGGCGTGTGCGAGGTGCCGATCCCAAGAACGAGCTGGGCCATCTATGTCCTCCCGTTCGGTCGTTCAGCCTATTGTAGCGCAATTCGTGCCGGAAGGGTGCTGGTCTTGTCTTAACCCAGACGAGCCGATGCGCTGGAACGCCGGCCTCAGCGCGACGCGGTAGGTGGCTCGGATCTGGGGGCCGGTTCGGGGAAACCGGTAGCACCGGGCACCGGCGGGCGGGGCGCCGATCTCTCGGCCGCTCGCGCTCTCGCCGCGGGCTTGGTATCGGTATTTGCGGCCTGAGGCTCGGCGGAATTGTCCGATGCCGAGTCGGCGGCGGCACGAGGCGCGCGCGGCCGCGCGATCAAAATGACGAGGTTGAGCGTCGGGTCGCGCGACAGGCCGAGGTCCGGGACAGCGGCGGGCGAGCCGAGCCCGACTTTCAGCCCGGGCGAAGCGGTTAAGCGGCCGCCCGCCGCCTCTGGCGGGGCCGGGAGCGTCGGTTCCGGAGCCCCGCGCGGCGGATCCTTCGCCAGGGGGCGGAGCGCAGATGGCAGGCTCTCGGCCGGCATTAGCCGCGCCACCTCGCGCATGTGCTGCACGATCGCTTCCTGCTCGGCGCGCAATGAGCGGAACGCCGGACCGTTCGGATCCTGCTTCGACTCGGCCTCCAGCCGATCGAAAGCGGCCTGCAGAAACAGCAATTCGTCGCGTCTCCGGGCGAAATCGCCCTGATCGAAAACACCGGCGCCGCCGGACGTACGGCCGATGCCGGCGGGCGCCGACGGCCAGCCGATGATCACGCCGAGCGCGGCCATCGAAACGACGGCGATCCCCAGCACCCAGCGCATCATCAGCAGTTTCGGCATGCTGTCTCGTTCGCGTGGACGGCGCCGGCAACGCGGCTTCCGAAGACATATTGCGGCTCCGAGCGGCCGCCGTCTATGCAGGCGAAGCGAAGACGCGCGCCGGCGGCTGGGAATACCGCGCGGGCCAAGCGCCTCGCAGCCGGATTCGCATTATCACGGGAACCTCTGGCTCATCTCGCTGTTTTCCCGCGTCCGGGGAGGTCACATGCCTGACAAACGCATTCTGTTGGTCGAGGATGACGAGGACGTCGGCGCCCTGTTGGCGGTGGCCCTGGAGGGCGACGGCTATGAAGTCGATCTGGCGAAGACGGCGGCTGAATCGTGGGCGCGCCTTGCCGCGCAGGCCTATGCGCTCGTCATCGCGGATTGGCGGCTGCCGGACGGCGATGGATCGGTCATCGCCGACGGCGCGGCCGAGCTCGGCGCCAAGACCTTCATCATGAGCGGCTATCTGCCGGAGCTGCCGACCGACCGGCGCGGCGGTCATCGATGCATGATGAAGCCGGTCCGGCTCGATTCCTTGCTCGCCGCCGTTCACGGCGCGATCGGCAAGCCGAGTGCGGAAGGGGCAGCCTCCTGACGCCTCGGCACTCCCTTTCCCGGACAAGCCCAGCCTCGATACGCCTGACACCTCTCCGGCGGTTCCGGCGCGCACTCGAACCATCGCGGCCCGTCGGTGAAGAGAAAATATGTCGCTCCGGCCGGCGGACATCTGACCGCCGAGCGAGTATCGCCGTTTCAGGAGCCCGCCGCCGCAACTCGACTGACGGCCTGGCTGGGCCAATCTGAGAAAGACCTCCGTTCAACGCCGCTACGGACCGAAAAAAGCAGGCGGCCTCACATCGAAAAAGGCACGTCCTCCCGAGCTCTTCTGGGCGCTAGGGTGGGAATGGTTGAGCGAAATCAGTGTTTATCAACGTGCCGCGGATCGCTCAGCCAGCTTCTCGCCCGTCTGCTGTAGCGAGCGCAAAAGAAGCGGAGGACCGCCGTGATCGATGACCGCCGCACCGACGACGAAGACCGGCCCGCTGTCTCGCTGTCGGATGGCGACGCTGAGTGGATGGAACGCACCCGAGTGCTCACCTTCGAGGATGCGCTCGCACAACTGCACACCGATCATGTGCCGATGAGCGGGACGATCCTGCAGTTTCGCCGCAGAAAGGGCTCAACACTCCGGAGGTTCGCGCCCCGCCGCGCCCCGGATCCGAATGTCGGCGTCGGAGACTAAGACCGGCGATCCGAGCGAGTTGCCTTGGCCGAATGAACCCGTACCCCAACCTAGCGTCCGTATCTTTACTGCACCAGGCACGCGGCATTGCATTGCATCTCGTAGAAATTCACGTTCTTGTGCGGGTGGGACATCTGCCAGATAGTCTGATACTGTATCATTCTTCTCATGAGTACTTTCCGAGGGCTGACATCAGTAATTTATATTCGTAGATTGTTGTTTGCTAAACGGCGAAGTGTGTGGGTACGCGATACTATTCTATTGAACGGCGCCGGCATAGGCATTCGCTAGGCCGACGACGGCCAGATGACACGCCCTGAACACGTAAGCACCCCGGCGCTTGGTGCCTCGAGCGACGGCGACGAACCGAAAAACAGGAAAGGAAAACGAAATCATGAAGAACCCGATGGTCCTCGCCGGCGCCGCAATGATCAGCATCGTCCTCCTCTCCAGCAGCTCTGGAGCGCAAGGCACGATGGATAAGATCGAGGGCACGGCGAAAGAGGTGCAGGGTTCTGTCAAGGAGACCGTCGGCAAGGCGACCGGCGACACCACGCTGGAGTGGGGCGGCAAGGCCGACAAGGTCGAAGGCGCGGCCCAGAACACCGTCGGCAATCTCAAGAACGCCGCCGGCGACATCAATGGCAAGGCGGCCAACCTCGTCACGAGGATTGGTGATTTCTTTGCCAGGATCTTCTAAGCGGCGCACGGCCACCGAAAATACGCGGAAAAGACCGGTGCCGAGAGGCCGCTCCAGCCACTACCGTTAAGCTACCCGACTCTGCGAACTTGGCCGCGCCGGCATGCGGCGGATGGTGGAACCGGCCACCGCCATTTCTGTGTCGAAGCGGCAGCGACCGTGACGGTTGCCGGTTCGCGACCCCGAAAACCCGGCAGTCAGTGCCAGGCTGATCGCCCGAGAGAATGCCGATTATCGCGTCGGGTCAGGCTTCCGCAGGCAGGGCGTCGGTCGCCGCCATGACCAGGCGGATTAGATCGGGAAGCGAGGCGGCGCCCGTCCTCTTCATCACGGCGGCACGATGGTTCTCGACCGTGCGCTGGCTGATGCCGAGGTCGTGGGCGATGATCTTGTTCGGACGTCCCTCAACGACGAGGTCCATAACCTTCCGTTCACGCGGCGTCAGGCGGGCAAGACGCTCGGCCGCCGTCTTCTGCCAAGCGGAGAGCTTTGTCGAATCCCCGATGCGCTCCAGCGCGCGTTCGATGCTCGCCAACAGCTCGTCGGGTCGAACCGGTTTTTCCAGGAAGTCGACGGCGCCGGCCTTCATTGCTTCCACCGCCATCGCGATGTCGCCATGGCCGGTCACCATGATCGCCGGCAGGCCATTGATCCGGGCCTTGAGCCGTTCGAGCAGCGCGATCCCACCCATGCCCGGCATCAGGGCATCGACCACGAGGCACCCCTCACGATCCCGCCGGTCGGCCGCGAGGAACGCCTCGCCACTGGCATAGACCTCGGCCGTATGCCCGTGTTCCTGAAGCAATTCCTGCAAGGTGTCGCGGATGGTGCGGTCGTCGTCGATCACGAAAACGGTGGGCCGCGAGCCGTTAGCTGACGCAGCCGAGCCGTTACCGGATACAGCCGCGGGCCGCACGGTCTCGCCCTTCGGTTGTGGCTTCGAGGTAAGGCTCGGTTGTGGCTTCGCGGTAAGGAAGGTGACGATCTGCTGTGTCAGCATTTCCGGTTCGGCCGGCTTGCTGAGATACACGCAGCCGGCATCGGCGATCTTGCGCAAGGTATCGCTCGATATGTCACCGGTCAGGATCATGGCCGGTATCTCGCGGCGCAGCGACCCGCGCAACCGGGCGATGACCTCGGCGCCGGTCAGCTCTCCCGGCAGGTTGTAATCGGCGATGATGACATCCGGCAGCAATGTCCCGCGCGCCGCCAGCGCGAGCGCCTCGCTGGCACCAGCGACGGCGGTCGTCCGGTGTCCCTCGCCATCGAACAGCATCTCCAGCATCTCACGCACCGCGGGATCGTCCTCGACGATCAGGATTGCGCCGGCGGGCCCCGCGACCGCCTCCACCCGGTGCGCTGCGCTTGGCGGCCGCTGCGTGTTCTCCCCGAGCGGAACCTCTATGGCGAACACCGACCCGCTGCCCGGCCAGGAGCGGACATCGATGATGTTGCCCAGGAGTTCACTGATGCGTTGCACGATGGAAAGACCGAGGCCGATGCCGCGGCTGCGCTCGCGGGCGGCGTTGTCAAGCTGATGAAACTCCTCGAAGATCGCTTCCAGTTGTCCCGCAGGGATGCCTATCCCCGTGTCCCACACCTCGATGCGCAGCTTGTCGCCGCGCCGGCGGCAGCCGAGCAGGACCTTGCCGTGCTCGGTGTATTTCACCGCGTTCGCAAGCAGGTTGCGCAGCGTCTGCTCGAGCAGGCGCGGATCGCTGCGCACGTTGAGGCTGCTTTCAACCACGCGCCAAACGAGCTGCTTCGTCGCCACGTGATAGGCGAACTCCGTTTGCAGGCGATCGAGCAAGGTGCCGATCGGAAACTCAGCGATTTCCGGACGGACGACCCCGGCCTCGAGCTGGTTGATGTCGAGCAGCGTATTCAGCATGCCCGACATAGCGCCAAGCGTCTCTTCGAGCTTGGCGATCAGCCGCACGCCACTCGGGTCCTTGATCCGCTTCGCCAGTATCCCGCGCAACAAGCTGAGCGTCTGCAGCGGCTGCCGCAAATCGTGGCTGGCGGCAGCGAGGAAGCGCGACTTTCCGAGACTGGCGTGCTCCGCCACCCGCTTGGCGGCTTCAAGCGCGCCGCTGGCTCTTTTGCGCTCGGTAATGTCATCGATGGTCACCAGAACCCGGCGCCCGGCCAGGGGATCCTCGCGGATCTCGAGCGCGTTCATCAGCAGCGATCGCACTCCCTGCCGCGGCAGCTCGATGTCGATTTGATGATCCTCGATGAACCGCTCGCTGCGCTGGAGGCGATCGAGGAAGGCGCGCAACGCGGCGTTATCGAGACGGCCCTCGTCGACCGCGTCGAGTTGCCGGCCAACGGTCTCCTCGGGCTCGACCAAAAAGGTGTTGTAGAAAGAGGGATTTGCGGAGATGACGCGGAGTTCGTCGTCGAGCACGATGAACGGCTGGCTGATCGTGTTGATGATGCTGTCGGAATAGGATCGCGCCGCCTCGACTACCCGTTCGGCATTCTTCCTCTCGGATATGTCGGCGAAGGTGATGACCACCCCCTCAACCTGATCGTCCTGGGTGCGGTAGGGAACGATGCGCCGGGTGTACCAGGCGCCGCTGTCGGTCTCGACCTCACGGCTTGGCGGAACGTCGCCGCCAAAAACAGCGCCGGCGTCGGCGAGCAGGTGAGGGTCGTTGATGCGGCGGGCCAGATCGGCGAGCGGCCTGCCGATGTCCGAGGCGATGACGCTGAACATCGACTTCGCCGCCGGCGTGAAGAGCCGGATCGCCAGATTGCCATCCAGGAACAGCATCGCGATCTCCGAGCTGTTCATCGTGTTCCGCAGGTCGTTGGCGGTGGCGCGCTGATGCTCGATGGTTTCGTTGAGCTGACTGTTCAGAGCGGTGAGCTCCTCGTTGAGCGATTGCAGCTCTTCCTTGGAAGTCTCCAGCTCTTCGTTGGTCGATTGCAGTTCCTCGTTGACCGACATGGCCTCTTCGTTGGTGGCCGTCAGCTCGTCATTGGTTTCCCCGAGGTCGTGGATTGCGTTCTCCAGCTCCTTGCGGGTGGCGTCGAGCTCCTGCTCGAGCTGGGCGACACGCGGCGGGTCGGCGGCCTCGATGGTTTCCCTCCCGCTTTTCTTGCGCTCGGGCTCGTCGGAGAAGCTGACCAGAAGAAACTTCGTGTCCTCGGTTTGAATCGGCTGGACCGAGACGCTGACCGCAACGGCTTCGCCGTTGCGGTCCATCTGCGCGCCGCCGAGCGCGACGCGCGCCTGTTCGCGGCTGGCTTGGTGAACGGCCGCCCGCAGCCTTGTCCGCAGCCCGTCGCGCGCCATCGCGAAAAGGTCCCGACTGGCCTCGCCCTCGGCGACCTTCAGATAGCGGTCGATCGGCCCGAAGTAATAGAGGCATTCGTGCCGGGGATTGATCATGACCGAGGCCGGCGCGTAGACGTCGAGCAGCGCCTGCCGGGCGAGGGCGCCGGTGTCGGTGTGCGCTGCGGCCGACCGAGGCGGCCGCGAGGGCGGAGGCGTCGTCCTTGCGCCGTCGCCCGGTGCGATCGGGAACACGACCTCGCCCGGGCGACTACGGCCGAGATGTCGGAAGATCCGAAATCTTTTGGAAATCGGCTCGAAGCGGTCACCGAATTCGCCGATTGCCTCGGAGGCGCCCAGAACCAGGATACCGCCCTCGCGCAGCGCGAAATGGAACAGCGAGAGGACCTTTTCCTGCACCTCGGGGCGCAGGTAGATCAACACGTTGCGGCAAGATACCAAGTCGAGGCGCGAGAACGGCGCATCGGCCAACAGATCCTGCGTCGTGAACACCACCGTTTCGCGCAGCTCGCGCGTCACGCGGTAAACGTGATCCTCCTTCACGAAGAACCGCTCGAGGCGCGCCGGCGAGACGTCTTTCCGGATCGACTCCGGATAGAGTCCATTGCGGGCGATCGCCAGCGCGTCATCGTCGACATCGGAGGCGAACACCTGCAGCTTCACGTTTCGCTTGGCTGCCGCGATCTCCTCCGCGAAGAGCATGGCAATCGAGTAGGTTTCCTCTCCGGTGCTGCATCCGGCGTCCCAGATGCGGATCGGCATATCCAGCGGCTGCCGGCGTACCAGCTCGGGGATGATCGTTTCCGCCAAGATCTCGAACGTCTTCTCGTCGCGGAAGAATTGCGTGACATTGATCAGCATGTCCTTGGCGAGACGATCGATCTCGCGAGGCTCCTGGCGGATCGTGTCGAGGTAAACACCGATTTCCTTGATCGAGGCCATCGCCATCCGCCGCTCGATCTGGCGCAGGACGGTACCCTCCTTGTAGAGGGCGAAATTATGCGCGGTATGCGCGCGCAACAGGTCGATGATCTCGGCCAGCGGGGCGCCGTCGCCTGGCGCCGGTGCCGCGCGTTCGGGCTCCGGGTGCACCTGGCGAATGGGTTTGTGGCGGTGTTTGACGAGCGCCGCCGGAATCTCGGCGACCGGAAGCACCAGATCCACGGCGCCGGTCAGGATGGCGCTGCGTGGCATGCCGCCCTGGGCGGCATCCTTCGGATCCTGAACGATAACCAGACCGCCATTGGCGCGTATCGCCGTCAGCCCGACGCTGCCGTCGGCGCCGGTGCCGGAGAGAACAGCGCAGACAGCACGCGCGCCGCACTGTTCGGCGAGCGAGCGCAGAAAGAAGTCGAACGGCATCCGCGCGCCGTGCCGTTCTCGCGGGTTTGTCAGTCGAAGCGCGCCTTCGCCGATGGAAAGATAGACGCCCGGCGGAATGACATAGACATGATCGCGCTCGATCGGCATGCCGTCCGCGGCTTCCGACACTGTCATCGCGGTATGGCCGGCCAACAGGCCGACCATCATGCTGCCATGCGTCGGATCGAGATGCTGAACCAGGATGAAGGCCATGCCGGTGTCGGAGGGGAGCGCGTCGAACAGCTTGTAGAGGGCCTCCAGCCCACCGGATGAGGCGCCGAGGCCCACCACCAGGAAGTCGTCAGGCCGAGACGGGCGTCGCGCGGCGCTACGGCCCGGTCGCCCACTGCCGGCGCTTCGCGCGCGTTCTTTAACCGTCATGGTTGCTGGCTTTCCGCATGCCCTTCGTCACCTTCGGACAGGGCAGGATATAATAACGATACCATAAATCGGGGCCCTCCGCTCGACCGCCTTCGGCCAAGGCCGGGAAGATCGTCCGATGGTTATTATGCATTGCGCAACGGCGCGGCCGGCCGGCATCCTTGCGCAGCCATGAGGGTGTTCTCGCTCAGCTCCGGGCTAGGCGCAGCCGGGCTAGACATCGGGCGGTGACGCCCGTTTTGACACTACAGCTGTCATGGGCCGGCGTTGTAAGGCGAGCCCGGTGTCGGCGGAAGGCTCGGAAACTACCTAGGCGGGAGGAGGCAAAGCGCCAGATCCGGAGCCAAGACCTGGATGTTGGCTCGTCTGAATCGGGGCGGGTGATCGCCCGCGTCACCCGTGGTCGTCATGGGTAGATTCCGAGGCTTAATGGGTAGATTCCGGAGCTTACCCCAAAGGGTTGGAGGGCGCTTAGTTCGATCTACCTCCAGCTTGGGGAAGCCTCTATGGCAAAAGTCCTGATTGCCGAGGACGAGCTAATCATCGCCGACATGATCGCGGATGTCCTGGCCGGGAACGGCTATGACATTTGCGGCATTGCTCGCAGCGTGATGGAAGCGGTCGAGCTCGGCGAAGCGGACCGGCCCGACCTCGCCGTCGTCGATCTACACCTCGCGGATGGCAGCCTCGGCACCGCGATCGCGCACCGGCTACGCCGCCAGGGCACCATTGGTGTCCTCTACATGACCGGCGGCGGGAATGACATAGCCCTGACGAGAGATGACGGCGAGGCATGCCTGCGCAAGCCGTTCGCGCTCAGGAATCTGGTAGCCGCTCTGAGGATCGTCGAGCAGATCGTCAACGGCACCGATGCCGTGCCGCCGTTTCCATCGGGATTCGAGCTGCTCCGGCATCCGCCGGAGCAACGCATGCCGGAAAGCCTCGAAATGACGGCCGCCAATTTGAAGATAGCGAGGCTTTTGCGACAACAGGCCGCGCTCGCGGGGTTCGGCGGCTTCGCGTTCCGGGAAACCGACCTTGGGAAGATATTGACCGAGGCAGCGCGCGCTTGCGCGGAATGCATGGAAGTGCCTTTTTGCAAGATCTGCCGCTACCGGCCCGAGGAGAACGACCTGCTCGTCGAGGCTGGGGTCGGCTGGCGCTCCGGCGTCATCGGCAACGTGGTCTCGCGGGCGGACCACAGCTCGCCGCAGGGCCGCGCGTTCGTCACCGGCAAGCCGGTGATCTGCGACGATCTGAGCCGGGATTCAGTCTTCGCGCTGCCGGTCCTGTACGCCGACCACGGCATCGTCTCGATTGTCGACGTGATCATCAAGGGGAACGGCAGGCCTTACGGCGTGCTGGAGATCGACAGCCCGCAGCCGCATAGCTACGACCAGCACGACGTCGATTTCCTGACCGGCTTCGCCAACGTGCTGGCCGAGGCGGTTGGGACGACAAAGCGCAACAAGCTGCTGAGGTCGGCCGTCGGGCGCATGAAGAACCTGGTTGCCGACAAGGACCGGCTGCTGACCGAGAACAACCTCATTCTGATCGAGAAGAACCGCCTTCTGGAGGAAAAGAGCGTCCTCGCCCGCGAGCTGCATCACCGCGTTCGGAATAACCTCCAGCTCGTCTACGCGATGCTGCGCAAGCAGCACGAGCAGGCCGCGGAGGGGGCGGTGAAGGAGGACATCAGCGCGATCGCGCGCCGGGTCATGACGTTGGCGAAGATGCACGATCATTTGCTCGGCACGGGATTGAGCCGAACGGTCGATATCGGTGATTATCTGAGGTCGCTGTGCGCCGGCTATGCCGAACTCGAAGATGCGTGCGGGTGCGATATTGGACTGACCTGCAATTTCGAACCCCTTGTGCTCGATCTCGATATCGTCACCGTGCTGGGGCTCGTCACCGCGGAGCTGATTTCCAACAGCTATCGACACGCCTTTCCGAATGGCAAGGGCATGATCAGCATCTCCTTGCAGCAACCCTCGTCGCCCGACGAGGCCACCATCACGTTCCGTGACGACGGGATAAGCCTCGCCGGCAAGCGTGACGGCACCCGGCACGGTTTGGGGCTTGTCGACCGCCTGATGGAACAGATCCGCGGCAGCGCGGAGGTTCGCTCCGATCACGGCACCGCCTGGACCCTCCGGTTCCCGCTGCGCCGCGACGACGGGCAGCGCGAGGCATCGGCCCATTCGAGCCAATCCGCGGGGACCGGGACAGCGCACTGATGCGCGGTCGATCGCCGTCGTCTTCCGACCGGCGGGCCGGCGCGAATGCGCCGCCGGATTTGTGCATCGGGGCGTAGGTAGTTTCCGAGCCTACCGGCGCTATCCCCCGCCCCCTACCTTTACAATACAGCGTCAGGCAATCGTGGGGCCGATCCCGCAAGAGCCATGTGGAACGCCAAACCAGCCGCTCCGAGGGGCACCGCGATGCACATGTCGAATGAAAGTCTTCTTGTCATATTGCTGGTTGGCGTCATTGCGGGGTGGCTGGCCGGCAAGCTCGTCCAGGGCGCAGGTTTTGGCCTGATCGGCGACCTTATAATCGGTATTGTTGGCGCCTTCATCGGCGACTGGCTGTTGCCGCAAATCGGCATCCATCTTGGTGTCGGAATTATCGGAGCGATCGTCAACGCCACGATCGGCGCCGTCTTGTTGCTGGTCGTGATCAGGCTGATCCGTGGCGGCGGCCAATGGAACAGCGGCTGGGGCAGCGGTTGGGGGCGCCGTCTGTAGCCGCGATGCCGATTGCCGCGGCCACCATCCCGGCCGGCAACGACACCAGGGCGGAGCGCCAGGCGGACAATTTTTCGACGCTACTCGAGCAGCAGATCCCCCGGCTTCGGCGGTATGCGTACGCATTGCACCGGTCGAGCAGAGCCCGCGCGGACGATCTCGTTCAGGACACCCTCGTCCGCGCCATCTCCAAGCAGCATCTATGGCAGACCGGCACCAATTTGCAGGCCTGGCTGTTTACGCTGATGCACCATCAGAACGTCAACGATGTGCGCCAATCGATCGTGCGCGCCAGTGTCAGCTATAATGTCGAAGAACTTCACGACAGCCTCGCTTCGGCGGACGACACATCGGCGTTCCTGCAATTGCGCGACCTGGAACGCGCCATGGCCAAGCTGACGATGGAGAATCGCCAGGTCATCCTGCTGGTCGCCCTCGAGGGTCTGTCCTATGAGGATGTCGCTGAAGTCCTGCGCATACCGGTTGGCACGGTGCGCTCGCGCCTCTCGCGCGGCCGCGCAGCATTGCGGCGATTGATGGATATGGGGGAGAAGACCGCTCCGGCGAGCAACACCCGAGAGCGTCTCGCAGATCCACTGACGGCCTAGCCCGGACCGGCCGTTCGCCACCGTGCCGGCCTGCACGGAGTGGTCGGGCGTCGTCTGAGTAGTTTCCGAGGCTAGCGATCGAGCCTGGCCGCTCGGTACTCTCTCCCGGGCGATTCGCCTCCGGAGAAGCGGATTTCTCCTGAACCTACGGTGACAAAGATGAAGGCTCATCCAGGGTGCAAGCCGGCGGCATGGGGTGCGGTGGCCGGTGCGATAGCGATCATGATCTTGGGCTTCAGCTGGTTCGGGTGGATGCTCGGCAGCACTGCCGAAAAGATGGCCGATCAGCGGGCTGAAAATGCGATCGTTGTCGCGCTGACGCCGATCTGCGTCGAGAAATTCCAGCACCAGGCCGGCGCCGTGGAAAAGCTCGCCGAATTCAAAAAGATTTCGTCTTCCTGGGATCGGCGGTCGCTGATCGAGAAGGGTGGCTGGGCCATCACACCGGGGAGCGAGGCGTCGAATTCGGCGGTGGCCGCGGCGTGCGCGGAAAAGCTCGGTAGCCAAACATAGCCGTGCACATGGACAAACAGGTGAACGCCGGCCGCGATAATTGGCAGCATTGGCTCACTCTCAACGCCAATTATCTTGTTTGGATAGCCCTCGTTGTTGGCGGGATCATCGTCACGGACTGGCTGTTGCTGCCTCGCTGACAGCGTCATGCACCAGCGGAGCTGCTCTGTCGTTTGATCCCGTTCTCGCTGGGTTACCCGCTCGACACCCCATCAACCGCACAGGTAAGCAAACCATGAGGATTGCGCAGGTCGCACCGCTTTACGAAAGTTGTCCTCCTCGGCTCTATGGCGGTAGCGAGCGTGTCGTCTCGTACCTGACCGAAGAGCTGGTCCGGCTGGGACACGAGGTGACACTGTTCGCCAGCGGCGATTCATGCACCGCAGCGACCCTGGAGGCGGCCTGCGAGGTGGCGCTCTGGCGCGATGACAGGGTCAAGGATCCGCTTGTCTATCACCTGATGATGCTCGATCGGGTCCGGCGCCGGGCCGCTGATTTCGACATCATTCATTGTCACACCGACTACCTGCACCTGCCCTTCATGGCCGAGTGCTCGGACAAGACATTGACGACCGTGCACGGCCGGCTCGATCTTCCGGATCTCCACGCCATCGCGCGCGCGTTCCCAATGCTGCCGCTGGTGTCGATCTCGAACGCGCAACGCGAGCCGATGCCGTGGGCCAATTGGCAGACCACGGTGTATCATGGGTTGCCGCGCAGCCTTCACCGGCTTGGTGATGGCCGCGGCGGGTACCTCGCCTTTCTCGGCCGGATCGCGCGCGAGAAACGTCCCGATCGCGCGATAGAAATTGCGCGCCGGGCGGGGATGCCGTTGCAGATCGCCGCCCAGGTCGACCCGACGGATCGCGACTATTTCGAGCGGGAGATCCTGCCGCTGCTGCACGATCCGCTGATTGAGTTTGTCGGCGAGATCGGCGAGGCCGACAAGGGCGCTTTCCTTGGCGACGCCGCGGCCTTGTTGTTCCCGATCGACTGGCCGGAACCGTTCGGCCTCGTTCAGGTCGAAGCGATGGCGGCCGGAACTCCGGTCATCGCGTTTCGCGGTGGTTCCGTGCCGGAAATCATCGAGGACGGCGTTACCGGCTTTATCGTCGATGACATCGAGTCGGCGGTCGCCGCGATCCCGCGCGCCAAGGAACTCGACCGCCGCCTCATCCGCCAGGAATTCGAGCGCCGCTTCACCGACGAGCGGATGGCACGTGATTATCTGGCGACTTATGGCGCGCTGCTGCAGCGTGGGTCGGGCGCGACCGAGCTCGGCACCGCGGCGGCCCCCGCCCCCGGTCTGGCTCAGGCCGCCGACTGAGCTGATCTCTGTCAGACCGCTGCACTGGAGCCCCAAGCGTGGCGGTCGTAATGCCGAAACCCGAGGACGACTCGCAATTCCGCATCGAGGCGACCGGCTCGTTCCGCGAGCCGCGAACGCGGATACTCAAGCACGGCGATACGTTTGCCGTGCTCGACTCGTTCGGCGACATGGCGGGCATCAACGGCAACCCGGATGGCCTCTATCATGAGGACACGGTCGCCTGCGCGCCGCACGCCTGGGCAAGCGCCGGCGTCTTTGCCCTGGTGGAGGCCAGCCTCGGCCTGCAATTCGACCATGCGGCCGGAGAGATCCGCTTGCATTGTCCGGCGCTGCCGGGCTTCCTCGAATATGTGAAATTGCGCGGGTTGCGGCTCAATGGCGCCGGCGTCGATATACTCCTGCATCGTATTAGCGGCGGAGTCGCGGCGACGGTCACGCAGCACCAGGGAGACTTGCCCGTGGTCGTCACGTACTAGGTTGTACGGGTGACAAAGTGGCCAGATGGGTTCGAAGCTGGCCGTATGTTTCATAGTGAGGTCATCAAATGCCGCTACGCCGCGCCTTCGCACCCATGCTTCCGGAATTCGATTCGTTTCTCTTTGCCACCGTCGGCGAGGAACTGGACGGAGCCCCGTTGAGCGTGCTGTCGGCGCTGTCGCGGCTCGGCCTCGATCCGCGGGATGAAGCGGCGCGCTTGTCGCGTTTGACCAAGGAAGCGGCCGCCGATCAGTTAGCAAGGATGATCGCCCGGTTGTCGGACCGGCGCTGGAACCTATCGGAGGCGCACAGGATCGCGGGCGGGCTCATCGAGCGCCTACCGATGTCAAACACCGCCGGCAAGCCACCTCGGCGCGAAGCTGGCGTCGAGCCTACAACCGGCTCGAAGACATCGCGATTTCTGGTCTACGCCGCGTTGGTGATCGCCCTGCTGGTCAGCCTGTTCGCCGGTGGATTCCTGTTCTTGGGCAATTAGACAATTTTGGAGCCGGCCGCCCCGGCTCGGCGACGTCTCCGCCGTATCGGTGAAAGGATCAGCGTGATGCTGATCCCTGATCGCTCGTTTCGTCGATCTCCGGCGCCGCCACTATTTGGAATTGCAGGACAGCAGAATTCGGCGTCATTTAACTGGAAATAGCTGCCGTCACAATGTGATTGCGGAATGAAATAAAATAACTCCGGTTCTTTGTCATTGTATTTGGTGGCCCAACACCCATGTGATGGGTGCGCGCTGGCACTCGCGATCTCACAGTGCCAAACATCTATCCGACAAATTTGGTCCGAGGAGACCATCAAATGAAACTGCGTCCATTGCAGGACCGCGTTCTGATTCGCCGCGTCGATGCGGAAGCGAAGACCGCCGGCGGCATATTCATCCCCGATACGGCCCAGGAAAAGCCGATGGAAGGCGAAGTCCTCGCCGTCGGTCCCGGCACCCGTGACGAGGCTGGCAAGCTGCACCCGCTGGATATCAAAAACGGCGATCGCGTGCTGTTCGCGAAGTGGTCGGGCACCGAGGTCAAGCTCGATGGCGAAGACCTGATGATCATGAAGGAATCCGACATCATGGGCGTGCTCGATCGGCCCGCCACGCACAAGAAAGCCGCCTAACCAGGAGGAGAGCCGATCATGGCTGCCAAAGAACTCAGATTTAACGGCGATGCGCGCGATCGCATGCTGCGCGGCATCGACATCCTCGCCAATGCGGTCAAGGTGACGCTCGGACCCAAGGGCCGCAACGTCCTGCTCAGCAAGTCCTACGGCGCGCCGCGCGTCACCAAGGATGGCGTGACGGTCGCCAAGGAGATCGAGCTCTCCGACAAGTTCGAGAACATGGGCGCCCAGATGGTGAAGGAGGTTGCCACCCGGACCAGCGATCAGGCGGGCGACGGCACCACCACCGCGACGGTGCTGGCGCAGGCGATCGTGCGCGAGGGTGTCAAGGCGGTGGCGGCCGGCATGAATCCGATGGATTTAAGGCGCGGCATCGACATGGCCGTCGCATCGGTCGTCAACGACCTCAAGAAGGGATCGAAATCGATTTCGACCAACGCCGAAATCGCTCAGGTCGGAACGATCTCGGCCAATGACGACCGTGAAATCGGCGAGATGATCGCGCAAGCGATGCAGAAGGTCGGCAATGAGGGCGTCATCACGGTCGAGGAGGCGACGAGCCTCGACACCGAGCTCGACATCGTCGAGGGCATGCAGTTCGATCGCGGCTATCTGAGCGCCTATTTTGTCACCAATGCCGAGAAGATGGTGGCCGAGCTCGAGAGCCCGTACATCCTGCTGCACGAAAAGAGGCTGTCGGGCCTGCAGTCGCTGTTGCCGGTTCTCGAAGCGGTTGTCCAGACCGGCCGGCCGCTGCTGATCGTGGCCGAGGATATCGAAGGCGAGGCGCTCGCCACGCTCGTCGTCAACAAATTGCGCGGCGGCCTCAAGGTGGCTGCGGTCAAGGCGCCGGGCTTCGGCGACCGGCGCAAAGCCATGCTGGATGACCTTGCCGTCCTGACCGGCGGTCAGGTGATCAGCGAGGATCTCGGCATCAAGCTGGAGAACGTCACGCTCGACATGCTCGGCCAGGCCAAGAAGATCCGCATCGACAAGGAAAGCACGACGATCATCGACGGCGCCGGCAAGAAGTCGGACATCACGGGTCGCTGCACTCAGCTGCGGGCGCAGATCGAGGAAACCACTTCCGATTACGACAAGGAGAAATTGCAGGAGCGCCTGGCGAAACTCGCGGGCGGCGTTGCCATTATCCGCGTCGGCGGCGCCACCGAAGTCGAAGTCAAGGAGCGCAAGGATCGCGTCGATGACGCGATGCACGCGACCCGCGCGGCGGTTGAGGAAGGCGTCGTTGCCGGCGGTGGCGTCACGCTTCTCTATGCCAGTCAGCGGCTCGGCCAGCTGAACCCCGAGAACGACGACCAAAAGGTCGGCATCGACATCGTCCGTCGCGCCTTGCAAGCGCCGTCCCGGCAGATCTTTGAAAATGCCGGCGCCGAGGGGGCAATCATCGTCGGCAAGCTGTTGGACAAGGGCAAGGCCAATCAAGGGTTCGACGCACAGAGCGGCACTTACGTCGATATGCTGAAGGCCGGCATCATCGATCCGGCCAAAGTGGTGCGCCTCGCATTGCAGGGCGCCGCATCGGTCGCCGGCCTGCTGATCACCACCGAGGCGATGATCGCCGACAAGCCGGAGAGGGACACCTCGACGATGCCGGGCGGCGGCATGGACGATAGCGGCTTCTAAGCCCGAGCTTTCTACTGGGGCTCTACCCGGCCCTCCAATGAAAAGGCCATCGCCTCGCTCGCTACTGACGCGAGCGGCGATGGCCCTTTCCCGCTTCAGCGCGGTCCCTCGATCGGGACGCTTCGGGAGGCGAACATCGAAATGACCCGGCTTTACTTACGGTCATCCGTGGCGGCAGGACATCCCAGCCGAAAGGGCGACGGGCTGGAGAAACGGCTGCTCGAGGCCGCCGAAGGCGGCGACGCCGGCGCGCAATGCAATCTCGGGATCCTGTACGGCAACGGCCTGGACGATAACGGCCATACGGTCGAAGCCAATCGGCCGCAGGCGGTGAGGTGGCTCTTGGCCGCGGCCGAGCAAGGCCTGCCTCGTGCTCAAGCCAAGCTCGCGGAGGCATATGCCGAGGGACCCGACGTGTCGGGCCGTCATGCGACCGCCTGCGGCTGGTTCCTGCTGGCGGCGATGGGCCTGCGCGGCATACATCTGCACGGCGCTCGATCCGGTTACGAGCGTGTTGCCTCGCATTTGACCCCGGCGCAAATCGCCAAGGCGCGGTGCTTTGCGCGGGACTGGACGCCGAAACGGGCGAAACAGGCGGTTGATCTCGGATTACTAAAAAATCCTGGCGGCGGACGCCGACAATAAAGGGCTCCGTTGCCGCGAGATCGTGGCTGTTCGCCGCTCACACAGCTTTCGGAGGTTACGATGTCAGAACGCAATGTTCTCCGGTTCGTGCACCAATTCCGGGTCGAGCAGGCTGTTGAATTCTTCCCCGCATCCGGGATCGATCGCAAGGCGAAGGGACAATACACTGTCGTCCGGCTGCTGCCGATGGACGGCGCGATCGCGCAGTACCGAGTCAAAAATAAAACAGACGGGCACGAGCGCGTGGTCTCCGAGAACGAACTCCGGTCACTATAGCGGCAGGCTCGGCCGGCCGAACTAACGGCCCACCGCGCCCAATCAAGGCCGGATCAAGACCACCACCCCCCACCACAGCTATCCCACGCGACGTCTCGTACGGTCTGCCCAGCTTGTAGTGATGGCGGTGCTCCCAACCTGCTCCCAATGGGTGCATGGTACCGGGCTGCCGATGGCCGATTTATCCGAAAAGTCATTGAAAAAATTGGCGCGCCCGAGAGGAGTCGGTTTGGCGGGGGCGCGAGCCCGCGCTTCGCAGACCGATTTCGCAAACCTCACTTGTCTAGGTGGGGGGGGCGGGCCATCGGCCGTTAGTCCTACCCCTTCCCATTTGATCGAAACAATTGCCTTCCCTCGCGCGTCGCATTCCCGGCAGCGCAGCCGCGGTTCTAGGTCGAGCACCGGCGTGTTCGCTCCGGCCATTTTGCCGCGGCAAGTAATCTCAAATTAATTACAAACGATAATCAATTCTCAAACTTACCCCGCCCATCTGCCCGGCCTATCTCTTTTTGGGATTGGGCAGCCCGTTAATCACAATCTCGCGAGCCTATTGGTTCACCAGCGGAGGGGGTGTTAACTCTTCTTGTCCGCACATTCACTCCACCTAAGCCTGAACGCAAGATTGACCGCACGTCTTTCGGGGCATCAACCCTCGTGCGAAAGCAATCGCCAGAAGGGAGGGCGGTATGAACGGGAAGCTCACGCAAATGTTTTTGGCGGGCAGCATCGTTGCCCTGTCGGGTAGTCTTGTGCACGCGCAGGACTTTTCTGCACGATTAAATGGATTCGAAGAAATTGGCGGGCTGGGGGCTGGGGAAACCGGAGCGATCTTATCGGATGGCAAGGGGACGCTCAGCCTTGATGTAGAGAAGAACCAGATAACCTATAAGCTCACTTATTCGGGCTTAACGGATGCACAACAGGCTCATATCCATTTCGGCAAGCTTCATGTGGCCGGCGGGATCATGGCCTGGCTGTGCCAGTCGGCAGCCAGACCGAGCCCGACTGCGGGAACCCCAACCTGCCCCGCGACGAGCGGGACGGTGACGGGCACGCTCACTGCCGCCAGCGTCCTCGCCCTGACAGGACAGAATGTGACGGCTGGCGATTTTGACGCGATTACAGACGCCCTTAATGCGAATACCGCGTACGCCAACGTCCACACGGCGAAGTTTCCTGCGGGCGAGATCCGTGGTCAGGTTCGGCGGGGTGACCGCGACGAGCAGTAGCTCTGAGGGCTTCCGGGCTGTCCAGCTTGCGCTTGGACGGCTCCATACCTGCTGACGGCGTCTGCCGCGATGCTTCGCCAAGATCGGCGCTGGGCGTCCCCGGTGGCTTCGGGGCTGGCGTGTGGCTCCGGTCGCGGTGGGGTTGGGAAAGCTTCGCGAGGATGGCCCGCAGGCGTTTTTGATGCGCGGCCCGATCCGATAGGGCTCGCGCTCGATTGCCTCCCCAGCGTAGGAGGGCGATCAGCTCGTCGCGGTCGTCGTCGTCAAGGTCGAGCGGGTCGGGCATTGGCCCGATTGTGCCCCTACGCGGGCGGATCGAGCGTCCCTCTTTAAGGTCAAATGGCCCAAATGAAGATTGCCGCAGTAACAGCGGCTATGACTGCCAGTACGATCAACTCCAAAACCCATTCGGGCACTCTAGGCTCGCTCAACCGACCTGAAGTATGGGGAACACGGCAGGTCGGTATAATGTTCTCCTGGCAGCGATTTCGCGGCAGGGGTTGGTTGTGCAGAGAAAACCCCTGCCGCCGCAGGGGGAAGTTTTGGGGGCATATCCCCCGGTCGCGGGGGGAACTAAAGCGGCCCGGAGGACTGCGGGGCCACCATTACGCGCCAAGACCCCCGAGCGCTCAATCCGTATTAACCTTAGTTGCGCTCGGTATTAACCTTAGGTTTTGCGCCGACCTGTCGGCGGTCTTCGGGGCGGCGGCTCCCGGTCGTCTAGCCAGCCGGCCATCGACGCGATGGTAAGGAACAGAACCGCCGCGATGACCAACGCGTCGAGCGTAAAGGCATCCATGCAGGGGCGAGGGCCAAGGTTTTGGAGAGTGAACGCCGTTCTCGCCCTAAATACAACGGCGTCGTTGCGTTATGCCTCTGCGGTCGATCGTCCACGGCCAGTTTCCGCCATTTTTGCCTCCCACGGCCGATCAGATTAGGGTGGGGAGTAGCCACAGACATTGAGGGTATGACGGTAAGGGGCTTTGACCCGCGCCCGCGGGCTGATTTCCAGAGACAGGTAACCAGCTAACGCCGGGCGTTTCTTCTGCGTCAGCAAAAGGCTCGGCTCGCCTGCTGGCTTTGGCGCCGGGTATGTCTGCGGCCGTGGTGGCGGCGACAGCGGGAAGGGATCGGCACGGTTACGAGGTTGCTGGTTTAGGCGTCTTTTTCGCGCCGTCCAGCAGCTTGGCCAGCAGGCTAACGAACGCAATGAATTCAAGGGCGCGCTCGGGATCGTCTTTGATCAGCTTATGCGCTCGCGGGTTGCGCAGTCCGGCAACCGCACCGGCAAACATCATCATAAAACCCAGCTGTTCGTCGCGGTCGCTTTGATCGGCCAAATCGTTGAAGCGAAGGACAGGAGCGTTGGGCGACAACACCTTTTGCATTAATGCCGTGCCGTCCAGTTCTACGCCGCTGCGCAGCCGCACCAATGCGTTGAGCGCCTTCACAGCATCTTCGATCGAATTGGCATAATGCCCATCCCGATACAGGTCGCTCGCCGCTTGGGCGATTTCGGGGTGGAGATCAAGATTGGCATAAGCCCGAATTGCCCGATCGGCCGACGCACGGCCACCTACACCCGATTGCTCTTTCATAAGCGAAACTGCTTGCTTTAGGAGCGCAAGCGCTCGCGCACTGTTCTGCTGAACCGCTTCCCGAACCTCATCCAAGTACGGCAGGTGACGCGTTGTCGTCTGCCGCGCGTCAAGCTGTGCTGCGATCTGAAGTTGCCGGTACTCGTGCGACTGCGGCCCGAATATCCTGGCTAGGGTTGCCTCGATTGCATGCTCCAATGCCAGCACTGTCGGGTCTCGCCAAGCATTGATGGCGTCCAAATTCAACCGCTCAAGATCGCCTATTCGTGCTTCAAGTTGTTGGATCGCGGCTTGGGCTTGTGTTGGGGAAAAAGTTGCCAGTTGTGGCGCAGTGAGGGGCATTGGTCTGGTCCGGTTGGTGAAGTTCTCGACGGCTTGCGAACCCCGGCCATTTATCTTGGCCATTTATCTTGGCCATAGCATGCGCGTAGCCTGCCCCCCGCCCATTTGGGAGGAACCTGGCTTCGATTAGGTCCAGATCATCGAGTTGCTTCAGATACCGATGAACATCGTCGATTGACAGCCCGAGATGTTCTGCAAGCTCGTTCGAGGCTATCCAATCGTTTCGCCCCTGGAATTCGTAGAGGCACTGGAGAACGGCGTCCCGTCCTTCGTTATCTGTCACCGAATGTGCTCCGCCGTCGTGTCCCCCGCCGTGTCCCAGCCTAAAACTCATGTCCGGTTTGAGACCTAATCTAACCTCGATGTCATTGAAAAAATTGGCGCGCCCGAGAGGAGTCGAACCCCTAACCCCCAGATCCGTAGTCTGGTGCTCTATCCAGTTGAGCTACGGGCGCTTAGGCCGCGCCGCGGCCGGCGTGGCCAGCGGACGGGGCGGCAACAACTACTCCAGCCTGCCAGCCAAGGCAAGTCGAACGGCCAGAGTCGATCAGGATGGTTGACCGGCGTCGTCGCTCTCCTCAGATGGGGCGGCGGGGGCGGCTCTGCCAGTGAGGAGAAGCGCGATGGCCGACACGGCGACGATGCTGGCGGCGCCAGCCGGGGCGGCGGAATCTGACGATCCGGCGCGGCGCCCGGTCGTGACCTTGCTTCCGGGCGGGCATCGCCGTGCCGAGGCCGGCCATCCCTGGATCTTTTCCAACGAAATCGCAATGGACGCCGCGGCGAAGGCGCTTGCGCCTGGCGCGCTGGTGACCCTGCGCCGCAGCGACGAGCGCCCGCTCGGCGTCGCGATGTTCAACCCGCATACGCTGCTCGCCGCGCGCCTGCTTGACCGCGACGTCGCGCGTCCGATCGGCAAGCGGTTCTTCGTGCGCCATCTCGAGCGCGCGCTGCGGCTGCGCGAGCGGCTGTACCGGGCGCCTTCTTACCGGCTGGTCCATGCCGAGGCGGACGGGCTACCCGGCCTCGTGATCGATCGGTTCGGTGCGGTGCTCGTCGTACAGGCCAATGCCGCCGGCATGGACCGGCTGATGCCGGTCGTCCTCGACGCGCTGCAGCAGGTGCTGACGCCCGAGACGATCGTGCTGCGCAACGACACTCCGGCGCGCGCGCTGGAAGGCCTGCCCGCCGAGACCCGGGTCGCCGTCGGCCAGGTCGATCGGCCGGTCGAGCTCGAGGAGAACGGCGCGTCGTACGAAGCCGATGTGCTGGCCGGCCAGAAGACCGGCTGGTTCTTCGACCAGCGCGACAATCGCGGCTTCATCGCGGGGCTGGCGGGCGGCGCGCGGGTGCTCGATCTGTATTGCTACAGCGGCGGGTTTTCAATTGCCGCGGCCTGCGCGGGCGCCGCGTCGGTGCTCGGCATCGACCGCTCGGAACCGGCCCTCGCGCTTGCCGAAGCCGCGGCCCAGCGCAGCGCGGTCGCGGAGCGCTGCGTCTTTCGGCGTGCCGAGGTGTTCGCCGAAGCGGCGGCGCTCGGTGCGGCCGGCGAGCGCTTCGACATCGTCATCGCCGACCCGCCGCCCTTCGCCCGCTCGAAACGCGATGTAGGCGCGGCGTTGCGCGGCTACCGGAAGCTGGCGCGCCTCGCCGCTCAGCTGACCGCGCCGGGCGGGTTCCTGTTCCTTGCCTCCTGTTCGCACAACGTAGCGGCCGACGATTTCGCCGAGGCGGTGCGGCGCGGGCTTGCCGATGCGGGTCGCGGCGGGCGCATCCTGCGCAACGCCGGCGCCAGCTCGGACCACCCGGTCCATCCGGCTCTGCCCGAGACCGCTTATCTGAAAGCGCTCACCCTGGCGCTGGATTGACACTCAAAGCCACGCGGCGGCGGCGTAAAGCTTATGCCGTGGCTCGCTGGGCGGTGGCCTGATGGGTTTCTGCCGCCGGCAAGGTCAAGCGAAAGGTCGTGCCCGCGCCGGTCGTGTCGACCAGCACCAGATCGCCGCCCTGACCGCGCATCAGCTCGCGGGCGATTGCCAGGCCGAGGCCGGTGCCGCCCAGCCGGGCCGAGCCGAAAAACGGCCGGAACAGGTTCTCCCGCGCCCGTGGCGGCAGACCGTGGCCGTCATCGGCGATGTCGAGCGTGACGCCCCCATCCTCCACAACGGCGCTGACGTGTATATGACGTGCCCCGGCCTCAACCGCGTTCTGCGCCAGGTTGAGGAGCACGCGGAACAGCTGATCACGGTCCGCCCGCACCATCAGCCCCGGCGGAACCGCCGGCTTGATGGTGAGCCCGTTGTCGCTGCCGACCGCGGGACCGATCTCCTCGATCAGCGGCCGCAGCTCGAACCGGCTCGGCATGAAGGGCGGCGCGCCCTCGCGCGAAAAATCAAGCGTGCGGGTACACAGCGCGACGGCACGGTCGATCGCCTCGAACAGCCGCGGCGCGACGCGACGCACCTCCGGCGCGGCGCTGTCGGCCAATCCATCGCTGACCAGCCGCGCCGTCGACAGGATGGCGCGCAAATCGTGATTGATCTTGGTCACGGCGGTGCCGAGCGCGGCGAGCCGAGCCCGTTGAGCGAGCGCCTGCCGCACGGTTTCCTGCAGCACAGCCAGCTCGCTTTGGGCGCGCCCGATCTCGTCGCGGCGGCCGCTCGGCGCGATGCGGCGCGTCGCATCTTCGGGATCCTGACGGAACGAGGTCATGCTGTCGGTGATGCGGCGCATCGGCCGCACCAGCAGCCATTGCAGGCTCAGGAACACGAGCGCCGCGGTGGTCAGCGAGATGACGATCGACAATTGCAGGACGCGGACGCCGAATTTCCACATTTCCTGGCGCAACGGCGCCTCGTCGAGCAGCAGCTCGACCGTGGCGCCGGGCTCGGTCGGGGCCGGGCCGATGACCCGCATGATGCGGTTGTCGTCGCGCGCCAACGTCTCGATCGAGCGCTGGATCCAGATCGGGATGTTGCCCTTCGTCAGGTCGAAGGTCACATCGGGCTGCGGCACCACCGGGCCGTCGAGCATGAACACCATGCCGTTGGGGCGGTGCATGATGACCGCATGCGCCCCGACGTCGCGCAGGATCAGGTTGGTCATCGGCTGATCGAGCTTGCCGGTCGGGCTCGCCGCCAGCGCGAGGCTCGCGAGGTGGCCGGCGGCCAAATGGCTGTCGAAATAGGTCATGCGGAAGCGGGCCACCGACGGCACGAAGATCAGCACCTCGCTGAGCATCACGAAGAACACCGTCAGCACCAGAAGCCGGGCGGAAAGGCTGCGTATCGGCATTGCCGGGCCCCGCGTCCCTGACGGCGTCTCTCGGCGATCAACCCGCCAGAGCGGCGAATTGCCGGTCGTGCGCCATCGTCTGCTCGGCGTAATTGTCGCGATAGCGGCCGTACACGCGCTCGTGCCGTTCGAGCGCCGCCGGATGCAGCTCGCCCTCGGGCGCGGGGATCAGGTCGAAATGCCCGCCAGTGTTTTCGCCCCGGACGAGCCGGCCACACATCCGCACCGTGCCGGTCAGCCGGCAATGCGCCGGGATGTAGCTGATGCCGAGCCCGACCCGCCGGTGATCCGCCCGGTTTGGCGCCGAGCGATGCTGGCACAGCGTGTGATGCAGCGAGAAATTGCCGGCTGGCAGCTCCATCATCGCCGTACCGCTCTCCTCGACCGGCTCGACGATCGCTTGGCCGGCGCCATTGATGCTGTTCGCGAGCCGCAGCGCGGCATGATGCATCTGGCGCGGCCGTCCCTTTGACGACACCACCTCCATGCAGCCCGCCTCGGCGCTGGCGTCGCTCAGCGCGACCCACGCTGTGACGTGCTGGTCGTTGGGCATAAGGCCGAAATAGGTTGCGTCCTGGTGCCAGGCGGCGAAGGCCGGGCTGTGCGCCTCCTTGATGAACCAGGTTGCGGTATAGACGAGGATGTCCGGTCCGATCAGATCTTCGACAGCATCGAGAATGCGGGGATGCCGGACCAGCGCGTCGACCCAGGGCAGGAAGACATAGCTCGCCGAGCGCCAGCGGAAATCGCCCTGGTTGACCGGCGTGCCGAGCCAGTGCTCGAACCGGGCGAGCCCGTCGTTGCATTCCGCCAGCTCAGTCGCCGACAGCGCCCGAAACGGGAACAGGTAGCCATCATGGCGATACCGCTCGACTTGACTCGCCGTCAACATCTTGTCCCTCCCGATTCCGGACATCACGGAGGCTAATCCCGCGCCGGCCGGATCGGAAGCGCCATTGAGCCGCCGCCGGGCGGCGGCTATCCTCGGATCAGCCCGAGGGAGGAGCACGGGATGGACTTCGCCGATTCACCCGAGCACGCCGAATTCCGCCGCGAGTTCCGTGCCTGGCTCGACGCCAACCTCCCCGACGATCTGAAGGTCGAGGACGCGCAGGACCAGCGCATCTCCCCCGACCGCGACATCCTCCAGAAGCGAATTACCTGGCAGAAGAAGATGCATGCCGCCGGCTGGGTTGGGCTTTCCTGGCCCAAAGAGTATGGCGGGCGCGGCGCCAATTTCATGCAACAGGTCATCTATGACGAGGAGTATTTCCGCGCCCGGGCACCCATTCTGCCCTGCGCCAGCGGGCTCGGCCTGCTGGGCCCGACACTGATCCATTGGGGCTCCGAGGAGCAGAAAAAGCGTCATCTGCCGCGGATCCTCAGCGCCGACGAGATCTGGTGCCAGGGCTATTCCGAGCCGGGCGCCGGTTCCGATCTCGCCAGCCTGCGCACCCGCGCGATCGACAAGGGCGATCATTTCGTCGTGAACGGCCAGAAGGTGTGGACCTCGGGGGCGCATTTCGCCGATTGGTGCTTTCTGCTGGTGCGCACCGACCCCGATGCGCCGAAGCATCACGGCATCTCCTACCTGCTCGTCGACATGAAGACGCCGGGGGTCACGGTGCGGCCCTTGGTGCTGTTGAACGGCCACCGGCATTTCAACGAGGTGTTCTTCGAAGACGTCGTCGTGCCAAAGGAGAATCTCGTCGGCCCGCTCAACGAGGGCTGGAAGGTCACGACCACGACGTTGATGTTCGAGCGCGGCGGCGCCGGAGGGCGCGATCACGCCGCCCAGATCGCCCGGCTATTGGAACTGGCGAAGCAATTCCCGAACCGGCA
>Ga0210400_10000401_pt1 | contig 49543 bp, 55 predicted proteins | sample IncBWH26MmetaG_FD_155456 | JGI IMG/M metagenome (GOLD analysis project Ga0210400, IMG submission 155456) | Forest soil microbial communities from Barre Woods Harvard Forest LTER site, Petersham, Massachusetts, United States - Inc-BW-H-26-M | ecosystem: Environmental > Terrestrial > Soil >...
CGCTTTCTTTGTATCTTGGGCGCGAGTTCGCTCAATTCCGGACTGAAGCTCGCCCAATGTAACGGCGGAAAGAAAGAGTTGTTCGTCGTTCAAATGATTGAGCCAAGCGACGACTGCGCCGTGCGGCTTTGGCTTCCGAAGCTCGGAAACCACATTGGTGTCGAGCAGAAACCGTTTCACGCGAGATTCACAAGCGGGCGTCGCCGCAGTTTGCCGCGTTCCGGAACCAAGTTTTCAAACCGCGGAGCGTCCGATCCAAGAAGAAGGTTTTTCAGGCTGGGCCGGGCGGCCTTCTGCAGGCGGCGCCATTCCGCGATCGGGACGAGGACGGCCGTCTCCACTCCGCGCCGCGTAACCACCTGCGGACCTTTCTTAAGGGTGGCATCCAGGAATTCGCTGAAACGCGCTTTCGCATCTTGAACTTGCCATGAAGCCATCGCTCATCTCCTTGCCACAAAGCTTATGACTAGTCATCTGTCCAGTCAAGTCCCTGTTGTTTGTGGGTAGGGGATTGCCTGACGGGCGTCACAATGGCCAGCGCGCGTCGTGCGGCGCCACCAGCCCACACAGGGAATGCGGCGCTAGGCGTTTGATGGTTGAAGCGCTGGCGTCTTGGGCTTGGCGGGTTCGAGATTGGGCAAAAAGGCGGTGAGGATGCCGATGGCGGGCAGGAACGCGCAGACGTGGTAAACGTAGTTGATCGAAGTGAGGTCGGCCAGCTTGCCGAGCAACGCCGCGCCTATTCCTCCCAGGCCAAAGGCCAAGCCAAAAAATAACCCCGAGACCATGCCGATTCTTCCCGGCATGAGTTCCTGGGCGTACACAAGGATGGCGGAAAAAGCGGAGGCCAGAGTGAAGCCGATGATCACGCTGAGAATACTGGTCCAGAAAAGATTGGAGTAGGGCAAGACCAAAGTGAACGGAAGTATGCCCAGGATGGAGCACCAGATGACGTATTTGCGGCCGATTTTATCGCCCACCGGGCCACCGATAAAAGTTCCCGCGGCCACCGCAGCGAGAAAGAGGAAGAGGTGCAACTGCGCATTCTGAAGGGTCAGGTGAAACTTGCCCATCAGATAAAACGTGTAGTAGTTCATCAAACTGGCGAGATAGAAAAACTTTGAGAACATGAGTGCCACAAGAACGGCCAGTGCGAAAGCCACTTTCTTGGGAGCGAGGACCTCGTGCCGGGGAGCAGGCTCCAGGGCCGCGACGCGCCCAGGATCCGGGGTGAGTTGCTTCGGGAGATGCATGGGATGATTGCGGAACCAGGTGCCGATGTTGGTCAGCAGGACGATGGCGAATAGCGCCAAAAGCGAAAACCAGGCAATGCTCGACTGTCCGGTGATAAACGCCCAAGCCAGCAAAGGGCCGAGCGCGGAACCGGCGTTGCCGCCCACCTGGAAGAGCGATTGCGCCATGCCATGCTGCCCGCCGGAGGCTAGGCGCGCGATGCGCGAAGACTCCGGATGAAACACGGCAGAGCCAATACCCACCATCGCGGCAGCGGCAAGGATGGTGCCGTAAGTCGGAGCCATGGAGAAGGCCAGCAAGCCAATCATCGTAATTCCCATGCCAACGGCCAGGGAATAAGGCTTTGGGCGGCGGTCGGTGTAGAGCCCCACGAGCGGCTGGAGAATCGAGGCCGTCAGTTGCGAAGTGAGAGCGATGCGGCCGACTTGCCAGTAATTAAAATGAAAGGTTTTCTGGAGCAGCGGATAGATTGGCGGCATTAAAGACTGAATGGTGTCGTTCAGGAGATGGCAGAAACTGATGGTGAGAAGGATTTTGAAGACGGTCTTCTCACCGGTGTCTGCGGGAGCGGCTGCCTGGATCGCAGTCAAGTTTGTGTCGCTAGCCATTTGGAGTGGGATTCCCTGAGCCGTTGGTGAAGGGCCGCATTGGTTTCACCGCACTGCCGAAGCGAGCCGGCGAGTTACATATTCGGTCACATAAGCGTCGAAAAGATCGTTGAGGCGCTCGCACACCGGGCCGGGAGCGGGGATTTTATTTCCAGCGATTTCGCCGGCGCTGATGAGATTGCGATTTGTGGAAGAGATGAAAACCTCGTCGGCGGAATATAGGTCTTCAGGCCTCAGCGCCTGTTCGAGGACGGAAACGCCGGCTTCGGGCGCGATTTCCATGAGAATGCCCCGGGTGACGCCTTCGAGGCAGCCGGAGTTCAGCGGCGGCGTAAGAATTTTCTCGCTCTTCACGGCGAATATATTCGCGGAAGTGCATTCGGCCACTTCGCCGCGCTCGTTGAGCATCACCACTTCGTCGAAGCCATCTTTGGCGGCTTCGGCAACGGCCCAAACATTGTTGAGCCAGGAAATGCTCTTGACGCCGGCGAGAGGAGCGGCGGCGTGGCGTCCGTGTTCGCGGAGGGCCAGGCGCACTGTTTCGCGATGTTCGGGCAGACTGGCGGTGTAAATGATGAGGTCGACTTGCGGATGCTTTTCATCGCTCTGCCAGAAGCCCACGGTGTTGTAGACGAAATAGATGCGCGCGCAACCTTCCGCGACCTGATTGGCGCGAATGACTTCGTGGAGATGGACGCGCACTTTGGCCGCAGTGTAAGGCATGGGGAGATGGGTGAGGTTGGCGTCTTTTTCCAGGCGGCGCCAGTGGCGCTCATAGGCGAAAGCCTCGCCGCGCGAGATGCGCAGCGTGGTAAAAACGCCCCAGCCGCAAATGAGGCCGGCCTGCCCGGGAGAAAGGCGAACCTTCTCGATGGGCAGCAGCGCGTCGTTGTGAAAAACGTTCCGGTGAATCAACAGTTCCTCGCGGCTCGAGCTTCAGATCCATCTATATTGTATCCGAAAATCGTACGGGAACCGCGCTTGCGGCTTCTTTCACCCAACGGAAAAGCAAAGAGGGCGGACCGAAGCCCGCCCTCTTTGGAAGAAGGATTCAGATCTCGCTCAGAAGAGCAGCTTCAACGCAAACTGAATCTGCCGCGCCGAACCGAAGTCGCCGGTCGGGAAGCGCGTCGATTGGATCTGCCCGAACGACGAACTGGTGAGGGTCAGAACCGGGTTTCCAAAGTTGGGGTGGTTGAAAAGATCAAAGAACTCGGAGCGGAACTGAAGATTGAATCGTTCGTTGATCTTGGTGTTCTTGGTCACCGAGAAGTCGGTATCGAGGAAGCCGGGCCCAGTGATCGTGTCACGGCCTAGTGTCCCCGGATGGCACGTCGGGAGCGTCGCAGGGGGCACCGCAGCAACGCAAGGCGAGGCGAAGACGGCCTTGCTCGCGAACCACTGCGCCGGGTTGCCAGTCGTTTGCACCGTTCCAATCAGATCGGGCCTGACCGCAAGAGGAATTGCCGGCGATGGGTTGATAGTGAGTGACGGCGTAAGGGGGCTGCCGCTCTGCGCTTGTTGAACAACCCCAAACTGCCAGCCGGAGACAAGCCGGTTAGATTTGAAAGGCAATTCGTAGAAGCCGCTCAAGACGAACCGATTGCGCACGTCAAACTCGGACGGGCCGTAATCGCCGCGCGGGTTATACGCGTTCTGAATCACCAGGGACTCCGAGGAAGAGAGAGAGTTGTAATCCAGCGCCTTCGAGTACGTGTACGAAGCAAGGAACTGCAAGCCGTGGGAGAAATGCTTGTCTGCCTTGACCCACACAGCGTTGTAGTTTGAATTGCCGACACTGTTTATCTGATTGAAGTTGTTCAGATTGCACCCATTCGGACTTGCAGTCGTAGCTACGCACTGTGCTGGAAGCACAGGGCTCGCCTGGGGGAGTGTGGGAAATGGCCGAGTCGATCCATAGATCCCATTTGTCACAAAAGGCTGATTGATATTCTCATTGAGCTGGAGGTGCGTCCCCTTCACTCCCACATAAGCGACTTCCAAGCCCACGCTCGGGGTAATCTGCCGCTGTATCGTCAGATTCCAGTCCTGCGAATACGCGTCATTGAAATTGGGGTTGATTGCAGCCGGGCCCAAGCTCGGGGCCCTAAGCCCGCTAGACGGATTTTCCAGCGTGAGCGGTGCGGTGGCCGAAGGGGAGGCGGAAATCGGGAGCGCGAACAGGGGATTGGAGCTCAACCCGGTGACAATATTGGTGGTAGGATCCTGCGTTAGAATCGCATACGCGGCCCGGACGGAGGTCTTCCCATTCTTGAAGGGATCCCAAGCAAATCCGACGCGCGGCTGAAAATTCTTGTTGTCCGTGTGATAGGGCTGCGGAGAAGAAATCAACGTACCGGTGATCGGATCGAAATTGGTGAAGCGGCCGCTAGCTTCCGATGGTGTTGAATTCCACGCATAGCGCAGTCCGAGATTAATCGTGAGGTTCGGTTTCAACTTGAAACTGTCTTGCGCGAACCCGTCATAAGATGGCTGCAGGATTTTGTCGTTTCCCGCGCCCAATTGGACGGTAAAGGAACTGGCTTTGTCGGTCAGGAAGTTCGCGAATGACGTGAAGGCGAAGGTGCCCACATTCTCGGCGATGTTGTTGTTGTACGCCCGCCGGATTTCTCCGCCGAACGCAAAGGAGTGCCGGCCCTTCAGCCAGCTCAGCGTATCGTTCAGCACGCCGGTGGTATCTCCACGTCCCTGGGGTTCCCCATTGGGCCCGCCGAAAAACAAGGTTCCCGCCACCTGGATGTCCGGCAATCCCGTTGCCACCGGAGAGTTAGCAGGCAAGATCATGTTGAACTTTGCGGGATCGAGCAGCGCGTTCGGAAGAAAGGTCAAATGGATTCTGTTGAACCCGATTCGGACCGTGTTGGCCAGGGAAGGGCTAAATGTGTGGTCCTCGCTAATGGTCAGCAGTTGGCGGAGCCCGTTGCGAGTGTCACCGAATCCCGGAATGCTTGCCAGAACAACGGGTAACAGCGGCTCCTGCCGAAGATCCTTTTGGACAACATAGTAGCCGTGGATTCGGTCTTGCTGCCTCAATTCTATGTCAATGTCACCAGATCCCTGATCGAGCGATACGTTTGCGAGCGCTCCACCGTTGAACCCAGTCCAATCGGCTTGGGCTGCAGAAGCGTCCTTGGGTTGCTGAAAATTCGCAGCCGGCACGAGCTTCAACAGGCTTTTCACTGCAAGCTCTGCAGACGGAGCCGGGTTGACCATTGTTGCGATCTGGTTCTGGCTGAAGACCGTGGTGGAAACCGCCAAGCTCTGGTGCTGGCGGACACCCTCGTAAGCGACGAAAAAGAAGACTTTGTTCTTGATGATCGGACCGCCGAAATCAGCGCCGAACTCATTTTTCTTGTATGGCGACTGCGGATTGGGCTGTCCGTTGGAATTTACGGCCGAATTGAAAAAGTTGCGCGCGTCCAGATCGTTGTTGCGGAAAAACTCAAACAGTTCGCCGTGATATGCGTTCGTGCCAGACCGTGTGGCGAGATTCACGATCGCGCCGGAGTTTCTTCCGTACTCCGCGGGGAACGCCGAATTGTCGATCTTGTATTCCGCCAGCGTGTCGATCGGCGGCTGAAACGTGATCTGGTTTTGCACCGGATCGTTTAGATTGATTCCGTTCACGAGCCAGTTGGTGGTGTCCTCGCGCTGGCCTGCGGTATTGATTCCGAACGATCCCTGGCCGCGCAGCGGAGCGGAGAGGAAACCATTCGCGGGCGGCGTCACCGTTCCGGGCGTGAGCAGGCTGAGGTCCGTGAAGTGTCGGCCGTTCAGCGGAATTTCCTGCACCGTCTTGTCGCTGATCACCTGGCTCATGCTGGTCGTTGCGGTTTCCACGAGCGCGGCATCGGCCCTGATCTCGACGGTTTCCGACGTCGCACCAATTTTCAGTTGAGCATTCTGAGTCGCGGCGGTGGCCACCTCGAGCTTGAGATCGGCGACGAGCGCCGATTGAAACCCCGAAGCGCTGACCTGGAGGCGATAAATTCCGATCGGCAGCGAGGGGAAAAGATACGCGCCGGCAGTGTCCGTCTGCGTGGCCGATTCGACTCCGGTCGCCTGGTTCGTCACGACAACCTTAGCGCTGGCCACTACGGCTCCCGTCGAATCAGTCACTGTACCGCTCAAAGCGGCGGTCGACTGCCCGAGGACGTTGCTTCCCAAGGCAGCCGTAAGTACGACCAAAAGAAAGGCACGCAAGGAAGAATTGGGCTTGCCAATCAAGTTTATCGAGGCAGGTACCATAGTTGAACTCCTTCTGAGAAATATCCGCTTGATCTATTTGGCGCTTGCCTCCAACCGAGTCGCAATCCCGGTGCCAGAATGGGGCCACCTTAGGTCGCCATAAAACCTCGCTTTATCAATTGTTTATGAGTTTATACAAGCTTACGCGAAACGTAGCCGGGAACCGGCCTCCAGAAAACAGAAGTCGCCTCCTAAATTTAGGAGAATTCTAGATGAAGGTTAGGCAATGACAGGCATTGGACCTGCCAAACGGATCTACGGTTTGCAGTTGGCGGGGAGGAGCAGCGATTGGCCTTCGAAAATCAGATTTGGATTCTTGATGGCCGGGTTCGCCTGCGCGATGCAGGACCAGTAGGAAGCATGGCCAAACTGGGCGTGAGCGATTGCCGTCAAAGTGTTGCCCCTGCGGAGAATGATTCTCGTTGCCGTGCGGAAGGAGGAGGCTACCGAGGGCAGGAAGATTTGCGAGCCTGCCTCGATGCGGTTGGCGTCAACGATAGCTGGATTGACGGCAAGGATGTCGTGCCAGCGGAGGCCCTTGCCTAAGTTTTCCTCGGCGATTTTCCAGAGGGAGTCTCCAGGTTTGACGACGACTGCATTTGGTTTAACTCGCGCTGCAGAAGCGATGGGTGCAGGCGGCTCCGCAGGCGTTACGGCAACCATCGGCGGGCGCGAAGGCTTCGCCTCAACGACGGGGGCCGCCGGCTGCGAAGGTGCCACACCAAGGGGCGAGCGCGGCGTACGGGTCGGGCGAACAACGGGCGCCACAGGCTGCGGTGGCGTAGCGTGAGCGGCCACCTTCGGAGATGGCATCACACTGAAGTCAGGGGGCGGCGCGGCCGGGCTCGAGGGCGTTGCTAAGGAATCGGATCCGCGTGAGGGTGTCGCGCGAACAATGGGCGCGGCTGGTCGAGCTGGGGCCGCGTGGGGAGTCACCCGGGGGGTGGGCATGACCGAAAAGTCAGGCCTCGGGGCGGCAGGCGTCGAAGGCGTTGCAGAAAGGACCGATGGAGCCGAAGGCGCATTGCGAACGAAGGGCGCGGCTGGTCGAGCTTCCGTCGCGCGTGGCTTCAGCCGTGGCGAGGGCATAACGCTAAAGTTGGGCGCGGGCGCAGTCGGTTTCGATGGCGCAGCGAGTGTGGTCGACGGTTGGGAAAGCGCTTCGCCAATTTCGGGCGCCTTCGGAGCCGCCGTACGATTCGCAGACGGGCGCGAGGGCACCGCCGAATAAATGCGCGGACGCTCAAACGGCGAGCGCTTCACCCGGGGCTGGAACGGCTCGATTTGTGGTTCTGCAGGAATGACAACTGCCGGACGCGCGGGCGCAACTGGATGCTTTGGCGTCACAGGCGTGAGAACTCCATGTGGGTCGACTTCCACAGGCTTGGGAGTTGCGAACACCGGCTCGTCCGCAAAGGGCAGATGGAACTCCGCCGACTGTTCAAGCCGGAGCGTTTCTCGCAGTCTGCGATACCGGCGTGCGACGTCACCGAGAGGGAGGTCGGCCGGCAGAGCCTGCGCATCGACTGGTTCTGGGGGCGCTTCCGCGCCAGGGATCGGCTGCTGGTTTTTCTTTGCTTGCACTTCCGCACGATCATCGGGTGTGAGGATTTGCGCCCGCTTCAGATCTTCATCGGTGTAAACGTGCTTTGGCTTTTTCTGCTGATTTTCTTTCCGGGCTTTTTCCTGCCGTGCGGCTTCGGCAACATCTTGCGCGCGACATTGGGTGAAGCCAAAAATCGTACAAGAGATGATAAGAATTCCAGAACACGTAAGCCGTACAAAACGGGAAGAGGTCCTCTCGGTGCTCAAGGGGATGGTCAACAACGGAGTGTCGAGATCAGTTCGTTGCATGCCCAACCGACCACGGGGGGACACCGCTTAAAGGAATCCTAGCAAAGAGTGCGGCTTTTGAGAAGCGAAATTTTTCGGTACTTCTACACTCGTTGAGGCATTTTGTTCAGCAAATGTTGACTATCCGACACGCTTGTATACAGGCGTGGTAGATGCCGTCTGCCGAATGGACGACCTTAGCGCCGCTGACAACTTGTGACCGTCAGAGTAAATCCCTCGGGAACAACTCTTCGTTGACAAAGCAGAATGCAAACCCTAAGATTAGAGTTTGTCTCAACAGGGAAAGGTGTGACTGAGCGCGATGAGGACGTACGTAGCCAAAGGTGAAGAAGCCGAAGCGCTGAAAGTGGGCGCGAACTGGTTTGTGGTGGACGCGACGAACGTGGTGCTGGGGCGGTTGGCGACCAAGGTCGCGCGCATGCTGATCGGCAAGGACAACCCCAGCTTTACGCCGTACCTGGATTCCGGCGACCACGTGGTGGTGATCAACGCGGACAAAGTTCGCATGACCGGGAACAAGGTCGAGCAGAAAATTTATTATTCGCACAGCGGATATCCCGGCGGGCTGAAGGAAGTGCCGGCGAAGCGATTGCGCGAAGCGAAGTCTGACTGGATGATCCGCGAAGCGGTTCTCGGCATGCTGCCGAAGAACAAATTGCGCGCGCGGCGCGCGAGAAAGTTGCGCGTGTACCGTGATGCGGCGGGATTGGCCCGGCACGCCGGGCAGAAGCCGCAGGCAGTCGCGGTCTAAAAGATCTTGTGGCCGGCTGGTTTTGGCCCGGCGAATTTTCCGCACGTTGGTGTTCCTTCTAAGTGGTGCCTTAGCAGGGAGCAATCCGAGCGTGGAGTTTTTGAGACGGGGCGGAGCAGTCTCGTCTGTTGAAGATTCGAGGAGGAACATTGGGTTCTACGGGTACGCCCCTCGCGGGCACACAAACTTGGTTTCTGGGAACTGGACGGCGCAAGGAGTCGGTTGCGCGCGTGTTCCTGCGTCCGGGGTCGGGGAAGTTCAAGATCAACGGCCGCACGGTCGAGCAGTATTTTCCGAACCACGCATGGAAGCATGACGCGGTCGAGCCGCTAAAGTTTACGAATATTGCGGACCAAGTGGACGTGGTGGTGACGGCTCATGGCGGCGGCGTGGGCGGACAGTCCGGAGCGGTGCGCATGGGATTGTCCCGGGCGATTTCGCGCTTCAATCCGGAGCTGCGGCCGGCGCTGCGCAAGAACGGATTTTTGACGCGCGATTCACGCATGAAGGAACGCAAGAAGTACGGGCAGAAGGGCGCGCGCAAGCGCTTCCAGTTCACGAAGCGTTAATTTTTGCGGCTCCCCGACCTGATCGGGGAGTTGCACCGAGCTCCAGCGGGTTGGCGCGAGTTGGCCCGTTGAGATCACGGCCGGCAAGGAGCCGGCAATAGGCTGTTCTTCGGCGCAAATTTTGCCGGGGGTAGGCCGGACCAAGTCCGCCCTACGTCAGGCAAAAGAAGCGCAAACGCAAACAGCTATCCTATTAGGAGGAAACTTGGCAGTAGAAATTACGATGAAAGAGTTGCTGGAGGCCGGAGTTCATTTCGGTCACCAGACGCGGCGCTGGAACCCGAAAATGAAGGAGTACATTTTCGGCGAACGCAACGGCATCCACATTATCGATCTTCAGAAAACCCTCAAGATGTTCCGCGAAGCGAGCCGCTTCGTCAGCGAACTTTCCGGGCAAGGCAGAAACGTTCTTTTCGTTGGCACCAAGCGGCAGGCGCAGGAAGCGGTCGCCGAAGAGGCCAAGCGCTGCGGCGCGTTTTTCGTGAACCACCGCTGGCTGGGCGGCACGCTGACGAATTGGGCGACCCTGCAAAAATCCATCAAGCGGCTGAAGCTGCTGAAGGCTATGAACGAAGATGGCCGCATCAAAGAGCTTTCCAAGAAAGAGCAAGCGCGGCTGGACCGCGAGATGAAGCATTTGTTCCAGAACCTCGAAGGCATCGAGAACATGACACAGTTGCCGGACGCCATGTTCGTGATCGACTCGAACGCGGAAGAAATTGCCGTGAAGGAAGCGCGGCGCATGGGCGTGCCGGTGGTTTCGGTGGTGGATACGAATTGTGATCCGGACGTGGTGGACTGGATCATTCCCGGGAACGACGACGCGCTGCGCGCCATCCGCCTGTTCACGACGAAAATTGCGGATTCCGTGCTCGAAGGCCACACCGCTTACCAGCAATCGCAAGTGGCGGAGCAGAAGGCCGCGGAAGACCAGGCGCTGGTGGATGGTGTCGAGTACGTCGATACGAGCGCTTACGAACAGTACGAGAAACAGGAAGGCGACTTCGTTGAGGGCGTTGTGGAAACCCCCGTGGAGCCTGCCGAGGCCGCGGAAGCCACTGTTCCTCCCGACGACGAAAAACACTAAATAGATTGCGCGGGTGGGAAATTTGTGAGGCCCGCGCCGAGCGATTCGGTGCGGGCCGTTTTGTAAGCAAGAGCACTGCATAAAAAATTTACGATCAGCGAAGAGAAAAAAGGATGAGCACACAACAGCCAGCCGTGCAAATACCAGCACAACTCGTAAAAGAATTGCGCGAGCGGACCGGAGCAGGTTTCAACGATTGTCGCAACGCGTTGATCGAAGCGAACGGCGTGATCGAGAAGGCCATCGAAATCCTGCGGAAGAAGGGCCAAGCGGCGGCCGCGAAAAAGGCGCAGCGCGAAGCCAGCGAGGGCCTGGTGGGCAGCTACATCCACGCGGGCGGAAAAATCGGCGTGCTCGTGGAGCTGAACTGCGAGTCCGACTTCGTCGCGCGCACGGACGCGTTTCAGCAGCTTTCGCATGACATCGCGATGCACATCGCGGCGCTGGATCCGCGTTACGTGCGGCGCGAAGAAGTGACGCCGGACATGCTCGAAAAGGAACGCGACATCTATAAGGCGCAGGCGCTGGCGACCGGCAAGCCGGAAGCGGTCGTCGAGAAAATCGTCAATGGGAAGATGGAAAAGTTTTACGAAGAGAACTGCCTCTACGAACAGCACTACATCAAGGATGAGAGCGTGACCATCGGCGAGATGATTACCCAGGCGATAGCCAAGCTAGGGGAGAACATTTCGATCCGGCGCTTCGTACGGTTCAAGGTCGGAGAAATCAGCGGCGGAACGGCGGGACCGGAAGCGGCACCCGTGCCCGCGCCCGTCAATCCGTAATTTGAAGACCATCTAAAGCAAGCCCCGAGCGTCCCGGTAAACCCGGGACGCTTTTTTTTGGGGCGTGGAAGCTTTGCTCCCGCACTCCAAAAGTGCGGAGGCGGGGATAGTTTGTTACAATTCCCGTGATTTGAAGCGCGCGAATCGGAGGCTCATGGCCGCGACGAAGAAAGCTGGGAACAAGAGCGTGAAGAAAGCCAAGCCGGCGTACAAGAGAGTCTTGCTGAAGCTCTCCGGAGAATCTTTCCAGGGGCCGCAAGGTTTCGGCATCCATGGCGAAACGATTCAGGCCATCGCGCGCGAACTGAAGGATGTTCACGCCCTTGGCGTGCAAGTGGCCATCATGGTCGGCGGAGGAAATATCTTCCGTGGGGCGCGGCAGAAAGGTTTTGAGATCGACCGCGCCACCGGCGATTACATGGGCATGCTGGCGACGGTGATCAACGCGCTGGCTTTACAGGACGCGCTGGAGAAAGCGGGCGTGTTCACGCGCGTGCTGAGCGCTATCGAGATGAAAGAAGTTTCCGAGCCGTTTATCCGGCGGCGCGCGGTGCGGCACCTGGAAAAGGACCGCGTGGTGATTTTCGCGGCGGGGACGGGGAACCCGTATTTTTCGACGGATACGGCGGCGGCGCTGCGCGCGATGGAAATCAAGGCCGACGTGATCTTGAAGGCTACGCGCGTGGACGGAGTTTACGACGCCGATCCCGAGCAGATCCCGGACGCGAAATTTTTCGCGGCGATTTCCTACCGCGAGGTGTTGAGCCAGAACCTGAAGGTGATGGACTCGACGGCGATTTCTTTGTGCATGGACAACGGCATGCCGATCGTGGTGTTCAACATGAACCGGCCGGGGAACATCAGGCGCGTGGTACTGGGGGAACGCGTGGGGTCTAAGGTGACGCCGGCGTAGAGCAGTAGCTAGCTGTAAATTTTAACTTGTACGTAAGAATCGAAAACCCGGACCTGAATCAGGGTCATTCTTTTGACATTGCGACTTTTCAGCAGCAAAAACCAAGAACTAAGATCTGAGTACCAAGGACTTCGAACATGACTCCGAAAGATGCCATAGCCGCGGGCAGGGTACGGATGGAAAAAGCAGTTGATGATTTCCGGAAGGAACTGGCGACCCTGCGTACGGGGCGCGCCAATGCCTCCATACTGGACGGCATCCGCGTGGATTATCACGGGACGCCCATGCCGGTGAATCAACTGGGCACCGTGGCGGTGCCGGAAGCGACGTTGCTGGTGATATCGCCGTGGGACCCGAGCGTGGTGCCGCTGATCGACAAAGCGATTCGCGCCTCGGACTTGGGACTGAACCCGACAACCGACGGCAAGGTGGTGCGCGTGCCGATGCCGTCGCCGACGGAAGAGCGCCGCAAGGAAATTGTGAAACACCTTCACAAAGTTCTGGAGAATCATCGCACCGCGGTGCGCAACATCCGGCGTGACGTCAAGGAAACGATCGACAAGATGGAGAAGGAAAAGAAGATCAGCCAGGACGAACAGAAACGGGCGCTGGACGAGATGGAAAAGATATCGCACGCGGAGACCAAGAAGATCGAGGATCTGTCGGCGGCCAAGGAGAGAGAGATTCTCGAGCTGCGGTAGACGGACCGCCAGCAAGGATGCCGGCGCTAGCGGGAGTGGCGGGATCGGCAAAGGGGCGATTAGGGTTTAGCGGCGGGGGTGGGAGACGATTCGCGGTCGAGGGTGAAGACCTGGGCTTGGTCGTTTTGGACGGCGCGGAGGAAGGCGCTGTAATCGGCGAAACGCTCGGCGGGGATTTGCCTCAGCAGAAAGTTGATATGGCGCGAGGCTGTGACAGTCAGGTCTCTTGCAGAATATTGGGAAGCGAAGGTCGCGTAATCACGGTGGACGGAAGTGCCAGTCGGCACACTGACCGTCGTCCGGGGGGGAAGATGCAAAGACATTTGCGTCTCGACTTCGAGGGGCGTGCCGAGCTCGATGGGGGGCGTGGCGGCGCCTAAGGGGGGCTTTGCGGGCGGATCGGGCAAACCTAGCTGGGGAAGCAGGGCGGGAATGCGCACCGGTTTCTTCGACCAATCTACAAATTTGGCCTGAGTGATTTCGTAATCCAGGGTGAAGGGTACTTTCGTGGCGTATGGGTCGGAGGCGGCGACGCTGGTGACTTGTCCGCGGAAACCGTCGGAGATCGAGAGGAGTTGGGCGAGATCCTTCCATTTGTCCTTGGGCGATTGATGAAAGGCGACGCGGAGGAGCAGTTCGTTGTCTCCGCGCATGGCGTAATGCACTTTTGCCGTAAGTTTTCCTTCGGTTGATATAGAGGCATCCAATAAGACAGTCTGCTTGGCTTGAAAGGGTAGAGCATTTTCGACTCGCCGCCACATTTCCGAGACTAAAGGTCCGACAACGAATGCCGTTCTGCCGCGAAATTCAGAAGGGATGACTCGAAAAGGTGCAACCTCGACATTGAGATCAAACCAGAAATTGATCGAGGGCCATCTGATTGTCATTAGGAGGTGGTCGAAAGCAGACGGGCGTGGGAGAGAAGCTTGAATATCGCCGTTCGCGGTTGAGATTAGACCCGCTTGGGCTATCCCGAAAGAGTTGGTTAGAGCCGCGAATAGCGCGTACTTATCCTCTGCAGTGGCGTATCCAGACGCAAGAATCTCCGAAGGGTTTCGTGTACGAAAGCCTGTGGATCCAAGCGGAAGGTCAATCGTCCTTATGTTCTGAGATACGAACGCGTAAAACGCTTCCGCTCGAAGCTCCGACGCGTTCGTTGAGTTGGAAGTCGTTACTTTCGCTAACTCAGAGGCCTCGTTAGCAACGTCAGTCGCGGGATGACCGCTCGGTTCAAGAGAACCCCTTAAACGTTCCGCAAGTCGCTCCCAACTTTCGAATGACGTGAGAATAATATCCGGTTCCGACACAGAAGACTCTCTTGGGGCTGGGCTTTCTTCTATAAAAGCTCGATGCCAGCGATAAGCCTGTCGGTTCTCACCGGTTCCCTCTGTCGATGTTACAGGTGTTTTCGGATTGATATAGAGTTGCGTTTTGTATGTCGATGGAAAGTCGACTTCGAAGATTTCGTGTGTGACCACGCCGGAGCGGTCGAAGGAATGGTCGAGCCAGAAGTCGGGGGCGAGGGGGTGGTGCGTCGTGGTGGTGATGATGCGGTATTCGAGGAGGTCGCCGGGTTCCAGGCCGAGGATGCGGACGGATTTGACGCGAACGTCCTGGTAGGCGGGGGCGTTGATGACGGCGGGATTGGGATTGTCGGTGATGGCGCTGGGGAGGATGTCGGCGGTGCCGCCGCTGGGGTGGCTGATGTGGACTTGCGGGATTTCTACTGATTGGAACGAGCGGTTATAGTCGAAGTTGAGGTGGGCGAATTGGCGGACGCCTAGTTCGTTGTTGATGTGTACGCGGGTGTGGACTTCTTTGCGGGAATCACCGTTGGCTTCGAAGCGGTAGCTGGTTTCGAGGAGTTCGATTTGATAGGGGTTTTGCGGCTCGTTAAGAGGGGAGGCCTTTGTGGGGGGTCTCTTGGTTAGCTTTGGGGGAGCCTCTTGGGCTTGGGTGAAAGAAAATAGTACGTGGGCGAGGAGACAAGAGAATACGAGTGCGCGCAAATGCGAATGGATGCTTGGAGGGAGTCGCAAGATGGCCTCGCACGCAGTTTAGGGTGGGTGCGGGGGTGCGTAAAGACATGGCTGTCGGTGCGTTGCCGGATATGCACGGGTCGGTGAAGGCGGAAGTGCTGGCGGAAAATGCCACGCTTATGGCGCTGACGGCGTATTGGATCGCGGACCGGCCGGAGCGGTTTGCCACGCCTTGGACGCCGGAAAAGACGGCGAAAATGCTGAGGAAACAGGGGCAGTACGATGTGCTGAAAGCCTTTGGATTGTGGAAGTTCGGGGACTTGGGGGCCGAGGGGAAGGACAGGAACGATCCCCCTCGGAATTAGCGCTTTGGGCGCTGAAATGGGTGAAGCTGACAGCGGGTGGGAATGCACTCTCTTTTTAGCGCGTTCTTACTAAGGGTCATATTATCAATAGTTTACAGAGAATCCAGCGGTGGTCTAAGGCTCCCAGTTCTCCAGTCCAGGCTAGGGAATTGCCCCGGGCAAGGCACCCAAAATAGACGGATGTGTTACACTGACTTTGCAGATAAGGCAGCTTGGGTGGGCAAAGCAAGGGCCAAAACCCCGATTTCGCAGAAAGTTTTCCACTGCCTTGTATCGAAAGATTTGACAGAACGGGATTTCTTCCCTATACTTCGGTGTTTGTCAGGGAAGCATTTACCCTGAGTGGGACGGCTCCAAGTGGTCGGGAGTCGTTTAGTTGGAAGGGAAATATCTTCGGTCCCGGAACAAAGTAAGACGGAATGGGACAGAAGAGCGGCCGGAATGGGGCGCCAGCCCCGCAAAGCCGAGTAAGCCTCTCCGAACTGAAGCCAAGAGATTTGTTCTACTTCTTGGAGTGCGTACGGAGTTTCTTGCTGGTGGTATCTCCGGATTCGCAGTAGACCTTTCAGCACTGAACTGCGCTCTCGCGCCTTTTTGTGTGCGCGCCTTTGCGGGAGCCGCGAATCCTTCGAGCATCCATACCGAATGCTCTCGGGATAAAAATTCATGCGCGCGATAGAGGGACGACTGTGCCGACGTTTTCGCAATTGGTAAGAATGGGACGTGAAGCGGTTCGGGTGAAGACGAAGTCGCCGGCGCTGGCGGGCTGCCCGGAGAAGCGCGGCGTGTGCATTCGCGTGTACACACAGACGCCGAAGAAACCGAACTCGGCGCTGCGCAAGGTGGCACGCGTGCGGCTGACGAATGCGATTGAAGTGACCACGTATATTCCCGGCGTCGGCCACAACCTTCAGGAGCACTCCATCGTGCTGGTACGCGGAGGCCGCGTGAAGGATCTGCCGGGAGTGCGGTACCACGTGGTGCGGGGAACGCTGGATGCGGCGGGCGTGGAGAACCGCAAGCAGGGACGCTCCAAGTACGGAGCGAAGCGGCCGAAGGCTGCGGCGGCGAAGTAAGGGCTGATTGGTTTAGCGGTTGCGCGTGAAACGAATTTCGAAGGAGCGATAAAGAGCAATGCCACGCAAAGGACTTGTTTTCCGGCGAGTACAGGCGACCGATCCGGTCTATGCCAGCGACATCGTGGAGAAGTTCATCTGCTCGATGATGTGGGAAGGCAAGAAGTCGACGGCGCAGCGGGTGTTTTATGGCGCGATGGACCAGGTGGCGAAGAAGACCAACGACGATGCGCTGAAGATTTTCAAGAAAGCCATCGAGAACGTGAAGCCGCTGCTGGAAGTGAAGACGCGGCGCGTGGGCGGCGCGAACTACCAGGTTCCGGTGGAAGTGAATCCGTTCCGCAGGCAGTCGCTGGCCATTCGCTGGCTGCTGCAGTATTCGCGGGAACGGGCGGGCAAGACCATGGTGGACAAGCTCGCGGATGAGTTGATTGACGCGGCGAACGCGCGCGGCGGAGCGATGAAGAAGAAGGAAGACGTGCACCGCATGGCGGAAGCCAACAAGGCGTTCGCGCACTATCGCTGGTAAGCGGGGCGCTGGTAAGAACGGCGCTGGCAAGGAATAGGTGGTTTTTGTGAGTGAAGCAGTCGCAACGCGAACGGGAGAAAAGAAGGCCGTCTCAGGGACTATGGGCAGAGCGTTCAAACTCGAGGATACCCGCAACATCGGGATCATGGCGCACATCGATGCCGGAAAAACCACGTCGACGGAGCGGATCCTCTTCTATACGGGTGTGACCTACAAGATCGGTTCGGTGGATGAAGGCACGGCCACCATGGACTGGATGGAGCAGGAGCGCGAACGCGGCATCACCATTACGAGCGCGGCGACGACGGCTTCCTGGGACCGCTTCGGGAAGAAATACCGCGTCAATATTATTGATACACCTGGCCACGTGGATTTTACGGTGGAAGTGGAGCGCTCGCTGCGCGTTTTGGACGGGGCGGTGTGCGTGTTTGACTCCGTCGCCGGGGTGCAGCCGCAATCGGAAACGGTGTGGCGCCAGGCGGACAAGTACCGCGTGCCGCGCATCTGTTTCGTGAACAAGATGGACCGCATGGGAGCGGACTTCGATCACGTCATCGGCACCATCCGCAAGCGTCTTGGAGCCCACCCCGTTCCGCTGCAATTCCCCCTCGGCCGCGAAGATAATTTCATCGGAATTATTGATTTCCTCGAGGAAAAAGTAATTGTCTGGCTGGAAGAAACGCTGGGCGCGAAATTTGAAATCTTCGAAGTGGGAAAGCTTTGGGACAAGTCGTTTGTGGATTCGCGGCCGGATGTGGCTGCAGCCCTGAAGGCTTCCGCGATCGACAAGAAATTTTACGACGAGCACCGCAATAAAGTTGTGGAATATATCGCCGAACACGACGACGAACTTGTCGACAAGTATCTGAATGGCGTGACGCTGACTCTCGACGAGATGCGCAAGTCGATCCGTAAATCGACGCTCGCGCTGAAGATCGTGCCGGTGCTGGCGGGTTCGGCGTTCAAGAACAAGGGCATTCAGCCGCTGCTGGACGCGGTGGTGGATTATCTGCCATCGCCCATTGACGTTCCGCCGGTGGAAGGCACGGATCCAGCGACGGACGAAACAATTCTTCGGCGTGCGTCCGATGAGCAGCCGTTTGCCGCGCTGGCGTTCAAGATTATGTCCGACCCTTTCGTTGGGCACGTTACCTACATCCGCGTGTATTCCGGGGTGCTGAAATCCGGCAGTTACGTGATGAACTCCGGAAAGGGCACGCGCGAACGCATCAGCCGCCTGCTGCAGATGCACGCCAACAAGCGCGAAGAAATCGACACCATTTACGCCGGCGATATTTGCGCGTGCGTCGGGCTGAAGAGCGTCAACACCGGCGATACGCTGTGCGACGAAGAAAAACAAATTATTCTTGAAAATATCGATTTCCCCGCGCCGGTGATTTCCGTGGCCATTGAGCCGAAAACCAAAGCCGACCAGGACAAGCTGGGCGTGGCGATGCAGCGCCTGGCGCAGGAAGATCCCACTTTCCGCGTTTCCACCGAACCGGATACCGGGCAAACGCTGATCTCTGGCATGGGCGAGTTGCACCTGGAAATCATCGTGGACCGCATGCTGCGCGAATATAACGTGCAAGCAAATGTCGGCCGGCCGCAGGTGGCGTACCGCGAAACGATTCGCAAAAACGCGGTTGCCGAAGGCAAATACATCAAACAGACCGGCGGCAAGGGCCAGTACGGCCATTGCAAGATCGAATTGCACCCGATTCCCAGCTCCAGCCACGAGAACATGAAAGAGATGTCCACGGATGATCTCGACCTGCTGGCCAAGCAAGTGGTGGGCGGCGGCTCGGCGGGCAAATGGAAGTTCGACAAGGAACACCGGTTCCTCTTTATCGACAAAATCGTGGGCGGATCGATTCCGCGCGAATTTATCGCCCCCATCGAAGCGGGCATCCGCGAAGCGCTGGATAACGGCGTGCTGGCGGGTTTCCCGATGGTGGACGTTGCCGCGGTTTTGATCGACGGCAGCTATCACGACGTCGACAGCAACGAAATGGCGTTCAAAATCGCTGGTTCGATGGCCTTCAAGGAAGCCTGCTCGCGTGCCAAGGCGGTATTGCTAGAGCCGATCATGAAGGTGGAAGTGGTCGTTCCGGAAGAATACATGGCCGCGGTGTTCGGCGATTTGAACGCGCGGCGTTCCGCGATTCAAGGCACGGAAAATCGCGCGGGCAGCAACGTCATTCGCGTGGAAGTGCCGCTGGCGCAGATGTTCGGCTACGCCACGGATTTGCGCAGCCGCACGCAGGGCCGCGCGACGTTTACGATGCACTTTTCGCATTATGCGGAGTTGCCCGCGGCGCTGGCCGAAGAAGTCATCAAGAAGCATCGGGGCGAGAAGTAAGCAGAGGGTTTTGTCCGAGGTTGAGTGAATTTTGATTTGAGGAGCAGAGGGCGAAATGGCGAAGGAGAAATTCGAGCGCAACAAGCCGCATGTGAACATCGGGACGATTGGTCACATTGACCATGGCAAGACGACGTTGACGGCGGCGATTACCAAGGTGCTGTCGAAGCACAACCCCAAGGTGCAGTTCCGGGCGTTCGATTCGATCGACAACGCACCGGAAGAGCGCGAGCGGGGGATCACCATCGCGGTGTCGCACGTGGAGTACGAAACGGCGAACCGGCACTACGCGCACATGGATTGCCCGGGGCACGCGGACTACATCAAGAACATGATCACCGGCGCGGCGCAGATGGACGGCGCGATTCTGGTGGTGGCGGCGACGGACGGCCCGATGCCGCAGACGCGCGAGCATATTTTGCTGGCGCGGCAGGTGGGCGTACCGGCGATCGTGGTGTTCTTGAACAAGTGCGACATGGTGGAAGACGCGGAGTTACTGGAGCTGGTGGAGCTGGAAGTGCGCGAACTCTTGAAGAGCTACCAGTTTCCGGGGGATTCGATTGCGGTGATTAAGGGTTCGGCGCTGCAAGCGCTGAACGGCGACGCCAAGTGGGAAAAGACCATCGACGAATTGATGGATGCGGTGGACAAGAACGTGCCGTTGCCGGTGCGCGATGTGGATAAGCCGTTCGCCATGCCGATCGAGGATATTTTTTCGATTTCGGGGCGCGGCACGGTGGTTACGGGGCGAATCGAGCGCGGCAAAGTGAAGGTGGGCGAAGAAATCGAAATCGTGGGTTTCCGCGCGACGCAGAAGAAAGTAGTGACGGGCGTGGAAATGTTCAAGAAGCTTTTGGACGAAGGCCTGGCGGGCGACAACGTGGGCTTGCTGTTGCGCGGCACGGAAAAAGAAGACGTGGAGCGCGGGCAAGTGGTGTGCAAGCCGGGCAGCATTACGCCGCACACGAAGTTCAAGGCGGAAGCGTACGTGTTGACGAAGGAAGAAGGCGGGCGGCACACGCCGTTTTTCTCGGGGTACCGGCCGCAGTTTTATTTCCGGACGACGGACGTGACCGGGGACATGAAGCTGCCGGCAGGCGTGGAGATGGTGATGCCGGGAGACAACGTGAGCTGCGAAGTGACGCTGATCACGCCGGTGGCGCTGGAGAAGGGCTTGCGCTTCGCGATTCGCGAAGGCGGCCACACCGTCGGCGCCGGCGCCGTGACCGAGGTCATTGAGTAATCATGAGAGAAGGCGACAAAATCCGTATTCGTTTGAAGGCGTACGACCACAGAATTCTGGATCAGTCCACGCGGGAAATCGTGGAGACGGCGAAGCGCACCGGCGCGGACGTTGCCGGGCCGATTCCTCTACCCACCACCATCAATCGCTGGACGGTCTTGCGGTCGCCGCACGTGGACAAGAAGTCGCGCGAGCAGTTCGAGATGCGCACGCACAAGCGGCTGATCGACATTCTGGAGCCGACGCCGGATACGGTGGACGCGCTGATGAAGCTGGACCTGCCGCCGGGCGTGGACGTGGAAATCAAGGCCTTTGGTCACGCGGTGAAGTAAGAGTTTTGCATCAGTCGGCAGAGAACAGTGCCCTTGAAAAAAGGAACACTGAGAACTGAAGACTTAAAACCAAGCAGTGTGAAAGACAGCACTGCAAAAGAGAGACAGGGGTAATGGCGGTCAACGGAATCATCGGAATCAAGCTGGGGATGACGCAAGTGTTCGTCGATGACGGCACGCTCGTAGGGTGCACCGTGCTTCAAGCCGGGCCGTGCGTGGTGGTGCAGCGCCGTACCAAACAGACAGATGGATACGACGCCGCGCAACTGGGCCTGGTGGAATTCGTGAAGCCGCAGCGCGTGAACAAGGCCATGACCGGGCACTTCAAAAAGGCCAATGTCGCGCCGATGAAAGTGCTGCAGGAAGTGCGCATCGAGGAGTCGAAGGACGAGACGAAAGTCGGCGACCGCGTGCTGGTGGAGAATTTCAAGACCGGCGAACTCGTCGATGTGAGCGGCGTCAGCAAGGGCAAGGGTTTTCAAGGCGGCGTGAAGCGCTGGCATTATCGTGGGGGCGATGCCACGCACGGCTCGATGCATCACCGCGCGCCGGGCGGCATCGGAGGCAGTTCGTTTCCGTCGCGCGTCTGGAAGAACCAGCACTTTCCGGGTCACATGGGCCACGAGCGGGTGACGGCGAAGAATTTGAAGGTAGTGAAGGTGGACACCGATGAAAACCTGCTGCTGGTGCGGGGGTCGGTGCCGGGACCGAGCGGATCGTACATTTTCATCCGCAAGGTAAGAAAAGCGAAGTAAGTCCGTAAGTTTTGGACCGAGAAGGAAAAGAGATTATGCCGGTCGTCGACGTAGTCAATCTGGATGGCAAGAAAGTTGGTCAGGTGGAGCTGGCGGACGCGATCTTTGGCGCGAAGGTCAACCAGCACCTGCTGCACGAAGCTTCGCGCTGGCACTTGCGCGGGCTGCGCGCGGGCACGCACAAGACCAAGGACAAGAGCGAAGTCAGCGGCGCGGGCCGCAAGCTCTGGAAGCAGAAAGGTACAGGGCGCGCGCGTGTGGGCTCGATCCGTTCGCCACTCTGGCGCCATGGCGGCACGGTCCACGGACCAAAGCCGCGCGATTACAGCTACGCGCTGCCGAAGAAGATGTTGCTAGGCGCGCTGCGCTCGGCGCTCTCGGCAAAATTGGCGGAGCAGAAGCTGACGGTCGTGGATGCCTGGACGCTCGAAACGCACAAGACCAAGGCGCTGCTGGCGGTGCTGGACAAGTTGAATCACACGAAGTCGGCGCTGCTGGTGGCCCACGGCGAGAACACGAATCTGGAACGCGCCAGCCGCAACGTCCAAGGCGTTACGCTCTCGGCGCCAAGCGTTTTGCAGCCTTACGATGTGCTGAAGCATGACCTGCTGCTGCTCTCGAAGGATGCCGTGATGCGGTTGAGCCACTCGCTCGATCCAGAAAAGCGGCCGGTGGTTGTGCCCGACGTGGAAACCATTGCGCCCGCGGCGAAGCCCGTGAAAAAGGAAGCCGCGCCGAAAGCGGCCGCCAAGAAACCGGCGGCAGCGAAGAAAGCCGCGAAACCGGCAAAGAAAAAGGGGAAGGGATAAGCGATGTCGACCCCGCACTATCAGATTATCCGGCGGCCGATCATCACGGAAAAGGGCCTGGGCGTGAAAGAGACGCAGCACACCGTGGTGTTTGAAGTTTCTTCGAGCGCGACGAAGACGCAGATCAAGGAAGCCGTGCAACAGATTTTCAAGGTGAAGGTGGCGGGCGTGCGCACGGCGAATTTCGTCGGCAAGATGCGCCGCCGCGGCCAGAGCGAAGGCTACCGGCGCGACTGGAAGAAAGCGTACGTGAAGCTCGCCGAAGGCGAAAAGATGATCGAATACGCGGAGAACTTGTAAGACCGGGACGGTTGGAGAGAGAAACGGCATCAAGCATCAAGAAGGTAAGAGGCAGCGATGGGACTGAAGAGCTTTAATCCATATACGGCGTCGCGGCGGTTCATCACCGTCGTGGACAAGAGCCACATCACCAAGCAAGAGCCGGAAAAGGCGCTGGTGGAGTCGAAAAAACGCTCCGGCGGGCGCAACAACCACGGCGAAATCGTGATCTGGCACCGCGGCGGCGGTCACAAGAAGGCTTACCGCAAGGTGGACTTCCGGCGCGAAAAGCTCGGCGTGCCCGCCAAAGTGGCGGCTATCGAATACGACCCGAACCGCAGCGCGAACCTGGCGCTGCTGCACTACGCCGATGGCGAGAAGCGCTACATTCTCCATCCCGTGGGATTGGAAGTGGGCGCGACGGTATCGACCGGCGAGGGCTCGGACATTCTTCCGGGCAATGCGCTGCAGTTCAAGCACATTCCTCCCGGCACGATGGTGCACAACCTGGAGCTGTATCCCGGGCGCGGCGGACAAGTAGTGCGTTCCGCGGGGGGCTCAGCGCAGTTGCTGAGCAAAGAAGGCGATCTCGCGCTTGTGAAGCTACCTTCCGGCGAAGTGCGCAAGTTTTCCATCGAGTGCATGGCAACGGTCGGCCAGGTTGGCAACCTCGACCATGAAAATGAAACGTACGGAAAGGCTGGCCGCACGCGGTGGCACGGGAAAAAGCCCACCGTTCGCGGCGTGGCCATGAACCCTGTGGATCATCCGCACGGCGGCGGCGAAGGCAAGGTCAAGGGCAATCATCCGCAGACGCCCTGGGCGTTCCCGACGTTGGGGAAGAAGACGCGGCACAACAAGCGCACCGACAAGCACATTGTCGAGCGCAGGAAGTAAGTACAAGAAGTTACTGAGGCGAGAAACCCGGCGGTGAACTAAGAGCCGCCTGGTGAGAGCAAAAGCGATGCGAGCGACACGTACAACACGAACAGCAGCACGGCGTAGCCGGATAGTGAAGCGCACCTCGAAACGCGCGGCAAAGCGCGTAACCGCGAAGAACGCGAAGCCGGCGCGTCCGTTGGTCAAGGCAGTAGTGGCTCCCCCGGAGCCGGTGCTGTACAAGCTGTGCAAGCCGGGCTGGGCGGTCATCGTGGAGCGGATTGCGAATGCGCAGGGCACGCGGTTTGTTTGTCCGTTCTGCCCGAAGTCGCACCGCGTTCCGGGGCCGGTACGAGGGTTCAAGAAGATGCGGCGCGCACCATGGGGCCGCTTGCGGCGAGTGGAGGAATAGGGAATCGATGGCACGCTCACTGAAAAAAGGGCCGTTTGTGGATGGCCACCTGCGCATCAAGGTCGAAGGACTGAACACGCGCAACGAAAAGAAAGTGATCAAGACGTGGTCGCGGCGTTCGACGATCGTGCCGGAGTTTATCGGGCACACCATCGCCGTGCACAACGGGAAGAAATTCATTCCCGTGTATGTGACCGAGCAGATGATCGGACACAAGCTGGGTGAGTTTGCGCCGACGCGTTCGTTCAAGGGCCACGGCGTGAAGGCCGCGCTCGAGAAGGCTGCGGGCCCGGCACCAGCAGGAGGCGGCGCAGCACCAGCGGCAGCACCCGCGGCGCCGAAGGCATAATTTATGGCTGACGTGCAAACACAACAGAATGCATCGATTGAAGCGCACGCGCTGGCGCGGCACGTGAGAATGTCGCCGCAGAAGGCGCGGCTGGTGATGGACCTGATCCGCGGGCAAAAAGCACAGGACGCTTTGCAGACACTGAAGTACACGCCGAAACGCGCGGCCAAACATATCGCCAAAGTGCTGCTCAGCGCCATCGCCAACGCCGAGCGCAAGGCGGAGGACTCCGGCGCGCCACTGGACGTGGACACGCTATTTGTAGCGCAGTGTTTTGTGAATGAAGGGCCGCGCTGGAAGCGGCTGCGCCCCGCGCCGATGGGCCGGGCGTTCCGCTACCAGAAGCGCACCGCGCACCTGTGGGTGGGCGTGGCCGAGCATCACGTGGCGGCCGCTGAACGCGTGGCAGCCAACGTGGCGGAAGCTGAAGCGCAAAAGGGTGTGCGCGGTACCGCGCGCCGTGTTCGCAAGGCCTTGACCGGAAAGCAGCAGGGGCCCTCGAAAAAGGGAAAGAAGTAAGGAGAGTTATGGGACAGAAGACGCACCCGTACGGATTCCGGCTGGGCTACAACAAGCCGTGGAAGTCGCGGTGGTATGCCGACAAGGATTATGCCGATCTTCTTCACGAAGACGTGAAGCTCCGCAAGGAGCTGAAAGAGAAATTGAAGAGCGCGGGCATCAGCTCGATCGACATCGAGCGCGCGGCGAATAAGCTGGTCGTGCGCATTTACACGGCGCGTCCTGGCATCATCATCGGGCGCAAGGGCGCGGAAATCGACAAGCTCAAGCAGGACGTGCAGAAGCGCACGAAGCGCGAAGTGCACATCGACATCCAGGAGGTCCACCGTCCGGAGCTGGACGCCACTTTGGTGGCGGAATCGATTGCGCTGCAACTTGAAAAGCGCGTGGCATTCCGCCGCGCGATGCGCAAAGCGGTGGATTCCGCGCTGCGCTTCGGCTGCAAGGGCATCAAGGTGCGCGTGGCCGGCCGTTTGAACGGAGCGGAAATCGCGCGCAAGGAATGGTACCTGCAGGGGCGGCTGCCGCTGCAGACGCTGCGGGCAGACATTGATTTCGGCACGGCGGAAGCCAACACGACCTACGGAGTGATTGGCGTGAAGTGCTGGGTCTACCAGGGCGAAAACGTGCCCAAGAAGGCTTCAAAGATTCAGAAGGAACGCGAAACCGCTGCCGCGGTAGCGTAAACGGGCAGCGGATAACGAGATTAGGGAAGCGAGAACACAGCGATGTTGATGCCGAAGAAAGTGAAGTACAGAAAGCAGATGCGCGGTCGCCGCAACGGCAAAGCCTGGCGCGGCGGAGATTTGGCGTTCGGCGAATACGGGTTGAAGGCCATGGAAAACGCGTGGATCACCGACCGGCAGATTGAAGCGTCGCGCGTGGCGATTACGCGGTTTATCAAGCGCGGCGGAAAATTATGGATCCGGATTTTCCCGGACAAGCCGTTCACCAAGAAGCCGGCGGAAACGCGCATGGGCAAGGGCAAAGGCGCGCCGGAAAAGTGGGTGTCGGTGGTGAAACCGGGACGCATCATGTTTGAAATGGCGGGAGTGGACGAAGCGACGGCCAAGGAAGCCCTGGGGCTGGCGGCGCACAAGCTGCCGATTCCGACGAAGTTCGTTTCCCGCGCGGGAGGGTTTTAACGATGCCGCGGCGAATTGAAAAAATCCGGGAAGCGGGCGTGGACGAATTGCTGGCGCAGCAGAAGGACTTGACGGAGATGATTTTCCGGCTGCGTTTCCAGCTCACCACGGGACAAGCGGAAGCGCTGAAGCGGCTCCGCGAGGCGAAAAAAGATCTGGCGCGGGTGAAAACACTGGTTCGCGCGCAAGAACTGAAAGCAGGGAAGGCGTAATGACGACTGAAACACAAAGCGCCCCGGTTGCCGAGCGCGGCGAGCGCACGATTCTCACCGGCAAAGTGACCAGCGCGAAGATGGAAAAGACGATTGTGGTTGAGGTGCAGCGGCTGGTACAGCACCCCAAATACCGCCGCGTGGTGCGCATCTCGAAAAAGTTCTACGCGCATGACGAAAAGCGCGTCGCGAAGACCGGCGACACAGTGCGCATCGTGGCCTCGCGGCCGCTTTCCAAGTTGAAGCGCTGGCGGTTGAAGGAAGTGCTGACGCGGAACGCGTCGGCTTCGTAAGAAAGACAGGGGAGCAGACCAATGATTCAGATGCGAACCTGGCTGACGGTAGCCGACAATTCCGGCGCGCGCAAGCTGACCTGCATCATGCCGGTGGGCGGCGACGCGGGATTGCAGGCCGGCCTCGGCGACGTCATCACCGCCGCGGTCAAGGAAGCGACGCCGGAAAGCCAGGTCAAAAAAGGAAGCGTGGTGAAAGCCGTGGTGGTGCGGATGCGGAAAGAACGTCGGCGCAAGGATGGCACGTACATCCGGTTCGATGACAACGCGGCGGTGCTGATCAACGATGCGGGCGAGCCCGTCGGGACGCGCGTGTTCGGCCCAGTGGCGCGCGAACTGCGCGAGAAGAAATTCACGAAAATCGTTTCGCTGGCTCCGGAGGTTTGGTAGGCCATGACACTGAGACACGAAAGAGCCGAGCGGCACACCATTCAGGTTCGCAAGGGCGATAACGTCAAGGTGATTGCCGGGAAAGACGCCGGGAAGAGCGGGCGCGTGCTTTCCATCAACGCGAAGAACAACACCGTGGTGGTCGAGCACGTGGGCATCATCAAGCGGCACACGCGTCCTAACCCTTCAAAGAACATCAAGGGCGGGATCGTCGAAAAAGAAGCCGGCATCAACGTCTCGAACGTATTGGTGGTCTGCGGGAGTTGCGGCAAGCACACGCGCATCGGCCACACGATTTTGCCGGACGGCACGAAAGTGCGCAGTTGCCGCCATTGCAACGCGGCGTTGGACAAGTAAAGGACGAAGAAGGCGATGAAGAGCCGATTGCAGGAAAAATACCGGAGCGAGACGGTGCCCGCGCTGATGAAGCGCTTTGGCTGGAAGAACATGATGGCCGTGCCCAAGCTGAAGAAAATCACGGTCAACATCGGCCTCGGCGAAGCCAGCCAGAACGCCAAGCTGCTGGACACCGCGGCCGTCGAGCTCGGGCAGATTACCGGGCAGAAAGCCGTGATCACGCGGGCCAAGAAGTCCATCGCGAATTTCAAGATTCGCAAGGGCATGCCCATCGGCTGCGCGGTGACTTTGCGCGGCGACTACATGTACGAATTTCTCGACCGCTTGTGCAACGTGGTGCTGCCGCGCGTGCGCGACTTCCGCGGCTTGCCGCAGAATTCCTTCGACGGCCGCGGAAATTACACCCTGGGACTGAAGGACCAGCTGGTGTTTCCGGAAATCGATTACACGCGCGTGGACAAGATCAAGGGCATGAACATCACCATGACCACCAGCGCCAAGAACGACGAGCAGGGCCGCGAGCTGCTCAAAGCGCTCGGAGTTCCGCTTCGCGAAAAAGGGGTCGCGCAATAAATGGCACGCACAGCAAAAATCGCCAAGTCGCTCAAGAAGCCGAAGTTCAAGGTGCGGATTCGCAACCGCTGCCGCATCTGCGGCCGCGCGCGCGGCTATATCCGCAAGTTCCAGATGTGCCGCATCTGTTTCCGCGGCATGGCGCTGAAGGGGGAAATCCCCGGCGTCACGAAAGCCAGTTGGTAGGAGCCTTTTAGGAGAATTATGCAGACGGATCCCATAGCCGATTTTCTGACGCGCCTCCGCAACGCGGCGGCCGCCAAGCACCAGCGCGTTGACGTTCCGGTGTCCAAGCTGAAGACCGAGATCGCGCGCATCCTCAAGGACGAGGGCTACATCTCGACCTACAAGCTGGTCGACGAGAACAAGACCCGCAAGGTGCTGCGCGTTTTCCTGAAGTACACGGCGGACCGCCGCAGCGTGATCACTGGCCTGAAGCGCATTTCGCGCCCGGGCGCGCGAGCCTATCTCGGCGCGGACGATATTCGCCCGGTTGTGGGCGGGCTGGGCATCAGCATTATGACCACGCCGAAGGGCTTGATGAGCGGCCGCGCGGCGCGCAAAGCGAAAATTGGCGGCGAAATTCTTTGCGAAGTTTGGTAACCGTGTTTGTAGGGGCGCAGCATGCTGCGCCCCAGCTTGGCAAGCTGTAAGCGGTTGGAGATAAGGACGAATAGATGTCACGTATAGGACGCAAACCGATTCCAGTTCCTGCAGGCGTGAAGATCGCGCTGCAAACCGGCAAGATCGATGTGCAAGGGCCGAAGGGCAAACTCTCCTTCGCCATCCCGCACGGCATCACCTTCGAGCAGAAGGACGGAGTGCTGACCGCCCTGCGCGCCACCGAAGAGCACCGCGCCCTTCACGGCCTCGCTCGCGCGCTGGTCGCCAACGCCGTGCAGGGCGTCACTTCGGGCTTCAAGAAAGAGCTCGACATCGTGGGCGTCGGCTATCGCGCCGAGTTGAAGGGCAAGACGGTTTCCTTCGCGCTTGGCAAGTCGCACCCGATTGACTTTCCGATTCCGGAAGGCATTCAGGTCGCCGTCGAAAAGCAGACGCACCTCGTGGTCAGTGGCGCCGACAAGGGCCAAGTCGGCCAGGTGGCCGCGGACATGCGCTCGTTGCGCCCGCCCGATCCGTACAAGCAGAAGGGTGTACGCATCACCGGCGAACGTCTGAAGAAGAAGGCGGGCAAGGCCGGAGCAAAGGCCGGCGCCGCGTAATTTTGAGTTGTAGGGACGGGGCTTGCCCCGCCCGTCAATCGGTCTAGCAAGATTTGGTGATTAGGAGAAACGACTGTGGCATCGGCAAGAGTTCGCAAGTTATCGCGGGATTTGCACCGCCAGCGTGTCCACGCTCGAGTGCGCACCAGGGTCGAGGGCACGCCGGAACGCCCACGCCTGTGCGTGTACCGTTCGCTGGGGCACATTTACGCGCAGGTGATCGACGACCGTTCGGGCAAGACGCTGGTTTCCGCCAGCTCCGTCGACGGCGAAACGAAAAAGAATTTGAAGGGCGGGGGCAACATCGCGGCGGCAAAAGTGATCGGCAAAATCGTTGCCGGACGAGCCAAAGCTGCTGGAGTAACTAAAGTAGTGTTCGACCGCGGCGGATACAAGTATCACGGCCGCGTCAAGGCGCTCGCGGATGCGGCGCGGGAAGCGGGGTTACAGTTCTAAGCCTATGTCGAAGCAACTATTGCGAGACAGTCTGTCGGTACGGCGGCTCCTGGAAGTGAATCCTTCGGAGCTGAAGGATGACGTGATCGCCATCAACCGCGTCACCAAGGTCGTGAAGGGCGGCAAGAATCTCAGTTTCTCCGCGCTGGTGGTTGTCGGCGACAGCCGCGGCCATGCGGGATTCGGCATGGGCAAAGCCCGCGAAGTGCCCATGGCCATCAAGAAGGGCATCGAGCAGGCGAAAAAGAACCTGATCAAGCTGAACCTGAAGGGCGCGACGATTCCGCACCAGGTTCTAGGGCGTTACGGTTCGGCGCAGGTGCTGCTCAAGCCGGCGTCGGAAGGCACCGGCGTCATCGCTGGCGGCCCAGTGCGCAAGGTGATGCAAGTGGCGGGGATCAGCAACGTGCTGACAAAATCGATCGGCACGTCGAACCCGCACAACGTCGTCAAAGCCACCTTCGCCGCGCTACTCGGCTTGAAGGATATCGCGCAGGTGGCGGAAACGCGCTCGAAGACGGTGGAAGAAATCAGCGGCAAGCCACCCAAGGAAAAGGCCGCAGCGAGTGAGGGCGACTAATGCCCGGGAAAAAGGCAGCGCGCACAAAGAAGACTGCCGTCAAGGCCTATAACCGCACCGAGCACGACGGCAAGAAGTCCGGCGGCAAGGTAAAGATCAAGTGGGTGGTCAGCTTCATCAGTTGCACCGATGACATGCGTCAAACCATCCGCGGCCTCGGCTTGCGGAGAATGCATCAGGTGGTCGAGCGCCAGGATACGCCGGAGACACGCGGCATGATCCACAAGGTGCGGCACCTCGTGGAAGTGGTGGGGTAAAAGCGATGGCGAAGAAAAGTTCCAGCGGCCCGCGAGGGACCCGCAAGCGCGGTCAACACAAGTCGGCGACGCCGGCGGGAAAGCCCCGCCGCGCGTTTACGCTCTCGAATTTGCAGCCTCCTGTTGGCTCGCGCCACCGCAAAGTGCGCGTTGGCCGCGGCATGGGTTCCAAGCTTGGCAAGACTTCGGGCGCCGGCGACAAGGGTCAGAAGTCACGCCGGGGCTATTCGCGCCGGCGCGGCTTTGAAGGCGGACAGATGCCGCTGCACCGGCGCATGCCAAAGCGCGGCTTTCACAATCCGTTCGGCGTGACCTATTCGGTCGTGAACCTGGCGGAATTGAATGTTTTTCCAGCGGGCGAGACAGTTACGCCCGAGTTGCTTCGCGCGCACGGTTTTGTGCGCCGCGCCACCGACCCTATCAAGGTTCTTGGCGACGGCGAACTGACCACCAAGCTGGCGATTCACGCGCAAGCCTTCAGCGCGTCGGCCAAGGAAAAGATTACCAAGGCAGGTGGTACGTTCGAGGTTGTAGCGTAAAGTCGGCCGCTTTGCGGCCGCGCTTAAGGAAGATTCGCAGGAAACGGGCATGAACCGATTCATCGAAGCCGTCAAAAACATGTTCCGCATCGAGGACTTGCGGAACCGCGTGCTGTTCACGCTGGCCCTTCTGGCGGTGTATCGCATCGGCGCGCACATTCCCACGCCGGGAATCAACGCCGCCGTGCTCGAACAGATGTTCACTCAGTCCGCGGGCTCGGTGCTGGGCATTTTCGACCTGTTCAGCGGCGGCAACTTCCGCCGCCTGACGATTTTCGCGCTCGGCATCATGCCGTACATCACCTCATCGATCATCCTGCAATTGATGACCGTGGTTTTTCCATACCTCGAGCGCTTGCAAAAGGAAGGCGAACTCGGCCGCCGCAAGATCACGCAGTACACGCGCTACCTGACAATCGTCTTGAGCATCATCCAGTCCTTCACCATCGCGCAAACCTTGCAGGCGGCCTCCGGTCCCGGCGGCCAGTCCATGGTCTACCATCCCGGCTGGAGCTTTACCGTCATGACCATCCTCACGCTGACCACCGGCTCGGCCTTCATCATGTGGCTCGGCGAGCAGATCAGCGAGCGCGGCATCGGCAACGGTATGTCGCTCATCATCTTCGTCGGCATCGTTGTCGGCCTGCCTCGCGCGGTTGTGGACTTGATTGAGAAGGCAAAAACGCAGGCTTGGGGGCCTTTTACGCCGCTGGTGCTGATCCTTCTCATCGCGCTGATGATCGCAGTAATCGCTTTCATCGTCTTCGTGGAAGGCGGGCAGCGTCGCATTCCCGTGCAGTATGCCAAGCGCGTTGTAGGGCGCCGCGTCATGGGCGGACAGTCATCTTACCTCCCGCTGCGCGTGAACTCCGGCGGCGTCATTCCGCCGATTTTTGCCAGTTCGCTGCTGGCATTTCCAGCCACCGCGGCGCTGATTTTTGGAACGCGCTGGCCTTTCGTGGCCAATATCGCCGCCGCCCTTAAGTGGGGCGAGCCGCTGTACACCTTGATTTACGTGACGCTGATTTTGGTGTTCGCCTTCTTCTATGTCGGCATCGTCTTCAATCCGACAGAACTCGCGGACAACATGCGCAAGAACGGCGGGTTCATTCCCGGCATCCGGCCCGGCCGCACCACTTCCGAGCATGTTAGCAAGATTCTGAAGCGGTTGACGTTTATCGGCGCGGTGTACCTCGCGCTCGTCTGCCTGCTTCCGGAATGGATGATCGCCGGTATTCACCTGGACCATTTGGGCTGGGGAATCGGATCGTGGTTTGACAGGCACGTCTCGACTTTGATTTTGAAGGGCATGGGCGTGAACTTTTATTTTGGTGGAACGTCTCTCTTGATCGTGGTCGGCGTGGCCATGGATACCGTGCAGCAGCTCGAGGCACAACTGGTCATGCGCAACTACGAAGGGTTCGCTCGGAAGGGCCGGTTGCGCGGTCGGCGGTAACGGGAGAGAACCTGGGTGGCTCCGGATACGCGGCACCCCGATAAGCTGGACCGCGCCGTGATTTTTCTCGGGCCTCCGGGCGCGGGGAAGGGCACGCAAGCCAAGGAATTGGCCAGGAAGTACGGTGTGCCGCATCTTTCGACCGGCGACATGCTTCGCGAGCATGTCACCAAGGGCACTCCGCTCGGCGTAAAGGCCAAGCCGATCATGGAGCGCGGCGAGCTGGTTCCGGATTCCCTGGTGCTGCAGATGGTCAGGGAGCGCATCGAGCGGCCGGATTGTTCGCACGGTTTTGTGTTCGACGGGTTTCCGCGAACCGTGGCGCAGGCGAAATACCTGGGCGAGTTGTTGAAGCAGCACGGTTACAAGAGGCCTTTCGTGATTCACCTGGCCATCGATCCTTCGGTTCTGTTGCCGAGGTTGACCGGGCGAAGGACCTGCAAAATGGGCGGCGAGATTTATAATATTTACGAACGCCCGCCCAAAGTTGCAGGCAGATGCGACGCCGATGGCGGCGAGCTGGTGCAGCGGCCGGACGATCGCGAAGAGGTCATCGGCCTGCGTTTGCGGGCTTATGAAAAGCAGACCGCGCCGCTGGTGGCTTATTACGGGCGCCTGGGTTTGCTGCACAGCATTGACGCATCGAAGAGCGTGGAAGAAGTCGGACGCCAGGTGCTGCAAAGCGTGCAGAACGTGCGCGGGGCGCGATAAAGCCCGCGGCCGCGGGGCTGGTTGAGCCGCGGAATTGGGTCCGGAAGGGGCCCCGGAAAAGTTTGATGGCGATTCATCTGCGAAGCGCGGAAGAGCTGGAAAAGATGCACCGCGCCGGTCTTTTGGTGCACGATGTCTTGACGGCTCTACGCAGCGCTGTCAAGCCGGGAATCTCGACGATGGACCTCGAAAAGCTGGCCGAGGAAAAAATCGCCGGGCGCCCGGGCAAGGCGGCGTTCAAGGGATATCGCGGTTATCCTTGCGTGCTGTGCACTTCGGTGAACGGCGAGATTGTTCACGGGATTCCGTCGCCCAAGCGCAGGCTGCGCGAAGGCGACATTATCTCGCTCGATTTCGGGATGGAAGTGGACGGCTACTACGCGGATTCGGCGGTAACTGTTCCGGTCGGGAAGATTCGCCCGGAAGTGCAGAAGCTGCTGGATGTCACCCGCGAATCGCTGGACCGCGCCATCGACAAAATGCGCGCCGGCAACCGCCTCGGCGATGTCGGCCACGCGGTGCAGAGCTGGGTCGAGCAGAACGGTTTTTCGGTGGTGCGGGAGTTCGTCGGGCACGGCATCGGCACGAGAATGCACGATGAGCCCAACCTGCCGAATTATGGTGACGCCGGACGCGGCGCGCGGCTGCAGGAAGGAATGGTCATCGCCGTCGAACCGATGGTGAATGCCGGCAGCCCGGAAGTTCGCATGCGCGACGAGTGGGTGGCGGAAACAGCGGACGGCAGCCCCTCGGCGCATTTCGAGCACACCGTGGCCGTCACCGCCAACGGCCCGTGGATTCTGACGCGCCAGAAAGAGATGACTGGGCCGTCCTGGTAACGGACGCGATGAAATTGTAGAGGCCGGGCTTCAGCCCGGCCAGTGGAAACACGGGAGACTATGGCGAGACCGATTCGCGAGGAAAAAAAGAAAGGCGACTCCGGGAATTCCAAGGAGGACGCCATTGAAGTCATGGCCACGGTGATCGAACCGCTGCCGAACGCCATGTTCCGCGTTGAGCTGGAAAACAAGCACCAGGTCCTGGCGCACGTTTCCGGCAAGATGCGCAAGAATTTCATCCGCATTCTGGCGGGAGACAAAGTAGCAGTGGAGCTTTCGCCGTACGATTTGACGCGCGGCCGCATCGTGTACCGATACAAATAGAATTTGTAGTGGCGGGTCTTTAGACCCGTCGCTCAGGGAGTCAGCAGCATGAAAGTACGGGCATCAGTAAAAAAGATTTGTGACAAATGCAAGGTGATCCACCGGCGCGGCGTGGTGCGCGTAATTTGCACCAACCCCAAGCACAAGCAGCGCCAGGGATAAGGATTTTCAGGAGAATCGCATGGCACGCATCGCAGGTGTAGATCTTCCGCCGCAGAAGCGCCTTTGGGTCGGGCTGACCTCGATCTACGGCATCGGGCAGGAGCGCGCAAAAAAGCTCGCTGCCAAGGCGAATGTCGACCACACGAAGAAGATTCGCGACCTGACGGAAGATGAAATCAACCATCTCCGGCAGGAAATCGAAAAAGAAGGCCGCGTGGAAGGCGATCTCCGCAAGGAGATTCAGATGAATATCCGCCGGCTGATTGAAATCCAGGCCTATCGCGGGATCCGCCACCGCCGCAACCTGCCGGTGCGCGGCCAGCGCACGCACACCAACGCGCGCACCCGCAAGGGCCCGCGCCGCGGAGCGGTCGCAGCCAAGAAGAAGGTCCTGGGCAAGAAGGGCTAACAGTTTTGCCTGTAGGGGCGCCCGCAGCGGCGAGCGCCTCATCGAGGCAAGTTTTTCAGATGCAGCATCAAACGAAATGGAGTAAATCGTGGCAAAAGAGCAGCAAAAAAACGCAGCGCCCGACGCCGCAGTAACCCCGGGAAAACCGGCCGCGGCCGCGAAGCGCAAAAAAGAATTCAAGAAGAAGCGCGAGCGCCGCATCATTCCGCACGGCGTGGTCTATGTCGCCGCGACCTTCAACAACACGCAGATCTCCATCACCGACACGGATGGCCGAGTCGTGTGCTGGTCCTCCGCGGGCGCCATTGGCTTCAAGGGCTCGCGCAAGGGCACGCCCTACGCCGCGCAACAGGCTTCGCTTGCCGCCGCCGGTGTGGCTCGCGACCAGTACGGGATGAAGAGCGTGGAAGTCCGCGTGAAGGGCCCCGGCTCCGGACGCGAGTCTGCCGTGCGCGCGCTTGCCGCCGCTGGACTCCACATCGTGCTACTCCGCGACGTCACGCCGATTCCCCACAACGGCTGCCGCCCGCCCAAGCGTCGCCGCGTTTGATGATCGAGAGGATGACATTGACGACCATGAGAAACGTTTTCGAGAGTTTTGGGAAGGGAGAATAGAAGTTGGCAAGACACCGAGATGCAGTCTGCCGCCTGTGCCGCCGGGAAGGGCAGAAGCTATTTTTGAAGGGCCTGCGCTGCTTTACCGAGAAGTGCGCGATTGAGAAGCGCAACTTCGTCCCAGGGCAGCACGGGCAGTCGCGGCGCCCCAAGGTCGCCGGATACGGCCTGCAATTGCGCGAGAAGCAGAAGGTCAAGCGCACGTACGGGCTGCTGGAGCGGCAATTCCGCAATTACTTTGAGAAGGCCGCGCGCGCCAAGGGCCCCACGGGCGAGAACCTCATCATCATGCTCGAGCGCCGCTTGGATAACGTCGTTTGGCGCGCGGGTCTGGCGTCCTCGCGTTCGCAGGCCCGCCAGCTCGTGCTGCACGGCCACGTCCGCGTGAACGCCAAGAAGGTCAACATCCCTTCTTATCTCGTCAACGTCGGCGAGGAAATCGCCATCAAGGAAAAAATGCACCAGAACGCCATGGTGCTGGAAGCCCGCAACGTCGCCCAGAGCCAGAACGCTGTTCCCTGGCTTGAGCAGGAGCGCGAGCAGTTCAAAGCCAAGGTTGTGGCCATGCCCAAGCGCGATGACGTGCAGACGCCGCCGATCAACGAGCAGCTCATCGTTGAGCTGTACTCGAAGTAAGTTTCACTCCGGCGCGGCCAGCGCCAGCGAGCCCGGCGAACCGGGCACGGTCTTTGTTTTTAGGCCCGGACACTCGGGCCGGAAGGAAGGAACACGATGTGGAAGGGTTTTCAGAAGCCGAAGCGTCTTGCATCCGAGCTGGAGTCGCTCACCGAGAAGTACGGGCGGTTTTCCGCGCAGCCTTTTGAGCGCGGCTGGGGCACGACCGTAGGAAATGCGCTGCGTCGCGCGCTGCTCAGTTCCATCGAAGGCGCGGCCATCACCGCCGTGAAGATCGAAGGCGTGCTGCACGAATTTTCTTCGATCCCCGGCGTGGTCGAGGATGCCACCGACATCATCCTCAACCTCAAGCAGGTGCCCATCAAGCTCAACACGGACCTACCCAAGACCATTTACGTCAACGTCGAGCAGGCCGGTCCGGTCACCTCCGCGCAAATCGAGGAAGACGCGGACTTCGCCGTCCTCGACAAAAGCGTGTACATCGCCACCGTCAGCGAAGGTGGCAAGCTCCAGATCGAAATGCGCGTCAAGAACGGCCGCGGTTACGTTGCCGCCGACCGCAACTATGACGAAGATCTGCCCATCGGCTACATTCCGGTGGACAGCGTTCACTCGCCGGTGCGCAAGGTCAACTACGCCGTCGAAGCTGCCCGCCTTGGCCAGATGACCGACTACGAAAAGCTGATGATCGAAGTGTGGACCAACGGCGCCATCACTCCGCAGGACTCCATCGGCCTCGCGGCCAAGCTCGTCAAGGACCACATGAGCATCTTCATCAATTTCGAAGAGCCGGTGGAGACCATGGAAGCCCCGGTGGACACCGCGCACGATCCGCGCCTCGAACATCTCGACCGCTCCGTCGAGGAGCTCGAGCTTTCCGTGCGCTCCTACAACTGCCTGAAGAACGCCAACATCCAGACCATCCGCGAGCTCGTCCAGAAGAGCGAAAACGAAATGCTGAAGACCAAAAACTTCGGCCGCAAATCGCTCAACGAGATCAAGGATATACTGGTGAAGATGGGCCTCGCGCTGGGCATGAAGTTCGACGAGCACGGCCGCATCATCTGGCCGCCGCTCCCCAGCCAAACCGCCGCGCCGGCCCCCGAAGAAAACCTCGGATTGTAAGGGCACAAGGGACAATATAAGCGATGCGACATCTCAACTCACATTCAAAACTAGGAAAGCAGCCGGCCCATCGCCGCGCGGTGCTGCGCAGCCTGGTCACCAATCTCTTCGAACACGGGCGCATCACCACCACGCTCACGCGCGCCAAGGCGGCTCGCCCGGTGGCGGAGAAAATGATCACCCTCGGCAAGCGCGACACGCTGCAATCGCGCCGCATGGCGGCTTCCTACATCATGCTGCCCGCCGTCACCCAGAAGCTGTTCAGCGAGATCGCCCCGAAGTTCTCCGATCGCGCCGGCGGCTACACCCGCATCATCCAGGCCGGCCACCGCGTCGGCGACAACGCCAAAGTAGCCATCCTCGAGCTCATCGGCTACGAATTCAAGCTCAAGGAAAAGAAAGAAAAGACTAAAAAGGAAGAAGTGGCCGAAGTAAAAAGCTAGGCGTCCGTTCCCAACGCAAACTTCAGCAGCCCGTTCCAGCCAACTGGAACGGGCTTTTTTGTCGCGGTTCTTTGGTGAATTGCGCGCAGCGGAATGCTGGGTCAAGCAGAAGGAGCGTCGCTGGCCGCTATTTCCACTCGGCGTGCGGATCGCCGCCAGCGGAACCACATCCACAGCACGCCGAACGCCGCGAAAGCTCCCATCGAATCCAGCAGCGAATCGTAAGCCGAAGCGGTTCGGCTCGCCACAAACGCCTGGTGTATTTCATCCAGCACCGAATATCCCGCCGCGCAAAACAGCGCCGCCACGCCCCACGTCCACCGCCACCCTTTTCGGTCTCGGCGCACTCCTCGATAGAGCAGCAGGCAAAACACAAAATATTCCGTGAAATGCGCACTCTTTCGAATGAAATAGTGGATCGTCGAAAACTGACTTTCCGTGAGCGACCGCATCATCCACCGCAGGACCGGCTCGATCACCGACGCGGTATGCTCCGCCGAAAACGTGTCCGTGGACATCGAAAAAATAACGCCGGCCCACAGCAGCGCCGGCCACCACGCGCGCAGCCACGCCGGTGCGCGGGGCGGCCGCAAGCGTGCTTGAATCTCCGGCAAATGCGGAGCGGGGCGCGGGTTGCGCCAGGGCTGGAAATCCGGCACTAAAATTTGACTCCTTCCATCTTGTCCTTCACGCTATTTCACGCCCGCCATTCCATGCGCCCTCATTCCATCGGCTCCCATTTCACGTGCCCCTACTCCATCCGATAGTTCGGTGCTTCTTTCGTGATGATCACGTCATGCACGTGGCTCTCGCGCAGTCCCGCTGCAGTGATTCGAACAAACCGGCCCTTCTCCTGGAATTCTTTCAGCGTTGCGGCGCCCACGTAACCCATCCCGCTCCGCAGTCCGCCAACCAGCTGATCCGTCAGCGCGCCCAGTTGTCCTTTATAGGGCACCCGCCCCTCGACGCCCTCGGGCACCGACTTGCCGCGTTCCCCGCTGTCTTGCACCAGCGCGTACCTGTCCGACCCCGATTCCATCGCGCCAGTCGAACCCATCCCGCGGTACGACTTAAACGTGCGCCCTTGATAGAGAATTGTTTCTCCCGGGGACTCTTCCGTGCCCGCAAAAAGGCTGCCGATCATCACGCACGACGCCCCCGCCGCGAGCGCTTTCGAAATGTCTCCCGAATACTTGATTCCCCCGTCGGCGATAATCGCCACGTCCGTGCCCCTCGCGGCCCGCGCTGCTTCCATGATGGCCGTAAGCTGCGGCACGCCCGCGCCCGTAACCACGCGCGTCGTGCAAATCGAGCCCGGCCCGATCCCCACTTTCAGCCCGTCAATGCCTAGCGAAATCAGTTCCTTCGCGCCATCATAGGTCGCCACGTTCCCGGCCACCAACTGCATTTCCGGCAAGCGCCCTCGAATCGCCTTGATCGCTTCCATCACCCGCTCGGAGTGCCCGTGCGCCGTGTCGATCGCCAGCCCGTCGGCCTTGGCTTTCGACATTTCCACCGCCCGCTCCAGAAAATCGCCCGCCGCGCCCACCGCCGCGCCCACGCGCAATCGCCCTTGCTCGTCTTTCGCCGCGCGCGGATATTCCAGTTTCTTCTGGATGTCTTTGACGGTGATCAAGCCCTTCAGGTTGAAATCCTGATCGACCACCAGCAGTTTCTCGATGCGGTGCTTTTGCAGGATGCGTTCAGCCTCTTCCAGCGTCGTGCCCACCGGCACGGTCACCAGGTTTTCTTTCGTCATCACCGAGCCGACCAGTTGCGCGTGATTCTTTTCGAACCGCAGGTCGCGGTTGGTCAGGATTCCCGTCAGCCGCGAGCCGCGCGTCACCGGCAGCCCGGAAATCTTGTACTTGTTCATGATTTCCAGCGCCTGCCGCAGCGTAATGTCCGGCGAAATCGTCACCGGGTCGACGATCATCCCGCTTTCCGAGCGCTTCACCCGGTCCACTTCCTCGCCTTGCCGGTCGATCGTCATGTTGCGGTGAATCAACCCGATGCCACCCTGCCGCGCGATGGCGATCGCCAGCCGCGATTCCGTCACCGTGTCCATCGCCGCCGACGCGAGCGGAATATTCACCTTTAGCTTCCGCGCAAAGTTCGTCGTGGTGTCCACCTCGGCCGGCAGCACCGCCGACCGCCCCGGCAAAAGCAGCACGTCGTCGAAAGTCAGCCCCTCGGTAATAGCACTGTCCATCATTCCAGCCTCACGCAAAAAAGTTTCGCCGCTCCCCATCCAGCCCCATAAAGCAGCGCAGCCCAGCGGGTGCCCGCTGGGCCGGCAAACAACTCCATCAAATTGAAAAATTCCATCACCGTGAACCACCCATTATAAGGGCCAACGGAATTTGGGTCAAATTGGCCTCGGCCTATGCAGCACTGGCTTTTAACGTGAGTTTGCGCCCCAAGAAATCCCGAATGGCGCCGGCAATTTCTGCGTGATGCGTTTCCAGTGCGAAGTGGCCGGTGTCGTAGAAATGTACCTCGGCGTTCGCGTTGTCGCGCTTGAACGCTTCAGCGCCAGGCGGCAGAAAGAACGGATCATTCTTGCCCCACACCGCCAGCAGGGGAGGCTGCTTCGCGCGGAAATACTCCTGGAACTTGGGATAGAGCGCAACATTGCTCGCATAGTCCAAGAAGAGGTCAAGCTGGATTTCGTCGTTGCCGGGCCTTGCCAATAACGCGGAGTCGAGCGCGTACGATTCCGGAGCCACTTTCGATTCATCCTGTACACCATGGACGTATTGCCACTTGGTCGCTTCCGGCTTCAGGAAATCGCGCAACGCCGCACGGTTTTCCGGCGTCGGCTCCTTCCAATATCTCTGGATCGGGTTCCAGCCCTGGCTAAGGCCTTCCACATAGGCATTGCCATTTTGCGAAATTACGGCCGTGATGCGCTCGGGGTGAGCCAGTGCGAGTCGGAATCCCACTGGCGCGCCGTAATCAAAAACGTAAATCGCGAAACGCTCGAGACCAATGGATTGGGTAAAGCTGTCGATGGCCTTGGCTAGGTTTTCAAACGTGTAGCGAAACTGTTTCCGATCGGGCGCATCGGAAAAGCCAAACCCCAGCAGGTCAGGCGCGACCACGTGGTACCGGTCGGCCAGTGCCGGAATCAGGTCGCGGAACATGTGCGACGAAGTCGGGAAGCCGTGGAGGAGGAGAATTGTTGGGGCGGTTTCTGGGCCGGCTTCGCGATAAAAGATTTTGTTGCCGTCGACGGTTGCATGTTTATAGCTGATCATTCTGAGTCTCCTTATGAGATTTGGAAGCCCCGTTTGACCAGGTGCTTTTCGGCGGTATTACGCTTCCACGTCATTTGACGTGCTAACCGATAAAAGGATTCATTATCGGTGTTACAATAGCGATGGGCTATTGGCATGAGACGCGCAAGCATTAAATCGGATTGGAGAGATGGCTTTCTATTCGTTGGAAATCAGCTGGCGCTTGATTTCCTCAATACGCGCCCGGTCCAGAACGGCGTGTTCTCGGATCTGCTGCCCGACTTCAGCGCGCTCTTGCGCTGGTTTCAAGCGGCCAATCTGCTAAGTTCCCATGAAGTCGGCAGTCTTCAACGGCGTTGGGGCGAATCGGCCAGCGCCCAGAGGACTACGGAGGCCATGCGGCGGCTGCGCGAGAGACTGAGGAAGGAGATCCTCTCTTGGGAACACAGCGGTTTGGTTCAACACTCCGTGCTTGCTGAACTTAACCGGCTGATGGCCGAGCATCCCATGCGCACCCGGTTAAGGACGAACCGAAAATCGCATTCGACGGAGCTATGGTTCGAACCGCGCAAACCGGAAGATTTGTTCGCTCCGCTGGCCCACAGCGCGGCTGCCTTATTCGCAACCGTGGATCGCCAGCGCGTCCGCAAGTGTGCCCACTGCGTGCTGCACTTCCATGACACCAGCAAGAAAGGAACACGCCGCTGGTGCAGCATGCAGTTGTGCGGGAATCGCCTCAAGGTCGCAGCCTACACCGCTCGCCGTCGTCGGCGCCCCCACAAATGAAGAAATGATAGCTGTCTGCCGAGCCATTGCTCGTCTAATCAGAAAAAACCGGGCTGACTCGAAGAGTCAGCCCGGCAGTTGGTTGTTTGATTCGAACGGCGTGGCCCGTTTAGAACGTAAAGCGCGCCCCAAACTCGGCCGTGAACGCCCGCGGCAGCAGGCTGCTTGTGGGATTGATGAACCCAATCGGCCTAGCGAACGTTGTGCTCTGGACCACGTTATCGAAGTCATTCCCGTAATTGGCGTGGTTGAAGAGGTTGAAACCCTGGAACGCGAGCTGCAGGTTGCGTCCCTCACCCAGCCTGATGTTCTTGGCGAGGCGCACGTCCATGTTGAAGTATGGGTCGCCGCGCAAGGAGTTGTAAGGAACGATGTGGCAGTTGCTTGAGTAGTAGCAGACAGCTTGCGCTAGGCCTAAGCTGGGTTTCGTGCTCACAGAATCGACCAGAGGCGTCAACTTCGTGGCGGAGAGCAGATCGTTCGGATTGCTGTTAGTTACAATCAGCGCGCCTAAGGCGCTGCCGCTGCTCAAGTTCAGCATATTGTTCCCCGAGGTCGCAGTATACGGCCGGGCCGATCCTGCTTGCAGGATCGGAGAAAACTCCATTTTCCACGGCAGCTTTACAGTGCCCGCAATGGTGACGTGGTGCCGCTCGTCATTAAAGTCTGGCCCGAATTCATTCGGCGAGAACGGGTTCTGCGGGTCCCGCGGATAGTAGCGGAATGAACCGCCGTCTTGGTCATAGCCCACGGCGCGGGCCAGTGTGTAATTCGCGATCAGATCTACTTTATGGAAATCCCGCTGGCGATAGCTGATGTTCATGCCATCGTAACGCGAACGCCCGATCGATGCCTCGTCGCGAACGCTTCCCAATACTGGCACACCCGCTGACGCGAAGGCAGCATCAAGCGGCCGGAAAAAGCCGCCCGGTTTCCCGTTGCGCGTCAGAGTCGTGATGTTGTTGGGAGTAACGGGGATTCTGGGATCAAGATTGACCGTCTTGTTCTCGTGCAAGCTGAGCACGTGAACGTATTCCGCCTCGATCACTGTCTTCGAGGTGATCGACCAGGTATACCCGCCGTTCCATTCCTCGGTTACAGGGTTGCGATAGTTCGGATCCATGATCCGGCCGATGGAGGTGCCGGGGGCCAGGTCGTGAGACGGAGCCGGAATGGTTGGGAGCGGATCGACACCGAAGCGCCAGGCGTTCAATGTGCAGGGGGAAACCGGTGGAGAGCCGCAAGAGGCTATTGGTACGCCGTTAGGGCCCGGTACGGGGTCGCTGCCGCTAATCGAGAACGCCGTCTGAAAGATCGTCGCGTTGGCCTGTTGCTCCATGAACAAGGGGATGTTCTGGAACGTATTGCCATAGTATATTCCAAAACCCCCACGGAGGACATGATTCCCGTGGCCGGTCAGATCGTAAGCGAACCCTACACGGGGGCTGAAGTTTTTGCCGTAATCGCTCGCCTTCTTGCGCACCAAGGACGCTGCCAAGGGGCTGAAAGGGGCAGCCGCCTGGAGTTCCTGGAAGGTGCGGCTGTTGGCAATATCCGATCCCCCAATGAAATCGAAATCTTTGTCCCAACGAAGTCCCAGGTTCAAGGTGAGGCGGCGGGTTATTTTCCAGTCATCCTGGAAGTACAATCCGAGCTGCTTAGCGTCTTTGATGATGAAATGGGGGTCCCCAACCGCGATGCTCATCCCACTTCCAGCATTGTTGCCAGAAATTAGCCCCGGAGTCGAAAACCCCTGCGGGTAAACGGAGGGGCCGCAGGTCGTCGTGTTCCCAGCATCTGGACCCTTACCGAGAATACAGCTCGGCGTTACTCCAAAGTCGATCTCCAGCGTCGGATTGAACTCGAAGAAACCGCCCATGAATGGAGTGAAGATGTAATCAATTCCTGTCTGGAAGGTGTGCTTGCCAACTGTTTTGCTCACGTCGTCCTTGAACTGCCACTTGCGCTGGATGGACTCCTGCGGAACGTTGGTGTTGGTGCCGAATTGCGCGGTGTTCGGGCCAAGCGGGAAGGTGATGAGCGGGGTCCGCGTCGTGCTGTCAATCAAGTTGTTCCAATACTGCCACCCGGCAGTGAATTGGTTGAGCAGGGTAGGCGAGAACGCAGAGTTCAGGGTGAAGTTGGCAATCTGCAAGTGATTCTTGGTGAAGTTGCCTTCCGTTAGGTCAAAGAAGCCGTTGCTCTGGTCATTGAGGCTGTTATTGGCCTGCGTGGCGACCGATAAATAAGCGGTGTGTTTGCTGTTGATCGTCCAATCCAAGCGTCCGGCAAGGCGGTTCTCAAAGAATGGCGTCGGGACCGTCGCTGACGGCTGCGCCCCCAGTGAAGTCACCAGGTCAAGCTGCGTAAGCGCCGCTGGCGACTCGGCGATCGCGGTGTGCTCCCGCTGGCGCTCCATGGCGAAGAAGGCGAACAGCTTATCTTTCTTGATTGGGCCGCCGATCGAACCGCCAAACCATTGGCGCGCATACGACGGCGTCACGGAGTCAGTCTTGTTGTTCGCTGCATCGGGGAGCTTCTGCGCCGCATTGAGCGCCACATCGCGGAAAAATCCGAACGCCGAACCATGGTAGTTGTTCGACCCGGATTTTGTAATCACATTGATGGCAGCGCCTTCGGACCGGCCATTGACTGCCGAGAAACGTTGAGTAGAGACCTGGAACTCCTGCACGGCCTCGGCGGGAAGCTGCATGACGGGCCCGCCAACCGTGTTGTCCTTATTGTCTACGCCGTTGACGGTTACGTTCACGTTGCGGCCACCCTCGCCGTTCACCGACAAGATCGAATAGCGGTTCTTGGTGGGGTCGTAGGAGTCTGCCGATTTCACGCCGGGCGAAAGATACGCAAGGTCGGCGACATCGCGGCCGATCAGCGGCAAGTTTTGGATCTGTTGCGGCGTGATGTTCGTGCTGACGTCCATCTTCAGCTGGTCCACCAGAGGCGCAGCGCTGGTAACTTCTATGGTCTCGGACACCGAACCCGGCTTGAGCGTGAAGTTTTGTGTCGTTGTCGCGCCAACCTGCAACACAACTTCCTTGGCCTCGGCGGTACTGAAACCAGAAGCGTTCACTTTGATGCTGTAAATCCCCGCGGGCAGCAGCTCGAACGTGTAAAAGCCTGTGTCACCGGTGTCCGCGCTGCGAGTCCAGCCCTGATCCTTGCTCGTAATCGCCACCTTCGCACCTTTGATAGCAGCGTCAGATTGATCGGAGATAGTACCCTGAAGGGCAGCGCTGGCGTTTGCTTGGGCGAACGCGGTTTTGCTCCCCACACTAAGGAGTAAAATTCCGACCAAGAACAAATCTGCAAGTCTCTTCATTTTCTTTCCCCCCTGATGCAGCTAAGCTGCTCTCTCATTGCACTTCAATCTGCCGAAACCCCCATCAACTTGTTTTCGAATTCGACTGAGCCAAAGATTCCGGACGGTGCGGGCGCGCGGCGCGAACCGGAGACACGCCCGCGCTGAGTTCTCGGAAATACTCTCTGACCCAATCTATTAAGAAGAACACTTGGAGGTAAACCTGGCCAATGATCCATAACTCGAACTCAACTCCCTCAATTGAGCCCAAACCGTCCCTTAGTCCATTTTGGCCGCAATTTCCATGCCAACATTGAGTTGACGTAAACTACTGATAATGAAGAATATATTTAGGCGTTTATCGTTTGTTTAGATGGAATTCCGGAGTGAACCAACGCAGACATACAGAAAACCATATGTCGGAGTCGGCGGTTGGCTCCTCTAAACGGACCGGCGCGAACAATACAGGTTGGTGTCTCGCTAGTCACGCCCACGCCTACTGTCAGCGGCAGGAGCTGCAATCTCGGACCGCGACTGGCGCACACACGTTGTGTCAGCCTCAACTTGTGTGCACCTCCTTCGTGAAATACAGTCTTACTGTGGAATCCGGTATCGCTCCCTTTGCGCCGCACCCGCTTCTGAAAAACGGACACGCCATGACGATAGCATCCGCCTTCGTCCCGCGGCGGTTTGACATTCCGCCCGCCGAAGCCCGGTTGTTTCAGGTCGATCCCGAATCGCGCTTGCTCGCGCATTGTCACTGGCAACCCGGGAAGCGCAAAGACGTCCCAGTAATCATCGTCGTGCATGGACTCGAGGGTTCCAGCGATTCGAATTACATGCGCGGCATCGCGGAAAAGGCCTTCCATCGCGGCTTCCACGTCCTGCGCATGAACCAGCGGAATTGCGGCGGCACGGAAGCATTGACGCCCACTTTGTACAATTCCGGAATGAGCGGAGATTACAGGAGCGTCTTCGAAGAATTGTCAATCGGTGACGCTTTCGAACAAATCTTTTTCGCCGGCTACTCGATGGGTGGAAACCTGGTCACAAAAATGGCTGGAGAATTTGGCGCCGCTGTGCCGAAGGCGCTGCGCGCTGTCTGCGCGGTCTGCCCCGCGCTCGACCTCGCCGCTTGCGCCGATGCGCTCGAGCGCCCAGACAATTATCTTTACCAGAGGCGCTTTGTGAAGGGCTTGATGTCCCGTTACGCGAGAAAACACAAAATGTTTCCGGAGCGTTACCCGCTAGACGGCCTGCGACCGGTTCGAACGGTCCGGCAATTCGATGACATCATTACCGCGCCGCAGTTCGGTTATCGCGACGCTCAAGATTATTACGACCACGTCGGAGCGAAACGCGTCGCGGCGCAAATCCGCGTGCCCATGCTGATGATCACTGCGCAGGATGATCCCTTCGTTCCTTACGCCGCTTTCCTGGCCGCCAAAATCGACGCGAATCCTTCCATCCAGTTTGTCGCGACCCAACACGGCGGCCATTGCGGCTTCATCTCCAAACACGCCGGAAGCGAGCGCTTCTGGGCCGAACAACGCATCGTCGAGTTCTGCGCCGCACACACCTTCCCCGCCTGACGTCTATTCGGTTCTAACCGCGAGGATTTTCTTGCCTTCCACTTTTAATTCGACGGCGAGGGGCGGGCGCAGGTCCGAGCCCTGGACGATGCTTCCGCGCGCCCAGGCGCCGGTGCCGGGAAGATTGGTGGTCTTGAGCGGATCGAACACCGTGCGGCTGCAGGGGTTGCCGACCATGGGATGTTTCGGGTCGCGGAAACCGTAGTCTTTTTTCAGTTTGCCCAGGTCGGTGACGTATTCGAGCTTGCAATCGCCGTAGGGCGCTTTTTGCTCGAAGGCCCAGTAGCCCCCGGCCTGTGACGGAGAGCCGGTCGGCAAACGGATCAAAAAGGCGGGGATATTTTCGCCGCTCAGGCGGTTGCGAATCAGAAATTCTTTCGAGGACCACGGCTTGGCCATTTCCGTCGCGTCGGCGATGCCGGGCTCCGCATCAGTAGCATGCGGGAGCAACGTGCTGGGATCGGGGGCGGCAGAGGGAACTTCAATCTGCGGCTGCTGATCGGCGAGCTGCGGCTCCGCATGCTTGGGACGAAACGCCCAGCGCGCTCCCAAAAAGACGACGAGGAGGACGGCAAGAAGTCCGATGACCAGTTTGACGGCGGGATTCGATGTTGCCGCTGTGCGCGCCCCGGGACCGCCAACGCCCGGGATTTGCGGCATTTCCGTCTTGAAGCGCTCCGATGGGGGCAGGTCGGTCATTGGGCTTCGCTCCGATTCTATACTACTTAGAGAGGAGAAAGTTGACAGTCGAATATTGAACAACGAGGAAAAGAAAAAGGAAACTGGTGATTCGTGCCGGTTGTTGCTGAACGGTGAGTTCCAAAATGGGCAGAGTTGGGGTACACCCCGGCTGTGCTGGAGCGGTCGAGTACCAGGCGACAGCGCAAGCGTGTTTACCAGTAACTTTTTCACATTCTGGTTAGACTAAATGCCGGGGTGCAGGTCAATCTGCCTGTGCAAAAGCAAACAGACCGCAACTGCAGATTCTGGGAGACTTCGAAGGACGGCGTGGCGGAGGCTCGTTTAGTCTGTGCCGCTGAAAGCTGGTACTTGAGCTGGTTCATGAGGATGATTGAACGGCCTTGCGGGAAAGAACAAAGCCAATGATGGAATCACGGGCCCATTGCGGATTCACCCGGTCCTGGTTGTTGTGCGCGGTTGCGTGCATGGGAATTGCGTTTGGGTGTCCCACGCTGCGAGCGCAGGAAGCGCAACAAAGCGTCGGGGCGGGAGCGCCGCAAACAGTCCCCGAGGACACGACGCCGCAAAACTCATCCGCGCAAAACGCGGCAGCTCAAAAGTCGGCACGGGCAGGTGCGGAGCGCGATGTATCGTGGCACACGCTACCGGGAAACCTTCTGCAGGATCAGAAGGACATTTGGTTGTTTCCCTTGCGGCTGGCGAAGGGGCACGACTGGCTGCCCACGCTTGCAGTGACCGGTGTGACGGCGGCGCTTATCGTGGCTGATCCGCACGACACGCGGTACTTCCGGCGCACGGCGCGATTCGAAGGGTTCAACGATGCTTTCTCCGGGAGCATCACGGCAGGGGAAATCGCGGCGGTGCCGGCGGCGTTTTTGATTGTGGGACATTTCCGGCATGATGAGTACGCGGAAAAGACGGCGCTGCTGGCGGGTGAAGCGTATGCCGACAGCGCTATCGTGGACATCGTGATGAAGGTGGCGACGCGGCGGCTGCGTCCTTCGGACATCGCGCCGACGGGGACTTTCTCCGACACTTTTTTTCACAGTCACGTCTCGGCTAGCGGCATAAGCACGAGCTTTCCTTCGGGGCATGCGGCGGCGGCGTTTGCAGTGGCGACGGTGTTCGCGCATCGCTACCGGCAGCATCGCTGGGTGCCGTGGGTGGCGTACGGGGTGGCTTCGGTTATCAGCTTTTCGCGGGTTACGACGCAGGCACACTTTCCTTCGGACGTGTTCCTGGGGGCGGCGCTGGGCTTTACGATAAGCGAGTTTGCCGTGTTGCGAAGGCGTTAGAAACGACGACAGTCGAGCGGCACTTCATCCCGCAACGCGCCTGCCGGGGTGATAATGTTTCCAAAAGGATACGGGAATCTGTTATTGAGATGGGTACAGGAGTCGCTAGGAGGCTTGTGCCTGAGCGAAGGTGACTCTACTGTAAGGAGAGCGCGAGGAGGGGCAGGGTGTACCGCCGACAGCCATGATTCAGGAACAACGAGGCGGGGCGCGGGCGTTTGTCCGCAGCCTGAACATTCTGCTGAAATTCGCGCGGCTGTACGAATTCGGGCACGCGAAGACCACCCAGCAGTTTGACACGACGTGGAAAGAGCTCCGCAACGCGCTGGATGACAGCGGCGGAAGCGGCGTGCTGCTTGGCGCGTCGGGAACGCAGATCTTGCTCGACGGCGTCCCGCTGGGCTCGGCGGCGGGCGAGAGAAGCTTCGCGCAACTATTGATCACTTCCGGAATCGCCAGCATTCATTTTTCTACCAACCTAACGCAACCGCAATTCGCGCGATTTGTACGCGCCTTTCCCAGCGGAAACGCCAAGCCCTCTTCGCTCGCCGAACAATTGAAAACCGCGCTTGCGGGAGAGACCAGCATCAAGGTGAACGAAATCCGCTACGTGGCGGAAGACGCCTCGGTTGCGGGAATCAAGGTGGCGGCGCAGCTTACGCAGAAGGTGCTGGGCGCCGCGGGCGACAAATTCAAAGACTTCTTCGAAGACCCTAACAAGATGCTGCAAATGATTTTGGCGGCGGAGAGCATGCGCGGCGGCAGCGGTGGTGGTGGCGGGATGGGAGGACCGGGGCACGGCGCGGGCGGTCCTGGCCCGGGATTTGGATTGGGAAGTGGTGGAGGATCGGGCGGCGCGGGAACCGGCGGTGGCAGCGGAGCCGGGGGTAGTGGTGGCGGTTCTGGCGCGGGAGGCAGCGGTGGTGGTGGGGCCGGAGGCGGTTCGAGCTTGTGGGAATCGAGGGGTGGCCCAGGCACCGGGGCCGGTGCGGGTAGCGGTGGAGGAATCGGCAGTGGTGGTGGCCCAGGTACCGGTGGGCCAGGTGGTGGAGTCGGAACCGGTGGTGGTGGCGGGACCGGCGCGGGTGGGGTGGGTGGCGGAGGTGGAGCAGGCGGAGCAGGCGGCGGCGGTGGGATAGGTACGGGCGGGTCAGGTGGTGGTGGAACTGGTAGTGGGAGTGGACCC
>Ga0210400_10000402_pt1 | contig 49488 bp, 37 predicted proteins | sample IncBWH26MmetaG_FD_155456 | JGI IMG/M metagenome (GOLD analysis project Ga0210400, IMG submission 155456) | Forest soil microbial communities from Barre Woods Harvard Forest LTER site, Petersham, Massachusetts, United States - Inc-BW-H-26-M | ecosystem: Environmental > Terrestrial > Soil >...
GACTTGAGCGCCGTTTGTGCCAACTTGATCGCCGATTGTGCCGGCCTGACTTTTGCGGGTGCCGACTTGAAGAAGCATTCAGCTTTCAGTATTCAGCGGGGCAGGCCAGAGGATTTTAGCCACGAATTCACGCGAATGAACACGAATAATCAAGATCCGCATGAGCCGAACTCTCCGCTTTGAAACTGAGACATTGAGACAAGGTGCATTTTTATTGCTGGGAAGCAGCATCGTAACCCACCCTTCGCAAAAAACGCGAAGGATGGGGCACCCGACCGCGTATGCCACCCGACCGCGTATGCGCGACCTGGTACGCGCGGCTGACTACGGATTCATATTCCTTTGTCCTAGCCTAGACACACGAAGACCAACCAAAAAAAGGACCACGAATTTTAATGTCCTCGCGGATGACACAGATTGTCGAGAGACCCTTTCCCTTCGGCAAGCTCAGGGGCAGGGTTTCGCCTGCCGGCTCCCTCCTTCGAAAAGCTCAGGGTCAACGCCGGCAAAATGGCTCAATTTTGATTATATAGATATTACTACGGCGCTACCAAAAGAATTTACCCCTAAATTAGGACATCTGTGGTCAGGGGTTGGTTGCGTTTCCGCCTGATGTGTTAAAAAGATATATCGGCATCATCATGGCTCATTCCCTATCCCGCACCCTAGGAGAACTGTGCTAAGAGCATCGTTCATCGCCCTCTCCCAAAGTAAATCCTTGCGCTCCGTGGCTGAAAAGACGGCGATTGGCCAGCGGGTTTCCCGGCGTTTTGTTGCTGGAATTTCCATTGATGAGGCCCTGCGGGCCACGCAGGCCATGAATCAGCTTGGCCTGAGCGTGAGCGTGGATAACCTGGGCGAAAACGTTACCAACATAGAAGAGGCCTGCCACAGCGCGAAACTCTACCATCAGCTCATGGAAGAGATGCACCAACGGAAGTTGAATGCCAATGTAAGCCTCAAGTTGACCCATATGGGGCTGGACGTGGATGAGAACCTGGCTTACGAAATCACCTCAAGCCTGGTTGCGCATGCGGCGAGCATCGACAACTTCGTCCGCGTGGATATGGAAGGCTCCGCTTATACCGATAAAACCCTGGCTTTTGTTCGCCGGCTTCACGGCAATCCGGGCTTTGCCGGCCGCGTGGGAGCGGTGATTCAGTCTTACCTCTATCGCAGCGAAAAGGATGTTGAGCAACTCCTGGCGGAGCGCATCCGCATACGCCTGTGCAAGGGGGCCTACAAGGAGCCTCCGGAAATCGCCTTCGAGAAGAAATCAGGTGTGGACGCCAACTACGTGAAGCTGATGAAGCTTCTGCTGAAAAGCGGCATTTATCACGGCGTTGCCACCCACGACGAAAACATGGTTCGTTCTACCATTGAATTTGCCCGCAAGGAGCAGGTGCCCCCCTCGGCATTTGAATTCCAGATGCTCTACGGCGTCCGTCGCGACCTGCAGCAGAAGCTGGTGAAAGAGGGCTGGCGCTGCCGCGTGTACATCCCTTTCGGCACGGAATGGTATCCCTACCTGATGCGCCGCCTGGCGGAACGTCCTGCCAATGCCATTTTCATCTTGAAGAATTTGCTTCGTTAGCTGAAACCAGGACTTTACCGCGGATTACGCGGATGCACGCGGATTCTGGCTTGCTGTTTCGCCAGAATAAGGGTGCTTGGTTCTGGCTAAAGACGAAAACCGATTTTAGCCACGAATTTACGCGAATGAACGCGAATGGGAATGCTGTAGCGAGAGTCTCTGGTTCACGCAACCACGCAAGGTCCCTCCGATCTACCCGCGCTAGGCGCGCGGGTAGACCTTCGGGATGACGAAGTTTTTTCTGCATAGCTTCATGAATAATCCAGGCTAGAAGCCACAGGGCTGAAAAAATTGCGAGAAAACAGAATTTCAAAGCACATCGCAGTACGGCGTCACACCGAGAAGAAAGGGCAAAAATCTCCGTGTTCTAAGAGCATTAAAAAATTTGAGATAAAAGCCCGAGCCGCTATAAATGGCAAAACCGGAGCCCGATGCTCCGGTTCATGAAAAGCATGATAGTTTTATGCGCTACGACGCGGCCGCGTGCTTAGGTCACGTACCTGGGACAAAAGGCTGGAACGCTGCATGGTGTCCAGCTTGTCCAACAGGGGCGCAACCTGGGATATAAACTCGTCTTGCATCAGATCGGCGATCTCGTCATCCAGGGTCCTGCTCGAGCCTTTGACCAGATCCGCCATGGAAACTTCCAGGGCCGTGGCCAGCCGTTGCAGGGATGAGAGTGTAGGCATGGCTTTTTCATTCTCGATTTTTGAGACGTAGGTACGCGGCACCTGCATGCGCAGAGCAAGCTGGCGTTGGCTGAGGCCGGACCTCTGCCTCAGCGTGCGGATGGCCAAGGCCACCTGTAAGTCTGAGCGCCCTCCGTTGGTTGGTTCTGGCGCCGGGGCCTGAATTTCCAGGATCGGCTCAGGCTCATCCTCGTCGAGCGAGGTACGGCATCTTCTGCAAAGATTGTTAGTGGTCCGAAACTGGACCAGATGACAATGGTCGCAACGTACTACTTCCCGGGAATCCACCGGTGCCAGTGTTGTAGCCATTAGAATTTTCGGAGTGGCCAGAGCGGGCTGCTCCAAAGCATACTGCTAGAGCCTACTACTGGGGGTAGTCTCAAGCATTACTTTAGGGTTGTCAACGTAAATCTTAGGTAAAAACCGTATAGATAGGTAAAAAACCAGAGAAGAATAGGCGAAAATAGGGTAAAAGACATGATAAATCGTGAAACCGCGTGGAGTTTACTTTGTGAGTACACCCAATCGGAGAGCTTGCGCAAGCACATGATGGCGGTTGAGGCCTGCATGAAAGCCTACGCGCGCAAGCGGGGTGAAGACGAAAACAAGTGGGGCATTACGGGTCTGCTGCATGACTTCGATTATGAAAAATATCCTACGCCGGAGGAACACCCCTTTGTTGGCAACAAGATCCTGGAAGAGCGCGGTTGTCCCGAAGAGATTCGCCGGGCCATCCTTTCCCATGCCGACTACAGCGGCGTAAAGAGGGAGAGTTCCATGGAAAAAGCCTTGTTTGCCTGTGACGAATTGTCCGGCTTTATTACGGCCACCGCCCTGGTCAAGCCCAGTAAATCTCTGTCCGAGGTAGACGCCAAGTCCATCCGCAAGAAGATGAAGGACAAGGCCTTTGCCCGCAGCGTAAACCGCGACGACATTGTGAACGGAGCCGCCGACCTGGGCGTAGACCTCGACGAGCACATCGCATTTTGCATTGAAGCCATGAAGGAAATTGCCGGCGCGTTGGGATTAGCGGGCGTTCAAGGTCCCGGTGTTCGTAATCCGGATATTTAAACAACCATATATGGCACAATGCAGCCGAGCCGCAACCAAAAGCAAAAACCAATGCTAACCACAGAGGACACAAACGCAGCATAGCCACAACCAAAGAAAGTCAACACCAACCACGGAGACACGAAGACACGGAGAAAATCAAGATCCAGTTTTACCGCGGAGGCGCGGAGGCGCGGAGAAACCCCCAAGAAGATCAGGGAGGTCACGGAGAAAAAAACAACGTCAACCTCACGACCTCTAGCGTGGCAATGAAAAATTTGCGAGAAAAAGTACGATTTCAAAGCACCTCGTAGTACAAAGGAACACAGAGGAAGGCAAAAGCAAAACCTCAACGCAGAGGGCTCAGAGCAAGCGCAGAGGGCGCAGAGGAATCCACGAAATAAGGCGGTGACTAAATTGGCAGGAAAAACCTGCGAAAAAACGAATTTGAAGCACATCGCAAGATAGAAGAAGACAAAATCACTTCTCTAACGTGCCTGCGGCGCCGCCTTGTTTCGGTGTTCGGTTTATCCCCGATAGCATGAAACGTTTCAAGGGTGAAGGTCACTATGTATTTGTAGCGCCTTCAGGGTGCGTTCGGTTCTCACTGCCGACTGTGGCTGCGCCGCCATTGATACTGAGAGGAGATCGAATGTTTTTTCTATTTGGCTGGGGACGTCAAACAAGAAATGATTTTGGCCCTACATTGCCGGTCAAGTGCGGGAACTGCCAGAACACCGGCTTTCACCGCCTATTGCATATCAGAAAATGGTTCACGCTGTTTTTTGTGCCCGTGATTCCCTATGAATCGCACCACTATCTGCTTTGCGACGTGTGCTCGCGCGGTTTTGAATTGAACGGACCTCAAATCGAAAAAGCAAAACGGATGAACCAGGCCACCACGGCTTACCTGGGCAAGCAAACAACAGAAGAGCAGTACAAACTGGCGCTTAACGAAAGCCGCCTGTTGGAGTAGCGGCTTTGGATAAGTTGCTGGAATAGGCCCCTGCATATCGTGAGCACTTGTGATCATTGGTCTGTGCAAGTGTAGCAGGCATTCACGGCCGGCTAGTATCCGGATGTACTGGACTCCGCAGGAGACAATAGATAGGCTGTGGAAGATTTCGGCATGTTTGGTGGTTGTATAATTGAGCGCATAGGCGAAGATGATAGACGAAGAAGAAAAATTGATACGATCGTTTTTCCTGCCAAGCAAGGTGGAGCGATATGTTGCATTTGTCAAAAACCCCAAAAAACGACAAAAATTTATTTCAGAATTGGCGCATCTCTCCTCCCTGAATCCAAAATTTATGTACTCCATCGTTCCCAAAGAACAAACCGATTCGGGAATCAGCGCATTGCTTAAGAAAAACGGAGCTTCGGAGCACTGCGTGGCGATCTCAGACATAAAGGAAATCGATGGAAAGAAACTGGAGATCGAAGACGCAATTGGGACAGTTCTTGGCCGCACATTTGGTACGTTTCTCTCATGCAAGCCTGGTAGTCTCGCTTACTTCGAAAACGAAGATGGACGCTGGATTCTAAAGCGATAGAATCAACTATCGGCGTTTTCCCACATCTTAAGCGTTTCTAAGAATATAGCGGCAGGATTTTTGTCAGCCTCTTCGGCAAATTGCAGGATTCTTCACTTCCCAACTCATCGTTCTTGGCAAAGAGCTGTGCCCCAAAATCTTGTAACCTTCTTGAGGCATGATTTCAGCTAAACCCCGCATTTGATAGATTGCACTCATTTTTCGACCTGGAAATCACCTCGGAAAGCGATGATGAGTTTTGTTGTGCATCTTGTTTCCAGCGGCATCCGCAGGATGAAAGTGTTGATTATGTTGTATAGGTGCCCCTTTGCCCTCTCGTCGGGCCGCATCCTTCGCGGCTTTTCTTGTAGAGTGCATTCTTGAGTAGCGCATTGGTCTACCGCTTGGCCCAAGTTTTTCTCCAAAGGCGTTTGTTTTTCGGCCTGAAGAACTGCGGCCAAAATGAGTTGTGCTTTTCCTACCCGTGGAGCGCGTTGCTGCGAAGTTCTTGCCGCGAGGGCCGCCATGGACATAGGCAGGTGAGTAAGCGCCGTTTCCAAGACACGCTGTCGTTGCAGAGAGGACAATAAGCAGCAAAAAACAAATCGAACCTACGAGTGCAACGAACCTTGATCGAAGTGATGCGAGATTCATCCGAACTTCCTTTCAGAAGAAAACCCCAATCTTGGCAGCTTTGGGAACGACCGCCGCACTTCCAGGAAGGAGCAGCCATGCTGCTAATAATATGCTCACTTTCTCCAGCCGCTACAACAAAATGACCTATCAATTAAAAAAATCGCGATTCAATCTACATGCGAGTCCATTTTGGAACGACTAGAGCGATTTTAGAATTCGTATAGCGCCATGTTATGGAAATACAGCGGGGCTAAAGCCCAATTTCTTCAGATACTTGCGGCACGTGTAAGCTTCCTTCGGCTCGCAAGCTCACCGCTAGGACAAGCTGTACCCTGACACAAGGCTTGTCTACACTGTGGTACGGCACCACTTCCATGATTTTGTTATTTTTAAGGCAAGGCGGTTTGCTTAGCGCTGTTTTGCCAGATCGTCGGAAAGCAGGTGGGCTTTTAGCGCAAGATTGTGGGCCCTCACCAAGTCGCCGTCTTTCGTGGCCTGGCGGCTTTGGGTCATGTAATCGTGAATCTGGCCTACGATGGATTGCTCGTCGTTAGAGAGTTGGCGCTTGATATTGTGCAGGTTCGTATCGGTGCTTTCCAGAAGTTGGTCGGTAGAAGCTGCATTGTGGATCGATTCGTTATGAGATGCGCCGGAAGAGATCTGGCCTGACCCAGAGCGGGAATCCGTGCCGCCTTCGACAATGGTGATTTTCGCGGGTGGCGTGTTCTTGGCGGTTTCGGGAGCGGACTTTCCATTTCCATTTGTATTCGGGGTAGAAGGCTGAGGAACCGGTTTTTGGGCTGGGCCGGTGTGGTGCCTGGGTTTGGATTTTTCTGGTTTTCCGGGCTGGTTATCGGCGGCAGCAGATTGATCGTCAGGTTTGGCCGTACTCGGCTGCTCCTGCGTATCGGTTGGAGTGGCTGTCGTTGGCGGTTGGTCTGCCGGTGCTTCGGTATGAGTGCTTGCGGGAGGCTGCTGGGGCAGCAAAACCACCGGCTTGACCTTATGGCATCCAGAGAGCACAAGAGTGCATAAAGCCAAGAAAAATACCGGTCCTGTGTGAGCTCTTTTCATGCCGTATGTACCGAGTCCTCGGATACCGCGCGGGGCTGCTCCCTGAGGTTCTCTCCTTGTGCATTTTCTTCCCATAGCGGGAAGCGCAGATAAAAAGTAGTGCCCTGGCCTTCGATCGAATCGAATTCCAGCGATCCGTTGTGGAGCTGAACCACGCGATAGGCCATGGCTAATCCTATACCGCTGCCCCCGGTTTTGGTGGTGAAGTAAAGATTAAAGATCTTGTCGCGGACATCAGCGGGAATACCCGGACCTTCGTCGCGCACCACGATCAGGGCGCTTTCGCCCTCCCGGTGGGCTGCCACATGCAGATTGCCGCCCTCAGGCATGGCTTGCACGCCATTGATCACTATGTTTAAGAGTGCCTGTTTGACCAGGTCGGCGTCAATGCGGACCGGGAGGGGCTCAGGCGTCTCTAGCTCGATATGGACTTTGTGGTGTTCCGCTTCAGGCGACGCGAGGGTGGTTACGTCGTCCACCAGCTTGCGCAGGTCCGTCTCATTGAGGCGAAGCTCGACCGGCCGGGTAAAGTCCACCAGTGTTTGCACCACCCGGTCAAGCCGTTTGATCTCGCTGCCGATTACGTCCATATGGCGGCGGGTTGCGGGATCTACATCACTTAGCTTCTGCCGCATCACTTCCAGGTGTACCACGATCGCGTTGATTGGGTTCTTGACTTCATGGGCCACGCCCGAGGTCAGGCGGCCTATCGCTGCCAGGCGGCGGGAGAGCTCGATCTCATCCTCAATGCGATGAACGGATTCGGCATCCCGCAGGTTGAGTAGCGCTCCGATTCGTTCACCGCGTTCTTCAATGAAATCCAGGGAGATCTCCAGGTGACGGCCGCTCTCGCTCGCAACTTCCACCTGATCGATGGGATTGCGGGTTGCAAAAGCTTCCAGAATGATCTGGCCCAGCCTCGAGTCTTGAGAGAAAATCTCGGTCGGCTGGTGCCCCAACATCTCGCCGCGCGGTATGCCGATGAATCGTTCGGCTGAGGCGCTGACCAGCACTGCTTTGTAGTCGCTGGTGAAGAGCATGACGCCATCCTGAAGATTGGCCATCATCTGGTCCAGGTTTTCCTTCAGGGCGGAGAACACCTCTTTCACGTCTCGCATCTGGCGGCCCAGGCGGTCAATCTTGGTAGAGACCGCACCGTACTCATCCGACCGTCTGGGAGGCGCCTCCGCCGTTTCAAGCTGGCCGGAGTTGATCAGGTCGAGCCGATGGCTGATGGCCTCCAGGGGGCGCAACGCAAAATTGGAGAGGCCGGCAGCCAGCACCAGGCTGGCAAAGATGGCGATCCCGGAGAAAATCAAGGCCCGGTTCACCAGAGGCCGAAGCTGGTCTTGTAGAAAGACGGTCTGCACTCCAACCCGCACTTCGGCAAAAACAGCGCCGTTGCGTACCAAGGGCACGCGGACGTCATACACGCGGGCATGCCCATACGCCACTTTAAGCTGGTTCCAGGTTCCGCCGTTTACCAGGGAAGAAATATCTTCGCGCTGCTGCGCTACCTTCCCGATTAAATTCTCATTGGTGTGGAGCAGGATTTTCCCTGAGGCGTTGGTCAGGGCAGCGTCCTGGATGGTGGGGGAGTACCCAACGATCGACCGCAGCAGGGAGTTCACGCCCACATCCGTCTGCAGAATATCTTCCGTCGCGGCATCCACCTGTTTGGGATCATTCAAATCGATGCGGGTGCTGCTCAGGTCGGTTTCCAGGGCATCGCGCGCAACCGTAAAAATCTCATGGGCAATAAAGTCGCCGTCGCTATAGGTCTTCTGCACGCGCTGGTACACCACTTCTGAAATATACAGAGTGGAGATGGTGGCCACGATCGCCAGCACCATGCCGGTGATGGCGAAGACCAGCTTAATTTTCAGGCGCAGGGTGGGCATTTACAACCATTCCAACAAATTTGATTTGGGCAAAGATACTCCGAAATTGGACGCCTTCTCGCCAATCGGGTGATCTGTAGATCGGGTGATCGGGTGATCGAAAACCAAAGTCCAACAGAGCTTTGGGTTTCTCCGTGTCTCCGCGCCTCCGTGGTGAGATTTTGATTTCCTTTGCTCCCTTAGCGTCTTCTTTACGGCGCAATAGTTGTTGTCGCTAGCTGGCGGCTTCGCTGGCTACGCTGGCGGCATTGCCATACTCCTTTAATTTATTATGCAGGGTCTTCAGGCTGATGCCCAGGATTTCGGCGGCCCTGGTTTTGTTGTTATTGGTTGCTCCGAGGGTCTTTAAAATCAGCATCTTCTCCGCTTGCTCTACGGTGGTGCCCACATCCATACGGATGCCGTCGCCCTCGCTGGCGGCTATCCGCAGGCCTGCACTACCGAAGTTAGGCGGCAGGTGCCGGGGCTCAATCAGGGAATTCCCGCAAACGATGACGGCGCGCTCCAGGGTGTTGCGCAGCTCCCTGACATTTCCCGGCCAATTGTAGCTGTGGAATATCTGCAAGACACTGTCATGCACGGCGCTGACCTTTCGCTCATGTTTGGCGTTCATATCAGCCAGCAGCGCATCGACCAGCTCTGGAATGTCCTCCTTGTGCTCGCGCAATGGGGGGAGATGGATGTTGAAGACGTTGAGGCGATAGTAAAGATCATTGCGAAGCTCACCCTTCGCCACCGCCTCTTCAGGAACCTTGTTCGTCGCTGCCAGCACACGCACATCTACCGTGGTTTCTACTTTGCTTCCCAGGCGACGCAGCTTGCGGTCTTCCAGCACCCGCAGCAGCTTGGCCTGGGTACCCACCGGCATCTCGCCGATTTCATCCAGCAACAGGGTGCCTTCTTCGGCCAACTCAAAGCATCCGGCCCGCCGTTCGAGCGCTCCGGTAAAAGCGCCCTTCTCGTGTCCAAAGATCTCGCTTTCAATGAGCGTCTCGGGGATGGCGGAGCAGTTGATGGCTACAAACGGCTTGCTCTTGCGCGGACTCATATCGTGGATGGTGCGCGCCACCATTTCCTTGCCGGTACCGCTTTCGCCGGTAATCAGGACCGAAACCGTGCTGGGCGCAACCATCTCCACCAGCCGGAAGATTTCCTGCATGCTCTTGGACGGCCCAACCAGCCGGCCAAATATTCCGGTGTCACGCAGTTTGCGCTTTGTCACTTCCAGTTCGAGAGTGGTGTCGCGCTGGCGTTCCGCATTCTGGAGTATTTGTCTGAGGCGGACCGTATCCACAGGTTTCTGGATAAAGTCGTAAGCTCCGGTCCTCATGGCGTCCACGGCCAGATCAATGCTGCCCTGGGCGGTCAACAGGATCACGGCAACCCTCTGGGGCTGTTCAGCGATGCGTTCCAGCAATTCCATGCCGTTCATGCGGGGCATCTTCAGATCGGTAATTACGATACCCGGAGACCAAGTTGCCACCTTTTCCAGGCCTTCCAGGCCGTCTCTCGCTGTCTCTGTCCGGTATCCCCAGGCGGAAACTAGTTCGGCCAGGCCAGATCGCTCGTTTTCCTCGTCTTCAACAATGAGCACTTTTTCCGGATTGCTCAACAGGTTTTTCTCCCTTCGGCAGAGCTGTTGGATTTCGCACTCAAGCAGGAGTAACACTGCTTTGGATGCCGAACCGTGTAAAAAAGTCTATATCGATCCAACTGGCTGATTATAATAAACTTAAAGCCGCATATAGACGTTTCTGTTGGTCATTGCATCAAAAAATCTGAATCAGGGATCGTTTTGTCAATTTCTCTTAAGGAGTAGGTAGATGAAGAACTATTGGATGCCAGTAGTTGTCGCAGGTGTGCTGATGACCAGCGCTGCCGCGCAAAGTGGAGCTGGGGCCTCAACCTCCGGCAATGCCTCAGTTTCGGCAGGGCAGAACGGTGCAAGTGCCGGCGCCAGCCAGAATGCCCAAACCTCCAACGGCTCCACCAATGCGCAAGTCGACGGCCAGGCCCAGGCTTCAAAAAAATCCAACAAGAAAAACGAGTCCGGGAATAGCTCAGCTTCCGCAAGCGGATCTGGCGCTGCGAACGGTGCTGCGGCAGCGTTGAGCGGCGGGACAACTTTACAAGCTGAACTTACCAAGTCCCTGGACGCCAAGAAAGCCAAGCCCGGCGATGAGATCACGGCCAGGCTGACCCAGGACGTAAAATCCAATGGCCAGGTTGTTGTTCGCAAAGGCTCGAAGTTGGTTGGTCACGTGACCGAAGCAAAAGCGCGTGGCAAGGAAGACTCGGAGTCGCGCCTGGGAATCTTGTTTGATCGCGCGGTTCTCAAAGATGGTCAGGAAGTGGCCTTCAACTCGGTCATCCAGGCCGTTGCTGCCGCCCCCAATGTTTCAAGTCTTGGGGACAACTCCGGCCCGATTGGCGGGGGAGCGCCTATGCCCCAGCCATCGGGTGGCATGCAGGGTGGTGGAATGGGAGGAGCAGTCGGCGCTGTGGGATCCACGGTTGGTGGCGCCGCCTCCACGGTTGGGAACACCGCAGGTTCAGTTGGCACGGCCGCTTCGGGCACAGTCAATGGGACCGTAAATGGAGCTGGCGCGGCGGGCAGGGGTGGACTCGGCACCGCCAGCCGGGGCGTGATCGGGCTGGAGGGGCTGACGCTTAATTCCGCAGCTTCAGGCAACGCCCAAGGTTCGGTGATCAGCTCTCCCAGCCGGAATGTGAAGCTCGATAGCGGAACCCAAATGGTACTGCTGGTCAGTGGTTCTGCCCAGTAATTCGTACTAGGTAATCTTCCTCAGTTAAGGCTACAATGTAGCGCGGCCGGTTTCTGTCCGGCCGCGCATTCGGTTTCTTGTTGCTTGTATCCAGGCAGTTATCCAGGTATTTAATTTTATTGCGTTAAATGGGAGGAGACCCATGTCATTTCGCTGTATTGTTCGTGTGCTTCTCGCAACTCTGTTTGCGTGGAGCCTATTACCGGTAGCGGCTCAGACCGCGGGCGAGACCAAGCCCGCTAAAGTAGAGGTTTTTACCGGCTACTCATGGATGAACGCAGGCAGCACCGTGAACGGTTTTGAGGACGGAGCTCCAAGCACCCTTCATCTGAAGGATGCGAAGGGTGGCTTCCTGGTGGATATTTCCTATTTCTTTAACAAGTGGGTGGGCGTCACTGTCGATTCAGGCGCCCATTTTGGCGAGCAATACGACGCCGATGAGATTTTCGTTGGACCAACTCTGCGCTTTCCCGGTGAACACATCCAGCCGTTTGTACATTTCCTGGGTGGCTGGAGCAGGCTCGCGCCCGGCAATAGCGACCAGAACGATGCTTTCGGCCTTGCCGCAGGCGGCGGACTGGACTTCAAAGTCGCCCGCCACGTGAACATTCGTCTCATTCAGGCCGACTATCGTTATGGCAACCATAACTTTAATTTTGGTCCGGGCAAACCGGATTCGCACATTAATGGGGCCCGGCTGGCCGGCGGTTTCGTATTCCTGGGCGGCGTTGGCGAAGAGTTGCCGGTGTCCGCTACCTGTTCGGTAACACCCCAGGAAGTTTTTGCCGGCGAGCCGGTGAAAGCTTCAGTCAGCGCCCGAAACTTCAATCCCAAGCACACCTTGAAATACGATTGGAGCACCAACGGCGGCAAAGTGCAGGGCCAGGGAGATACGGTAACCATTGATACCACCGGCATCGCCGAAGGTCAGTCCTACACAGCGAATGTCCGCGTGAGCGATCCTTCCAACAAGAAGGCCCTGGCGAACTGCCAGACCTCTTTCTCCACCAAGAAATGGTTGCCGCCTACCATCAGTTGCACGGCTACTCCAGGCAGCTTGCTGGCCAAAGATGGCCCGGTCACGATTCACTGCACTGCCAGCAGTCCCCAAGGCGTTCCAGTCACCCTGGCCCATCAGGGGAACAACATTTCGGGACAGGGTACGGACATAACCGTCAATACGGCCGGGCTTGATCCTGGAACAGTAACGGTCACGAGCACCGTTACCGATAGCCATCAGCTAACCGCCAACACCAGCACTTCATTCACGGTGCAGGCTCCACCGCCACCGCCACCACCGCCGCCACCGCCGCCGAGCCTCGCGCTCCATAGCGTATATTTCGTGACGGCCCAGCCGACAGCCAAGAACCCCGAAGCTGGTCTGCTCAAGACTCAAGAGCAGACGCTGATCCCGATTGCCGATGATTTCAAGAAGTATCTTGCAGTCAAGCCCGATGCCAAGTTGGTCCTGGAAGCTCATGCCGATCCACGTGGCAGCGAGGAATACAACCAGGCGCTGACTGAGCGCCGTGCAGCGCGCGTCAAAGGTTTCCTGGCGGAACACGGTGTTCCTGCCCAGAGCATTGAGACCCGCGCCTTTGGCAAACAGAGTCAACTCACTACCAACGAGGTGAAACAATCCGTTGAGAGCGATTCCCAGCTGACACCGGGAGAGCGCAAGAGAATCATCAAGAACATGAAGACGATTGTCCTGGCGCAAAATCGCCGTGTGGACATTACTCTGAATGCTCCGGGTGTTGAATCTCAACAGTCGGTCCGCCAATTCCCGTTCAACGGCGCAGATGCCTTGACGCTGATCGGCGGCAGGGAAAAACCGAAAGCCACGCCGCCAGCCAAGAAACCGGCAAAAAGGCCAGCCCGGAAAGCAGCCGGCAAGAAAAAGAAGGCGGCGCAGTAGATAAACGATTGCAGGCTCCGGCAAGTGGATTCGCCGCTTACGGAACCGGCAAAAACTAAACGACAACGCAATACCGACAGGCCGGGCGGCTTATGCCCGGCCTGCTCCATTTGTTATTTACACAGGCGACTGCCGCCATATCGTTTGGAGAGCTTTTTATTGTTCCAATACCAGGCCGCGAATGGTCTACAATTGCGGCGATATCTTCCACGCTTCATTGTTTCACTGGGGGGATTCAATGAAATGCTTCTGGATTGCGCTATCTGTTGCCGGAGTACTACTGACAGGTGTTTCCGGCCCAGCTCTTGGCCAGGAGCCGGCAACCAGTCACGCCACTGCCTCTTCTCAAATTTATGGCGCCGAGCCTGCTTTGGATGGCAGCACCACTCTGGTGGTTGAACTTACCAGGGGAGTTAACTCCAAGAAGGCCAAAGCCGGCGATGAGGTGAAGGCCCGCGTGGTCCAGGATGTAATGGCGAAAGGGCTGATCGTGGTGCCCAGAGACTCCCGATTGGTGGGGCACGTGACGGAAGCCAAGGCGCGCAGCAAAGAGGATCCAGAATCGCGGTTGGGGATCGTCTTTGATAAGGCGCTTCTGAAAAATGGAAAGCAGATTGGTATGAGCGCGCTGGTTCAGGCGCTGGCGCCTTCGTTGGGAAGGACCGCAACGATAGATGATTCTGACCCCATGATTGCTTTGGCCAACGAACGAAGCGCGAAGATGCTTCCCCGTCTCGATTCGGGGGTCAATCGGAGCCCGACGGACACAAGCGCAAGGTCAATTCCGCCCAAGATCAAGCTCAGCAATGATGACAACATCGCTCAGCATGATTCACCCGCTCCGTGGACTCCCGGATCCGCGCTGGGCACCGGCTATCATGGCGTGTTTGGGTTTCAGGATTTGGCGCTTACGTCCAGCCCCAAGGGCAAGGGTTCGGTTGTGACCTCCATCAAGAGTGACGTCAAGCTCGAGAACGGTACGCAACTTGTCTTGAAAGTGGTCAATGTTGATCACTAAATTAATGCGGAACGATTAATAGTGTCAGGCAACAATTCGCGCTGTCTCAGTTCGACGGCTTGGGCTTCAAGATGCCGTGAGATCAGCGGCGGATTCCACAATTCTCTGTGAAGGAGTGGATATATGAAGAACTATTGGGCTTTGATTATTTTCGCCGGCGCATTGGTGGCTGGAGCCAGGGGAGCCGCAGCGCTGGGGCCGGTTCGTGCTTTGATCATGTCTGCCCAGGTCAGTAGCCTGAGCACGGCTGCCACTTCAACACCTGCTGAGATTCCCGGCAAGAGCGGCGAGCGTTCTGACAATACGGCGAAAAATGCCAATGGCGCGAATGCCCCGGATAGAAAGCCGGCGAGTGCCAGGCTGGAAAGCGGTACTGTGTTGGTAGCAGAACTCACAAAATCCCTGAATGCAAAAAAAATGGAGCCGGGTGACAAAGTTACCGCCAAAATCACTCAGGCTGTGGTCGTGAATGGCAAGGTGGTACTGCCCCTAGTCGCCAAGCTGGTGGGTAGTCTGACCGAGACAAAGGCCAGGAGTAAGGAAGATCCGGAATCCCGGCTCGGGATTTTCTTTGCAAAAGCCATGACGAAGGACGGGGAAGAAATACCATTGGAGGCCGTGGTTCAGGCGCTGGCCCGCCCCCGGCCATCTCTTGTCGATAAGGCGGATCCCATGTTGCCGCCGCAGATAGGGCCCGACAACGCCAACAACTCTATGCAGCCCATGGGCGGCAGTCGTAGCAGCGCCACGGGGAACCTAAGAGGGGCTCCGGTCGCACCGCCTACGCCCAACGTCTCCGCCTCTTTGGCTCCCACGCTGGCGGCCGGGACCATTCCCAATCCGAAGGGAGGGCCGCAGGAAAATGGGATGTTAAGCGCGGGAAGCCGAGGCATATTTGGGCTTCAAGGCCTGACTCTAAAGTTTACCGGAGGGGCGCAGATTCCCGTGGTCGCATCCACACAGGAAGACGTGAAATTGGAAAACGGTACCCAGATTGTGTTGAAGGTCACCCGCTTTCGGCGATAAACGTCAGCGGTTGCGGCTCTCCAGAGACTCCCTTGCAAGTTGTAGAAAACGCAAGGGCCGGTTCTGGCTAAAGACGAAAACCGATTTAACCACGAATTCACGCGAATGAACGCGAATGGGAATGCTGTAGCGAGAGTCTCTGGTTCTCGCAACCATCCCGGCAGGGATGGTTGGGGCTATTACTTGTCTTGTCCGCGCCAATGGTCTACATAAAAAATCGACCATGCTCCCGGTTACTCAGAGAGCTCTCTTATTGTCCTCAAGTAACTTGTTGATGCACAATCTGCGTGGCAACCTCGTGGAGGCTTGGCCGGCAAGGGGAGTGGTACGTCATGAATCCGGGAATGCGAATCCGTAACTCGCTGGTGCGGATACTTCTGCTGTTGGCGTCAGCGCTCGCTGCGGCGCAGCCATGGAAGCCCCTGGGACCTGACGGTGGTGATGTGCGCAGCCTTGCCTTTGAGCCCAACAATCCCGACCGTATTTTTCTTGGAACCAGCTCAGGAACTCTTTATCTGTCTACGGATGGGGGCGGCAACTGGTCGCGTTTGGCGCATCTTGGGAATTCTTTTGAGATGGTCCTGGACCACATCATTGTGGATCCTGCAGATACCCGGATCATGTACGTCTCTGCCTGGAGTGTAGAGTCGTCCGCAACCGGTGACCTGTTTCGCAGCAAAGATGGCGGCAAGAGCTGGGACATACTGCCGGAAATGCACGGCAAGTCCATCCGTGCGCTGGCCATCGCTGCTTCCGATCCGAAGATTGTGGTGGCGGGAGCTCTTGACGGCGTTTTTCGCAGCCGCGATGGCGGAGATAGCTGGCAGCGAATTTCACCGGAAAATCACGCTGAGATAAAGAACGTTGAGTCGGTTGCCGTCGATCCGCTGAAGCCGGATGTCATCTATGCCGGCACGTGGCACCTGCCATGGAAGACCGAAGATGGCGGCAAGAGCTGGCACAACATCAAGAAAGGCGTGATCGACGATTCCGATGTGTTTTCCATCATCGTCGATCCTTCAAGTCCGTCGGTTGTTTTTGCCAGCGCCTGTTCGGGCATTTATAAGAGCGAATCCGCCGGCGAACTCTTCCATAAGATTCAGGGAATACCATTTTCCGCCCGGCGCACACGGGTGTTGCGCATGGACCCAACCAATCGTAACGTGATCTATGGCGGCACCACGGAGGGGCTCTGGAAGACCACCGACGCCGGCGCTACCTGGAAGAGAATGACTGGCGCGAACATTGTGGTGAATGATGTTCTGGTAGATCCGCGCAACTCTTCGCGCGTCCTGCTGGCAACCGACCGAGGCGGCGTGCTGGCCAGCGACGATGCCGGCACCACCTTTGCCGCGTCTAATCGCGGGTTTGCGCACCGCCAGGTGGTTTCTTTGCTGGTGGACCGCAATGATAGTTCGGTCCTGTATGCAGGCCTGTTGAACGACAAGGAGTTTGGCGGTGTCTTTGTCTCGCATGATTCGGGGCAGAGTTGGAAACAATTGAGTGAAGGTTTGGAAGCCAGAGATGTTTTTGTGCTTCGTCAGGCGGAAGATGGATTGGTCGTGGCCGGAACCAATCGAGGAATCTTCGCCTTGACAGCCGATGAGTCGAGACCCGGTGAACAACACTGGCACCCCCTGAATACTCTGGAAATTCAGAAGGCTTCGGCCGTGAAGCCCGGACCGGAAAAAACTGCGATCGGCCGCTGGGTGACTACGGAACTGACTGCGCGGATCGATGGCCTGGAACTTGGTCCGAAGAAATGGTACGCCTCAACTTCGGTTGGGCTGCTCGTGAGCATAGACCATGGGACCACCTGGCGGAGTGGTGTTTTACCGGGAGTGAAAGACCTGGTCGGGATTGCGGTAGCTGGTCCAGCGGTGATTGCCGCTACCCGAAAAGACGTGATGGTCTCCCTGGATGCGGGTGAGAAGTGGTACACCTGCACGCACATCGATTCCGTCAGTCTCATCAACGGCGTAATGCTGGACCACGATGGAAGCATCTGGGTTGCGGCTCGTGAAGGTGCTTTCCGCAGTACCGATGCAGGCGATTCCTGGCGCTATGTAAGCGCGCTCAAGCTCTCCAATATCGTCTCCATTCAATACGACAGGGAAAACCATCGTTTCCTGGCAAGCGGTTCCTCTTCCACCGGTATCTTTGAAAGCACGGACAACGGGCAGACATGGCGTGCTACCGATTCAGGGTGGCAGATGCGCGATTTCCGGTCCGCTCATGGCCGGCTGGTTGCCGCGACTGTTTTCGATGGCGTGGTGGTCCAGCCCGACCCTGCGGTAGCCCTTAATGAGCAGTCCCAGGGCTCCCAAAACGGGAACAAGTAAGCTCATTTTGTTCTCTACTTAGCGTAAAAAATACACGCCCAGTAATGGGTAAGCTGTTCTAACTCATTGAAAATACAGTAGATTGATTGGTGCCAACCTTGCATCAAGAATAGTCAGCGGTATCCCCCCAACTGCCAAAAGGAGTTGCCAATGAAACCCAGTTGGCTTAGTAAGGTTCTAGCGTTTATGTCGCTGGCCCTGCTTGCGCTGGCAATAGGCTGCGGTGTTGGCGCACAGCCCCCGACGGCCATTGCGGATAATGAGACATCCCAGCATTTGCCGTTTTCCGGTAATCAAGCGCTCGTTGTTCCCAAGGGGACACTCATTTATGTGCGCCTGGAGCAAACGATCTCCAGCCACACGGCGCAACCAGGAGAAAGTTTTCCCGCCGTTCTCGATGAGCCGCTTATGGTGGATGGCCGGACTGTGGCCCCACGAGGTGCGAAGGTGAATGGACGTGTCATAGCCGCGCATGAATCCGGGCGTCTCCATAACGCCGGCTACCTGCGCCTGACGCTTTCTTCGCTAATGCTGAATGGCAAAGAAGTGCCGATCCAAACCTCCAGCATCTTTGTGAAGGGCGGCAGCTACAAGAACCGCAATCTGGCTTACATCGGAGGCGGTGCAGGTGGTGGCGCTTTGCTTGGAGCATTGGTGGGAGGTGGCAAGGGCGCGCTGATAGGCTCGGCGATTGGCGCAGCCGGAGGCACCACCGCTGCCTATGCAACCGGCAAGAAAGAAGTAGGCTTCTCCGCTGAGCGACGCATCGGCTTCCGCCTGGCGGAACCGCTAAGCATCAGCTAGAAGAACGCAATCCTCTCCAGAGACTCCTTCGTAAGTGTAGAAAACGCAATGGCCGGTTCTGGCTAAAGCGGAAAACGATTTAGCCACGAATTAACGCGAATGAACACGAATCGGAATGCGGTACCGAGAGTCTCTGGTGCTCGCAACCATCACACCCAAGGGATGGTTGGGGTGTTACTGAGATTTCCAAGCTGCGAATTTCCGCAAGCTATTTAACCCCTACATTTCCGCAACAGGGTTGCACCAAATTCTTAAGATCGCTCTAACAGGCTTATTCCGGCCAATTGCTAATTGCTATCTGCTAATTGCCATTTGCTGATCTACCCCCAATTGCCAGAAGACAAAGCTCCAGAAATCCACATGATCTTCCAGGATCTTAGCCACCGGTTTGCCAACGCCATGACCGGCCTTGGTATCGACGCGCAGCAAGATCGGCCGATCGGCTTTGTTGGCGGCCTGGGCCTGGAGCAGGGCAGTCATCTTCTTGGCGTGAAGCGGATCAACCCTGGTGTCGCTGTCCGCGGTCATGAACAGCACCGCCGGATAGAGCGTCCCTTCCTTCACATGCTGGTAGGGGGAATATGCATACAGCCACTCAAACTGTTTCGGATCATCCGCAGAGCCGTATTCCGGTATCCAGAGCTTGGCGATCTGGAACTTCTGGTAGCGCAGCATGTCAAGTAGCGGGACCTGGCACACCACGGCCCGGAACAGATCGGGCCGCTGTGTAAGTGCCGCTCCCATCAGCAGGCCTCCGTTGCTGCCGCCCTGAATGGCCAGGTGGTTCTTATCTGTATATTTCCGGGCGATCAGGAATTCGGCGGCGGATATAAAGTCGTCAAAAACATTTTGCTTTTGGTCGAGCATGCCGGCGCGGTGCCACTCTTCGCCGAATTCGTTGCCGCCTCGGAGTTGCACATCGGCATAGATCCCGCCATGCTCCAGCAGCAACAGCATGGCATTACGGTTGAAAGCCGGCGTGCGCCCCACGTTGAATCCTCCGTAGCCGGATAGCAAGACGGGGTTCTTGCCGTTCAACGCCAGGCCCTTCTTATGGACCACAAACATCGGTACGCGCGTACCGTCTTTGGAGTTGAACCAGAGCTGCTTGACTTCATATTGATTCGGATCAACGTCCGACTTTACGCCTGTCCACTCGACCGCCTTTCCATCCAGGCCCACATGGTAGATGGTCTGCGGCAGGGCATAAGAATAGAAGGTGAAGAACGCCTCTTTACTGTCCCATGCTCCGCCCAGATCCGCCAAAATGCTGCCCATCGCCGGCATCTGCACGTCCGCTTTGTGTCTGCCGTCCAGGTCATAGATGGAAAGAGATGAGCTGGCATTTTTCACGTAGTGAACAAAAAGCCTGCGGCCAATTATCTGCGCATTGTTCTCAATCACACCCTCATATTGCGGTACGATCTCTTTCCAGTTCGCCCTCTCGGGACTGGCGCAGGGAACCTTGAAGACCCGCTTCCGGGGCGCATCTTCATTGGTTGTGAGATAGATTTCTCCATCGACAATTTCGCCATCGTAAAGAAAATTCTTGTTGCTGGTGACGGGTTGGAATTTGCCGTTGGCGTCGCCCAGGTTCTTCAGATACAGCTCGCTCTTGGTCCAGCCTTCAGAAATATTGACGAGCAACCACTTGCCATCTTCGGAGATCGAGACGTTGGGCCAGTGCTCTGGATCAAGGCCTTCACCAAAGATAAGCGGATCTTTCAGTCCATTCGCGTTGTCTGCGCTGCCCAGCTTGTGGAAGAAGACACGGCGGTTGTACATCTCCTGCCCTGGAGCGACATCGCCGGGGCGGGGATACCGCGTGTAATAGAAGCTGGAGTTGTCAGGCAGCCAGGCCAAACTGGCCCCGCGCGTGCGCTCGATCTGTTCCGAAAGCAGCTTACCGGTAGCGGTCTCGATCACTCTCAGAGTGCTGATCTCCGATCCATTGGGCGAGGTGCCGTAAGCCACGTACTTGCCGTCATGGGACGGGAACCACCAATCAAGGGCGACAGTGCCGTCGGGAGCAAGCGCATTTACATCTACAAGGGCCTTGTCTCTTCCGTGCAGCCCCTCGCGGACATAGACGATGGGCTGGTTCTGATTCCCTTCGCGCCGCTCATGAAAATAGTAGCGGCCACCTACTTTGGGGGACTCGACGCGGCCGATTGTCACGAGCCGCTCCAGGCGGGAGCGTAACTTTTCGCGGCCTGGAATCACGTCGAGCACCTGGCGTGTATAGGCGTTTTCTTCTTCGACGAAGCGCTGGACGTCCGGAGATTGGCTGTTTTCCAGCCAACGATAAGGATCGGCAATCTTGTGTCCGTGGTAGTCGTCAACGACGATTTCAATTTTGGCTTTGGGCGGGGCAATCATTTTTGATGTGGGGCTGGATGCGACAAATTTCTGTCCTTGAGCGGCACAGATCGCGATGAGGAGCACGATTGACATCCGAACAGCGGCGGGCATAAAACACCTCGCAAAAAGAAGATTGTAACCGTAGAGCAATATCAGCGGCGTTCAGGATCGCCCAGTTTGGTCTCCGGAGGGTTCACTCCCAGCCAATTCCTCTAAAAGCCTAGCAGAAAAGCCCGGCCTCAGGCCGCTCTTTACCGTTTGTGTAAGGCATGATATTGTGAAGAAGCTTAACTCAATTGGCTGTCGCGCCTCGCGCCGTCCGATTGCTCACTCCTCAGTAGCTCAATGGCAGAGCATCCGGCTGTTAACCGGAGGGTTGTAGGTTCGAGTCCTACCTGAGGAGCCATTCTTTTCAGGCACTTGCAGCACTCGAATTTTCGAACTGGATTGCATTGGATTGGGTTGCACCTCGCTCTTTGTCACCGTCCCGTGCCTCACGCTCCAAAATTGACCCGATTTTCGACTTCGACAGAACCTCCTCCGTCCTCGAATTGATCGCCGTCCGAACACTGGACGGTATCGGCTCCACGTACAGGTCGACCGTGGTCTTGATGCTCGCGTGCCTTAAAGCGGCTTGCGTATCTTTCATGCTTCCGTGTCGCTGCAAGTCCGTCCCCAGGGTGCGCCGCATCACCTGAAAAGTGACCAGCTTCCTGGGAATGCCAAGTTCGTCCGTGATGGGATGAATCCGCCATTTGATGAAGTTCTTGACGTGCCGGGGCACCTTGGATCCCTTACGCTGGCCTTGCCCATAGGTGGGAAACATCAGCGCGTCGGGAGAGGTATCCTTGCACACTCGCCGCCAGCATTCGATGAAATCAACCGAGCCAGGCTCATCAAGCCAGCGAGTTGGCGAGGGGTGGTAGATTGGCCCCTCGCAGGCGACGAACGGACCACCAAATTTGTGCCATCCTCAACTATTTCGACACGTTCTGCAGTGCCAACAGGTTGTGCGTGTGGGAGTCAGTTGGCACCAGATTGTTTACCCGCAAAATTATGGTCAGCGCATAAGGCGTGTTTTTTCAAGAACATCACCGTACAGCCGTCTTCGGACTAACAAATGCTGTGATTTCTGCCCGAGGCTCTGATGCCGGAAGTTCGGAATGGCATTCGGCAATTTTGCATTTGAGGCGGCGTCAGCCAGACGTGAACTCTGGTTTTCGAGCCGGCTGCCGAACGATGCGAGCTTGCAATCGCCAAGAGGCATCTCTTCGCACCAACTCGACAACCGAGCAACGGGTTGCATGTCGCGTCCGCAACGCACGGGAAACGGCGGTATCAGCGGCACGCCGCTAGCCGCAGGAGCAAAAGGTTCGAACTCACTCGACATCGCAATCCGGGACGAATCGTTAAGGAATAGGAACTTTTTATGTTGATGCTTCACTTATCCTCGGCAACACCGGACACAGAACCCAAGCGGGTTCCGGTGTCGCCCGCGGAAGCTCCGGCGGACGAACGGCGCGGTGCTGCGAAGGCTACGCCCAGGTGGCAGAAGTATGGCAAGTATGGCACTCCAATCCTGGTGCTGCTGTTGGCTCTCGTGGTTCTATTCACCGTCACGCACAACTGGAATTCCTGGGAAGGGGGACACCTTGAACAAGTTACTGACGATGCCTATGTGCGCGGAGACCTCACGCCATTAAGTACCAAGGTGGCCGGCATCGTTCGCAACGTTAACGTCTCCGATTACCAGCAAGTGCACAAAGGGGATCTCCTGGTTGAGCTCGAGGACAACGATTATCAGGCCCAAGTAGCACAGGCAAGCGCGGGGGTAGAGGCAGCCAGGGCCGCCATAAAGAACAACGGTCGTCAGCGCGAGCTTCAAGACGCTCGCATTCTGAAGGCCTTGTCGGGAATCGACCAGGCAAAAGCTCAAATCGCAGCCGCGCAGGCCGGCAAGGATGCGGTGGACGCTGGTTTGGTGCGCGCCCGCTCCGAGCGCAAACGCCAGGAAGGCCTCTATCAGACTCATTCGACAACACAACAGAAGCTGGAGCAGGCGGTTGCTGACGACGAGAATCTTGCTGGCCAGTATGCCAGCCGCGAGGCGGACCTGGCCCAGGCCAGGACCTTACAGCGCAGTAGTGAGCTGGTAGCCGAAGCAGAGCGGCGCCAGAAGACTGTCCTGGAGTCTCAGGATCTGCAACTTGCCGCTGATCTCCACGCCAAAGAAGCAAACTTAGTCAGCGCGCAGGTGAACCTTGGTTACACGAAAATCTTTGCGCCGGCTGACGGCAGCGTGGGCGAACGGCAAGTCCGGCCAGGGCAGCTGGTGTCCCCTGGCACTCAAGTAATTCCATTCGTCGATCTCACCCGCTGGGTGCAGGCAAACTACAAAGAAACACAGCTCACGAACGTCAGGGTTGGCGATGCGGCGGAGATCCGGGTTGACTCATATCCCGGCCAAGTCATTCACGGCAAAGTAATCGAAATTGCCCCCGCGAGCGGATCGCAGTTTGCGCTGCTGCCGCCCGATAATGCCACCGGCAACTACACCAAAGTTGTTCAACGAATCCCGGTCAAGATCGCACTCGATGACACGGAGTTCGCCACGAAGCTGCGCCCGGGCCTCTCTGTGACGGCAACCGTCCGCACCAAGCAATAGGCAGGGATCGCTTGGCTAACGCAACTGCAATAACCCAACCGACACCAGCGCAGATCGCGCGCGCGGCCGCCGCCGCGATGCCTGCGGAGGTGTCGAGCAGGCCGCTCCTGGGGACTCTCGGCGTCCTTCTCGGGGCGGGGCTTGTCACCCTTACGGGCCGCATGCTCGACCTGGGATTGGCGGACCTGAAAGGTCACCTCGGCATCAGCTACGACGCTGGTGCATGGCTGAGTAGCGCCTTCAATGCACCGCTGATGTTTATCGGACCGTTTAGCGTGTATCTGGGAGGCTTGCTCGGGCCGCGCCGTCTCCTGCTTTTCGCGGCGGGAGTATTTACCGTAGTCTGCACTTTCTTACCGTTGATACATAGTTACAGTCTGCTGGTTGCAGCTCTTGTCGTGGCCGGGCTGACCTCAGGTACGTTTTATCCTCTCACGCTGACCTTTGCTCTGCGCGCCATTCCGGTTCGCTATCTTCCATTCACACTCGCCTTCTACGCGACCTTTATCGACGGCGCAGTCAATATTGCGCCCTCACTGTATGGGTTCTATCGGGACCACCTTTCCTGGCACTGGATGTTTTGGGGTTCTGCCGTAATTGCGCCGGTAATGATGATCTGTATTTATTACGGCATACCGCCCGCCGCTGCGCGAAAGAAGGACGGTCCTGCGCCGAGCTTCACTGGGTTCTTATATCTAAGCCTCGGGCTGGCCTTGTTGTTTACCGCCATCCAGCAAGGACAGAGGCTCGATTGGTGGCGCTCGGGTGTGTACAACGCGCTTTTTCTCAGCGGGTCGCTGTTATTGTTGTGTGCGCTCGTGCGGCGGCTGCGCGGTCCCAATCCTTTGGTCGCCTTGCGCTACCTCTGGAAATGGAACACCATGCTGCTCGGCAGCCTGCTCTCCTGGTTCCGTTTCACTCTCTGCACAACCATCATCCTGGTTCCGCAGGCGCTGGCCATACGCGGTTTCGAAGCCGACCAGATTGGACCTGCGATCATCTGGAGCGCTGTTCCGCTGCTGCCTGTCACGTTTGTCGCCGGGCTCCTGCTGCTCCGCAAGCTGGATCCTCGCATTCTCTTCGCGGTTGGCTTGGCCTGCACAGCTTTTTCAGCCGTGTTGAATGCTCACTACGACAGCGCCTGGGCGGCAGCGAACTTCTATCGTACGGAGCTGCTCACCGGCGTCGGTCAGGCCTTCTCTCTCATTGGCCTGGTGGGATGCATTGTTCTGGAGGCGATCTTCACGGGCGGCTTGGCCAAACCTGAGCGGGTCCTGACCTTTTCGGCTTTCTTCCACACCATCCGTTTGTTCGGTGGGACCGCAGGCGCCATCTACATGGGACATTTCATTGCTGATCGCGAAAAGCTGCACTCGAACCTCCTGGGGCTCCACGTCAGTAGTGGGAACTGGATCACAGACCAGAACCTTCACGCAATGTCGGCATGGCTCTCCGCTAAATCGTCCGGCATGGCCGCCGCCGCGGCCCGCGCGGTCGATCTGATAGCGGCCCGGCTGCGTCTTCAGGCGTACAGCTTAAGCATTAACGACGGTTTCCTGCTGATTGCCTGGAGCTGCGTATGCGCCTTGATCTTTGTCGCGTTGTTGCGTAGATCGCCTTTGAACTACGGCGATCTGAGCACCGCGCAACAGATACCGGTCCCCGAGAAGGAGTCGAAATAATGAAAGGAATCAAAATCATGAAACGAGCCGAAATAATAAGACGAAACGCGGCCCTCTTCCTACTGATAGTGGCGGCGTTCTCCGGCTGCTTTGCCGAGGGCGAGGAAACAGGCAGTACCGGGCCTCCGCGCCATATTACATTGCAGGAAGCCGTTCAGTTGGCGCTCCAGCACAACCACGACATCCGCATCGCGGGCTACACGGTCGAAGAGAAACAGCACGCGAAGGAGGTCGCGAAGAGTTCGTATTTCCCATCCATACGGAATGACAGCAGCTTTGTGCATCTGACGGACACGCAGTTGATTGAGATCCGCGCCGGCGAACTGGGGGTAGCGGGGGGAACGTCGATTCCTCCTGTGAACTCCATCATCAATCAGGGCGGACTCAGCCTGACGACCAGTGGGACCCAGCTCACCCAGCCACTAACCAATCTGCTGAAGATCAAGCCGGCAAATGACATGGCCCAGGCTGAGTTAAAGGGTTCGCGCCAGAAGGCACAGCTTACCGGGACCGACGTAGCGCTCCAGGTCCACCAGGTCTACTACCAGATCCTGATTGCTCAGGCGCACCGTAGCGCCACGGATGCGAGGATAAAAGCCTCGCAGGAACTGCAGAGCGAGCGGATCCAGCAAGTGAAACTCGGCAGCACCCTGCAACAGGACTTGATCGACAGCCGCGCGCAACTGTTAGAAGCCAAGCAAGAATTGCTGGCCACCGATCTTCAGTTATCAGACCTCGCGCTGAAGCTCAATGACTTGATAGGCCTGCCGCTGACCACCGCCCTGGATCTTGATCCTTCGGTCACCCAATTTTCGGAAACTTGCCGGCGCGAGGAATGTGTTACCGCTGCCGCCGCCTCACATCCGGGAATCCTTGAAGCTCGTGCCGAGGTGGAGAAAGCAGGGGCCGCGGTCCGCTTGGCTAAGGTGGATATCAGGGTGCCTGATGTTGAGGCTTTCGCCCGCTACAGCTACCAGAACAATGTCCCCTTCCTGGCGCGTAACTTTGGCAGCTTTGGCATTCACTTGGGCTTTGACCTGTTCGACGCAGGGCGTAAGCGGGGCGTCCTGCATGAACGTGAGGCCCAGTTGTCTCAAGCGAAAGAGAACCTCGCGAAGCTGACAGACCAGGTCAAACTGGCCGTCGAAACTGCGTATAACAAGCTGGAAAGGACGCAGCAGATGTTGAAGGTATCCGAAGAAGCTCTGGCTCTGCGCACAGAATCCAGTCGCGTGCTGCAGCAGGAGCTCGCCCACGGAGTCGCCCTCAGCTCCCAAGCGGACCAAGCCGTTGCTCAGGAGTTTGACGCGAAAACTCTGATGCTTCAATCGCAGCTGGCTTACACAGAGGCGCACGACGAGCTGATTCACGCAATCGGGCAAACGCCTAAATAGACTTGCCGCAGTTTCGCCAACAAGATCAGTCGAAAAGGAGAACATCGATGCTCAAGGGCTTCAACCGTCCGTTTACACCCAAAGGCAAGTCGACCCTTAATCCACGCCCTCCCTGGCACTACTCTGCAGACTTCCTCAACCTTGAGTTTTGGTCGGACCCCGCTGCGGTAGCGGATCTGTTGCCCAAGGGCCTCGATCCCGAATTGTGAACTTACGAGGAATTCGTAAATTCACTAACTTCGTAAAGGCCGGCAACCGTAAGCTGTGAGACTTGCGCGAGCAGCGGTTGTACACCGCTGCCCTCGGGAACGAACGCATCAACGCTGCTCATTTCGCCTTCGGGAATCTCGCACTCGCCAGAATAGAGGATGATTTTCAGATCAAGGTGGCGTGCACGGAGAATGTCTCAGCTTTGTGTTTGGTCACCGTCATGTTTCACCTGGCCCGTAGATCAAGCACGCGGTTGTCCAGCGGCCAGCTACGCAAATTGGTGGAACTGAAGACTGGTCCAGCGCGCCAGGTAATGACAGTCGGCCTTTGCTGGCGATACAAAAACACTGATGTGCACGTGTCTCAACGCAGTTGTTTCGTTTACTCCTGGGGCCAAATCGGAAACTTGGATCACGGGCCACTGCCAACGAGTTGGCGGAGCGATAAGCCGCTGGCACTAGCTCCCTTGTCACAAACCCGCTGCTTGCATGGTGTGCTCCTCTATCTATCTCAGCCTCAATGGTTTTCACAGTACCGCAAACCCTCAGTGAAAATGGCATCCCCCTTGCTCAATTCCCACTGTCAACCGGGCCCCGCAAAACGCGAACCGTGCCTGATTCAACCGGAACCAAGAAGAAGGAGAACTGAATTGGCAACACAAAAGATTCCACCTGAACCATCGACGCCATCAGCCAGAAGGCCTTTTGTACAACCAAAGCAACTGCCTGCTCCGAATAGCGACTTCTACGAACTCGCGGAGACCTTGCCCGCCGACGAACTGGCGGTTGTGAAGCAGGTACGCACCTTCATGGAGACCAAGGTTGCACCCATCATCACGAAGTACTGGGTCGACGATGCCTTTCCCTTTGAACTGTTGCCGGCGATAAAGGAGCTCAACATCGGCGGTGTTGCTATGAACGGCTACGGCTGCAGAGGTGGAAGCGCACTCTTGTTTGGGCTGATCGCAATGGAAATGGCGCGCTTCGACACTTCGATCGCGACGTTCTTCGGTGTCCACAATGGCCTGGCCATGGGGTCCATCTACCTTGGCGGATCGGAAGAGCAAAAACAGAAGTGGCTCCCGCCGATGGCGCGCTGGGAAAAGATCGGCTGCTTCGGCCTCACCGAACCCCTTGTGGGTTCTGGAACATCCGGTGGCATGACGACGACGGCGAAGCGGGACGGCAACACCTGGGTCATCAACGGTCAGAAGAAGTGGATCGGCAACTCTACGTGGTGCGACATTTCGGTCATTTGGGCGCGCGACGTCGATGACAACCAAGTCAAGGCTTTCATCGTGGAGAACAAGACCACGCCTGGCTTCAGCGTGGAGAAGATTCAGAACAAGATCGCGCTCAAGGTGGTCCAGAACGGATTGATCACGCTGGACAACTGCCGGGTGCCGGAAGAGAACCGCCTTCAGGCAGACAAATCGTTCCGCGACACCGCGAGGGTATTGAAAATGACGCGATACCTGGTGGGATGGGAGGCGACAGGGTGTGCGATGGGCGCCTATGAAAACGCGCTCAAGTACTGCCAGGAACGCCTGCAGTTTGGAAAGCCGATCGGCTCGTTCCAGCTCGTGCAGGATTTGCTTGCCAAAATGCTCGCCAACATCACCGCTTCGCAGTGCCTGATTGTTCGCATGGCCCAACTGCAGGCTGAGGGCAAACTGACGGATGCCCACGCTGCGCTCTCCAAGGCGTTCACCACGGCCAAGTGCCGCGAGACGGTCGCATGGGCTCGGGAGCTGTTGGGCGGCAACGGCATTGCCGCCGACTACAACGTAGGGCGATTCTTCGCGGATGCCGAAGCACTTTATTCCTACGAAGGCACGTACCAGATGCAGAACCTGATCGTCGGCAAAGCCATCACTGGATTCAGTGCCTTTGTGTAGTCAGGCGCCTCGAAGCAGCGGTGGATTTGTCTCGCGACATATAGCGAAGCGCGAAGTTTAGCAGAGAAGGGAATTCTGTCATGTCGAGAAAGGTCGCAGATCTTTTGTGGGAGATGCTGGCGAAGGCCGGGGTCAAACGTTGTTATGGCATTGTCGGGGATGCTCTCAACCCCGTTATCGACGCTCTTCGCCGAAACGGCAGGATCGAGTTCATCCACGTCCGTCACGAAGAATACGGAGTTTTTGCCGCTGTTGCGGAAGCTTACTTGACGGGCAATCCGGTGGCGGTGTGTGGAACCGCTGGTCCTGGCGTCGTTCATCTGTTCAATGGATTGATGGATGCGCGCAAGGAAGGTGCGCCGATTATCGCAATTGCAGGAGACACCGAAACGAGCGTCTTGGACACGTTCACGCTTGAGGAACTTAATCCGTACAAATTCTTCGATACCGCTTCTCTTTATACCGCGCGGGTGGTAGATCCCGAGCAGGCTCGTTCCGTATTCAATACCGCAATTCTCACCGCGCTCCTGGAGAAGGGCCCCACTGTGATATCTCTCCCGGGCAACGTCGCGTCCACGGATGTGGAAGTCGGCTCGATCCAGATATCGATTCCGGCCGCGCCACTCATGCGCCCCACGGATGAGGATCTAAATCGACTTGTGGAAATGATCGATGATGCTAAAACGGTAGCAATCTTCGGGGGCGATGGCTGCAGGTATGCCCGTGATGAGGTGATTGAACTTGCAAAAAGATTAAAAGCACCAGTCGGTTATGCGTTCCGCGGCAAGCAGTGGCTGGAGCACGACAATCCCAACGCGGTTGGCATGACCGGCTTGATCGGTTACGGCGGAGCCTATGGCGCAATCAACGAGGCCGAGCTGTTGCTGCTGCTCGGCACAGATTTTCCATTCTCGGAGTTCCTCCCCGGCGACAAAGTGAAGAAAGTCCAGATTGACAAGAACCCGAAGCATATTGGGCGCCGGACGAGTATTGATCTTGGCCTTGTCGGCGATATCAAGACCACACTCACTGTGCTGCTCAAGCGTGTGCACGAGAAAACCGACAGCCGTTTTCTCGAGAAGCACATCGCGAAAACGAACTCTTTCCACGATCTTTTGCAGCATTATGTTGATAAAGGTCCTGGGATCAAGCCCATCCGTCCGGAATTCCTGGCCAAAACACTAAGCGATCTGGCTTCTGATGACGCGCTGTTTTTTGCCGACACCGGAACGGCTGTTATATGGCTGGCGCGACATATCAGCGGCGGCAGGGATCGCAGGCTTTTCGGCTCGTTCGCATGGGCGTCCATGGCTAACGCCGCCCCCAATGCTTTTGGTGCGCAGTTGGCATATCCAGGGCGGCAAACGATCGCCCTGTGCGGCGATGGCGGCTACTCAATGCTTGCCCTTGGCGATCTCTCGACGCAAGTGGAACGAAGAACTCCAGTGGTTCAGGTCATCCTCAATAACGACGCTCTGGACTTCGTCAAGATCGAACAACAAGAGGCCGGCATCATCCCCTTCGGAGTGGACTTCAAGAGCCCCAACTTCGCCAAGGTTGCCGAGGCGATGGGTGCGAAGGGAATCCGTATCGAGGACCCCGCAGACGTTCGAGAAGGCCTTGCTGAAGCTCTTGCCCACAAGGACGGCCCGGTCGTCGTGGATGCCGTTGTGGATCCGTTCGCACTTGCGCTGCCGTCGCACGTTCCGTTTCACACCGTGAAGGGCTTCACGCTGAGCGTAGCCAAGCAGGTGCTAAGCGGCCGGCTGGACTCGGTCATCACGACGATGGAACGCAATGTCAGGCTCGTCTGAGCCGTCTGGCATGTGCAAGTTTCGGTTAATAAGTATTTCAGTGGATCGAATTTCAAATCGGAAGAATGGGAAAAGAAGCAAATGAATCCAAAGCGCTCTACTAGTTCAAAATCAAAGGCCACAAGACTCGCCGCAAACGCTGTTTCGGGCCGTCTCTTCTTTCTGGATCTGAGCGACGGCCGGGTCCTGTCCGTCAACCCCGACGGCTCAGACTTTAAAACTATCGTTAGTGAGGGTCGAAAACTTCCCGATGGGATCGTTGTGGACGTCGCGGCCGGTCACATTTATTGGACCAACATGGGTAACCCCAGCGCGAATGACGGCTCTATCGATCGCGCCGACCTCGACGGCGGGAATGTCACCAACATTGTTCCGGCCGGCGGCACCTTCACTCCCAAGCAGCTCCAACTCGATAAGAAGAACGGCAAGCTGTACTGGTCGGATCGCGAAGGCATGCGAGTTATGCGGGCGAATCTGGATGGTTCACAGATCGAGACGCTTATTGAGACGGGCCATGGGGACGCTGACCGGCGTGACGCCACAAAGTGGTGCGTGGGTATCGCACTCGACGTCGAAGGCGGCAAGCTTTACTGGACTCAGAAAGGAAACGATAAGGCGGGCCAAGGCCGCATTTTCCGCGCCAATCTGGAAATCCCCAAAGGCCAGACTCCGGCAACCCGCAAAGACATCGAAGTCCTCTTTGACGGTTTGCCTGAACCGATCGATCTCGATCTCGATCTTGTAAACCGCATGATGTACTGGACCGACCGCGGCGATCCGCCGCGCGGCAACACTGTCAACCGCGCCCCTATGGATGTGGCGCCCGGAAAACGCAAAGACCCGGAAATCGTTTTTAACCACCTGATGGAAGGGATCGGCTTGTCGCTCGATCTGAAGGGCGGGCGCATGTTCTTAACTGATCTGGGTGGTTCCGTTTACAGCGCGAACCTCGATGGATCGAACAAGAAAGCGCTGCTCATTGCCCAAGGCAACCTGTCGGGAATCGTGTACGCAGAGCTTCCTGCAGCGAAGAAGGCGATCGGTCGCGCTATTGAAGGGAGAGAGTAATGGGTTCTGTAGCTTCCACTCTGAAACTTGAGAACGTTCTCTACGAGAAAAAGGGGCCGATTGCATACGTGACGATCAACCGTCCCAAGGTGCTGAACGCCCTCAACAAGGCGACCATTGCCGATCTAAGGGCCGCATTCGAGGACGCTCGTGATGATTCCACTGTGCGCGGCGTGATTTTAACTGGTGCGGGTGAAAAAGCCTTCGCCGCCGGCGCCGATGTGAATGAAGTGGTAAACGATACAGCAGTCCAGGCGGAAGAGCATACCCGCTTCGGACAGGCCGTTACCATCCTGATCGAAAATCTCGGAAAGCCCGTCATAGCGGCGGTCAACGGCTTCGCACTTGGCGGCGGATGTGAGTTGGCCATGGCTTGCACCATTCGCATTGCTGCGGAATCCGCGAAGTTCGGCCAACCGGAAGTGAAATTGGGAATTATGCCTGGCTACGGCGGCTCGCAGCGGCTTCCGCGTCTGGTGGGCAAGGGCAGGGCGCTGCAAATCATTCTGTCGGGAGACACCATCAACGCACAAGAAGCCTATCGTATCGGCCTTGTGAATGAAGTCGTTCCGAGCGCCAATCTGATCGAGAGATCCGAAGCCATCCTGAACCAGATCAATGCCAACGGTCCTCTGGGCGTGAAGTTTTCCATCGATGCCGTAAACAAAGGTTTGGAGACGAGCCTGGAGGAAGGCTTGCGCCTCGAAGCTTCGCTATTTGCGATCTGCGCCGCGACCGAGGACAAGAAGGAAGGTACATCCGCTTTTCTGGAGAGACGCCCGCCGAAGTTCCAGGGGCGATAACGAATACGAGCGGCCCGTGCTGTGAGGTTGTCACTGATTCGAAATTTCTGAGTTAAAGGAGTGCTATGTCAACTGAAAACATATTCTCTGGCTTGAAGGTCGTGGACCTGGCGAGTTTCATCGCTGGTCCCGGCGCGGCGACGATGCTCTCAGACTTCGGCGCAGAAGTTATTAAGATCGAGCCGCCGGGATCTGGCGATCCGCATCGGCACACTTACAAGGTACCCCCGCTGCCTAGCTCAAATGATAACTACGGGTGGCATCTCGATAATCGCAACAAACGGGGAATGGCCCTCGATCTGAAATCGCCTCGGGCCAAGGAGGTTCTTGAGCGCTTAGTCAAATGGGCAGACGTGCTGATCACCAACTATCCGCCACCTGTGCGCAAACGGCTCAAGCTGACCTATGAGGATATCGCGCCATGGAACCCCCGTTTAATTTACGCCGACATCTCCGGCTATGGAGATGACGGCCCGGAAGCGAATCTGCCGGGATTCGACATTACCGCATATTGGGCGCGCAGCGGTTTGCTGGCGCTGACGAGAGATGCGGGTGCACCACCTACTCTGCCCGTGTCAGGCAGCGGAGATCACACGACGGCTGTGGGGCTGTATGGCGCAATCGTAACCGGACTCTATCGCCGGGAACGCACCGGAAAGGGCTCCTACGTCACCACGTCCCTGATCGCAGAAGGGGCTTGGGCTTGCTCAATGTTTGTTCAGGCCGCACTTTGTGGCGCGAAATTCTTCCCGTTACATGACCGGAAGAATCCCCCGAACGCAATTTTCAATGTGTACCAGACTTCGGACGACCATTGGTTCCTGATTGTCGTGCAGGACAAAGACTGGCCTGCACTTGCAAAAGGAATTGGCCGCACTGATCTGCTCTCGGATGCTCGGTTCGCGGATGCGGCGGCGCGCGGGGCGAACGCGGCGAAGTTAACGGAGATTCTCGATGAAGTCTTTGCCTCGCACCCCCTCGCGTATTGGCGCGAGGCCCTGGATCAGGCCCACATTACCTACGGAATTGTGCGGCATCCTTCCGAAGCCATGAACGACCCGCAGTTAGTTGCGAACGACATCATTGTGCCTCTCGAAGGCGCGGGCGAACACTTGAAGCTCACGGTGAGCAGCCCGCTCAAAGTGCACGATATTGCGAAAGTGCCGGCACGGCGCGCCCCGGATCTCGGGGAACACAACGATGAGCTGCTGCGGCAGCTTGGTTTTACGAGTAAAGAAATCGACAGCCTGCGCGCCGATCGCGTCGTGTCGGCAAGTCTCAGGCGGGAATCACCGGCTGCAGATTAGGCGAAGAGGCAAACAAGATATGGATCTAACCAGAATCGTCATTGTAGGTGCGGGATTCGGCGGCCTGGCGGCTGCCAAGGCGCTCAGGAAAACGCCCGCGCAGGTCGTCCTGATCGACCGCACAAATCATCATCTCTTTCAACCGCTGCTCTACCAGGTGGCGACGTCGGTGCTCACGCCCAGCCAGATTGGGTGGCCAATCCGCGAGATTTTTCGAAAACAGAAGAACACCACGGTGATCCTGGGAGAAGTCACGGGAGTCAACACCGAACAGAAGTACGTCCTGGTCAACAACGCGGACCGCCAGGGAGTGCCCGTTGCATACGATTACCTGATTGTGGCCACAGGCGCTACCCACAGTTACTTTGGCCACAACGAATTTGCAAAGTATGCGCCGGGGTTGAAGGGCCTGGCGGATGCCGTGGCATGCCGAAACAAAGTCTTGCAGGCGTTCGAACAAGCTGAGGCTGAAGAGGATCCGAGCCGCCACCGGGACCTGCTGACTTTCGTCCTGGTGGGCGCTGGTCCCACTGGTGTAGAGATGGCCGGCGCCTTGGCTGTGCTCGTCCGGTCCGCACTGAGGTCAGAGTTCCGGCGGATCGATCCAGCCTCGGCACGGATCGTGCTCGTGGATATGGCGCCGAGGGTTTTGTCCCAGTTTTCGGAGAAGCTCTCCACCGCCGCCAAGCAACGGTTAGAGAAATTGGGCGTCGAGATCCGGCTCGGACACAGCGTCGATCAGATCGACGCCGACGGTGTCGTGGTCGCGGGCGAGCGCATCGCCAGCAAGACCGTGATATGGACCGCAGGCGTGGCTCCATCGCCGGCAGGGAAATGGCTGAACGCGGAGACAGACCGCGCCGGGCGAGTGCGAATTGAAAAAGATCTCACTGTGCCCGGACATCCTGAGATTGTCGTTGCCGGCGACACTGCGTCCTTCGACCAAAACGGCAAGCCGTTGCCAGGTGTCGCGCAGGTGGCGATACAGCAAGGGCGCTATGCGGGGAAGCTGATTCACAGTCGCATAACGGGCAGTCCTCCGCCGGGTCCATTTAGCTATTTTGACAAAGGCACCATGGCAGTAGTGGGTAAGGGTTTCGCGGTGCTGCAAAGCGGCAAGGTCCAGGTGAGCGGGTTCGGAGCGTGGCTCACCTGGGCGGCCGTGCACCTCCAGTTCCTGGCCACGTCGAGCCTCCGCCTAAGCGTCTTCCTGCAATGGGTTTGGACCTATGTGACGGGAAAGCGGGGTTCCCGGCTGATCGTGAACTACCACGCGGCGGAGCCGCCAGAGCGCGCGGAGCGCACGGTTCCCAAACCGGCGCTCGCCGGCGACTAAGAGTTACAAGCAAAAAAAAACGAGGATCATATGGCAAAGAGCAACGAAATTCGAAATGCAGCAATAGTTGGCACGGGGGTGATTGGCGCGAGCTGGGCCGCACTCTACCTGGCACGTGGACTCAACGTCATCGCGACAGATCCCGCGCCCAACGCGGAATCGAACTTGCGGCGATACATTGATGCTGCCTGGAAGGACCTGGCCGTAATCGGACTTTCGCCCAATGCTTCACGCGAGCACCTGAAGTTCACTCTGGATATGAAAGAGGCTCTTTCGGGTGCCGACTTCGTCCAGGAAAACGGACCCGAACGCCAAGAGTTCAAAATCAAGCTCTTCGCGGATATGGATGCGGCAACCCCGCCAGATGCGATCATCGCATCGAGTTCATCTGGGTTGACCATGAGCGTGATGCAGTCTGCATGCAAGCGTCCCGAACGCTGCGTGATTGGCCACCCGTTCAATCCGCCCCATGTGGTTCCCCTGGTCGAGGTCGTGGCAGGCGCAAAAACATCACCGGAAACTGTCCAACGGGCGATCTCGTTTTACGCCTCGATTGGCAAAAAGCCGATCCATGTCCGAAAGGAGGTTGTCGGCCACGTCGCGAATCGCCTCCAAGCCGCGCTTTATCGTGAGATCGTGTATCTCATCGAGCAGGGCGTACTGGATGTCTCTGATTCTGACGCTGCTGTGTGCTGGGGACCTGGACTGCGTTGGGGAGTCATGGGGCCCAATCTTCTGTTTCATTTGGGCGGCGGCTCGGGCGGAATTCAGCATTTCATGGAGCACCTCTCCGGCCCAGTCGCCACCTGGTGGAAAGACCTGGGGACGATCACCGATTTCAGCCCGCAGATCAAGCAAACGATTATCGACGGGGTACTGAAGGAAGCCGGCAAGCGCTCGATTGAGGAGCTAGAGCGCGAGCGTGACACGATGCTGCTGGAATTGCTCGCCACGCGCGCGAAGGAAGAAAAGGCTTCGCAGGCGGCATAGCGCGGCGGTTCCCGAGGTCCAGCAAAGGCCGTGCATAAGTCCGCACCTCCGCGTCATGGGTCTCTAACTTATTCAGAGAGAGGTACACAATGAGCGACATCATCACCGAGCGCTCTGCAAATATCCTGCGGATCCAGTTGAATCGTCCCGCAAAGAAAAACGCGATGACGTCGAGCATGTACTTGACGTTGGCGGACCTGCTTAACAGCGCGGCAAAGGACGACCAGATAGGCGTCGTTCTCTGGCACGGTGCAGGAGATTCGTTCTGTGCGGGCAACGACATTGAAGACTTCGTGAAGAACCCTCCAGGGCCAGACGAGAGCCCGCAGGCTCGCTTAATGGGTGCGCTACTCGATTTTGATAAGCCAATAGTCGCAGCCGTACACGGCATGGCGATCGGAGGCGGAGCCACTATGCTGACGCACTGCGACTTCGTGTACGCTGCCGAGAGTGCGAAGTTCCAAATGCCCTTCATCAATCTCGGCCTTGTGCCGGAATTCGGATCCACCTGGTTGCTTCCAGCGAGTATCGGATACATCCGCGCAGCCGAGTTGATTATGTTGGGACAACCTTTCGACGCCACACGGGCTGCAGAGCTGGGATTCGTGACCCGGGTAATACCGGACGAGACGCTGCTCACTACAGCCACTGAAACGGCACAGAAGTTGGCACAAAAACCCGCTAGCGCGCTCCAGGCCTGCAAGAGGCTGATGAAGTGGTCTACGCTCCAGCAGGTCGAAGACGCGATGAGAGCTGAGAACGAGGAGTTCGCCTTGCGACTACACTCGGCAGAAGCCAGAGAAGCGTTGAAGGCGTTCCTTGAGAAGCGTCCACCAGACTTCACGAGAACAACGGAGACGATAAGAGCCGAGAAGGCGCCGTGATCAACAGCCTCGCCGAAATGGCCCTGCTACGCTTCGGCGTTAGATAGAAGGTATCAGCGACATCTTCGAAAGCCGTACTGCAATCCCGACGCCCGCAAAAGCAGCGTGCTTGCGCGGCTCTCAGAGCTGGAGAACAGATGATCTATATTCATTCCCTTGGCCGGGCTTCCCGATACTATGCGGAACGGACGGCCCTTGCTCAAGACGGAACTTACCTGAACTTTCGAGAGCTTCACGCTCGCGTTGGGGCGATAGCCGCCGCGCTCCGCGGGCATGGTTTTGAGGCTGGAGACCGACTCGCTCTCCTCCTCCCCAATGAACCAGCGTACATCGAGCTGGTGTATGCCTGTGCCTGGCTGGGAGTAATTGCCGTTCCGCTAAACACACGGCTTTCCGCATCGGAAATCGATCGGGTGCTCGCGGATGCAAATCCGCACGGCCTGGTGCGGCACTCCTCGTTGCCGGCTCCGACCGTGCGACTACCATGGCAGCGGGTGCTCGACGAGGAACCCTTAGAAATTCGAAACGATCTCCATCCCAATGTCTGTTACGACCCGGAAGCGATTCTAGCCCTCATCTACACGAGCGGTACAACAGGCCGGCCGAAGGGCGTTATGGTGACTCATGCCAATATTCTGGCCGACATCCACAACTTCAACTACTGGATGAGATACAAAGAAGGTGGCATTTATCTCCATTCGGCGCCGATTTTTCACATCGCGGATTTCCCCTCCATGTTCGCAGCACCGGCTTTCGGTGCGTGCCAGATCACGGTTCCCAAATTCAACACGCAAAGTTTCTGCGAGGCGGTCGAACGCGAACGCGTGACTCACACCGTTCTGGTGCCGACCATGATCAACCTGCTGGTCCAGTCTCCGGAGGCCAGCAAGTATGACTTAAGCAGTCTCGAGGTTCTGGCTTATGGCGGATCTCCCATGGCACCGGAAGTGATTCGTCGCACGAGAGAGCTCCTACCCAACGTTAAACTCGTTCAGGTCTATGGACTGAGCGAGACTGGATTCCTCACCGGTCTGCAGGACAACGAGCATGTCGACGGCAGGCTTTTGTCGTGTGGACGGCCTTGTCCGGGAATCGATCTCCAGGTCACGGACGAGGCGGGAAAGCCGGTCGATGCCGGAAAGCCTGGTCAATTCGTGGCTCGGGGCGCCAATGTAATGCGGGGGTATTGGAACAATCCGGAAGAAACTGCACTTGCATTTGGAGATGGGATGTTTCGCACTGGGGACGTGGGGTACCAGGATCCCGACGGATACTTCTACATCCTGGACCGCTTGAAGGACATGATCGTCACCGGCGGCGAAAATGTTTACTCCGGTGAGGTTGAAGCAGTGATTTACCAACATCCGGCGGTTCGTGAAGCGGCGGTCTTCGGAATACCTGATGCCCAGTGGGGCGAACTGGTCATGGCTTATGTGGTGCTGAAACCAGGAAAAGCCCTCAACGCGAACGATCTGATCAGTTATTGCCGGCGGTTTCTAGCCAATTACAAGGTTCCACGCCGCATCGAGTTCTCAGAAGCCGAGCTACCGAAGAGCGGCTCGGGCAAGATCCTGAAGAGGGCTCTGCGTGAACATTTTTGGGCGCACCAGGAACGGGGCGTGAGTTGAAGATCGCACACCGTTTTCTCGCGCACGTGTATTAGTGAGAAATGTCCAACGCGGATGGTGCTTCTATACAGAAGCAGCTCCGGCAGGGCGCTCAAGAGACTTCTGCGTGAGCGGTTCCAGGCGCGCGAAGATTGCGTGCCTTCGTTGGCTGCCAACCACTACCCAAATGCCAACGCCTTAGCACCAACAAAAGAAACCGTCGTCCCAGGATGCGTTGAATTTACAGCACTTACGTGGATCGAAAAAGTGGCAAGCATCTTGCATCTTTCACAGGAGTCTGCAATGAGATTTCTCCGTCAGCTTCGACATTGAACTATCTGACAACAAAGCGAGACAAGCTCGGGCACGTTCTACGCGGACTATAACTCTCGGCGACTTCAGGTAGGGCACCGTGGACAATCGTAAGAAAGGCGTTTTTCGTTGACGAAGGTACTTGAATTCGTAGGGAAGGTCACCCGCTTTGGCTTTCGGGTCATCAGAGACCTGTTCCGCCCTCCGTTTGAGGGAGCCCAGCTTGCACGCCAACTGGCGGAGATCGGTTCCCAGTCGGTTCCTCTTATCGCCGCTTCGGGGTTCGCTCTAGGAGCCGTGATGACGCTCCACACACGCAGCACGCTGATTACATTCGGTGCGGAGGCGGAGATTCCGACAGTGCAATCTCTGGCGTTCTTTGTTGAAATTGGGCCCCTAGTCGCGGGGCTGCTCCTCGCGGGACGCGTGGGCTCGGGCATCGGAGCGGTTTTGGCCAATATGAGGGTTACAGAGCAAATTGACGGGATTGAGTCCCTCTCGGTCGATTCCTTTAAATTCCTGGTCGTGCCTCGTGTCGTGGCTTGTGTAATTGCGCTGCCGCTCTTGACGTTATTCATGGATTTCTCGGGGCTCTTGGCCGGTTTTGTGGCGGAGTACGCATCGTCGCACATTTCATTTCACCTGTACATCACGCGTGCGTTTGCCTCGGTAGATTGGGCGAATTTTATACCCCCAACCCTGAAGACGGCGGTTTTCGGATTCATCATCGGAACCGTCTCGGCCTATTTTGGCTACACCATCAATGAAGGTGCGCAAGGCGTTGGAAAGGCTGCTACCAATTCCGTGGTCCTGTCTTCGCTGTTACTTATTGTGTCCGACGTAGTTCTCGTCAAGTGCATCGCCTTTGCTTTTCCGGGAGCTGCGTTATGAACCATGACGGCCGTACCTCAGTCTCTTTTGAGGATGTTTCGAAGTCGTTCGGAGCTAAGAAAATCCTGAGCGATGTTTCATTCCAAGTCGCTGCCGGTGAGGCCCTCTGCATTCTTGGGCGAAGCGGAACCGGGAAAAGCGTGACCCTGAAGCTCCTGATTGCGCTCCTGAGGCCCGACGCCGGCAAAATATGGATTGAGCAGGACGAGATTACGAACCTCAGAAGCGAAGACCTGTCCCGGGTGCGGCGTAAGATGGGATTTCTCTTTCAGGATGCCGCCTTGTTCGACTCGATCACGGTCTATGAGAATCTTGCGCTCCCCCTGGCTCGCCTGACAGACAAATCCCAGAACGAAATTGACTTCATGGTGGACAAGGTGCTCCGCCAGGTTGGCTTGGCCGCTGATAAGAAAACCATGCCTTCGGAGCTTTCGGGGGGCATGCGCAAGCGGGCCGGGCTGGCACGTGCGCTGGTGCTGGAACCAAAGATTTTGCTCGCGGATGAACCCAGCAGCGGCCTGGACCGGATCACAGCATCGGAAATCGACGAGTTGCTGCTGCAACAAAAGACCGAGCGCCAGACAACGCTTATTGTGGTCACCCATGATGTGCATGGCGCACGGCGGGTTGGGGATCGATTCGCAGTGTTCGACAAGGGGCAGTTGGTCTCCCATGGGACGGCGGCAGAGGTTGAGCACAGCGACAACAGAACCGCTCGCGAGCTTATATCTATTCCATGCTGAGGTTGCGCCGCGCGAGGGAGAGCAGAGTATTACAAAATGGCTAATCGTAATTTGCTTATCGGAATTTTCGTTTTCGTTGGGTTGACGCTCTTTACGGTCGGGATATTTCTCGTTGGGGACCGGCACGCAGCATTCGCACGGCATGTCGAGTTCTATACGGAATTCACGAATCTGGACGGGCTAACCACAGGTTCCAAGGTCAAAGTTGCCGGGATGGACGCGGGACAAATTGTTGACGTGGGCGTGCCCGATAGTCCCTCATCGCGCTTTCGCGTCAAGTTTCAAATCAACAAGGGTCTGCACGGGTTGGTGCGTACCGATTCTGTCGTCACGATCGCCACCGAGGGAGTGGTTGGCGGAACTTATCTGTTAGTTCGTCCAGGAAGTTCAGCCGCACTTGCCGCAGCCCCTCTGGCCACCCTTCCGAGCCAGGAACCGCTTGACATGTCGAAGCTGCTCGATCGGGGTATGGCGCTGCTCCAGGATGCGGACACAACGCTGAAACAAATTGGGCCGAAGCTCGGCGGGACACTGGACGAAGTTAGAACCACAGTTGCGAATGTCGATAATGTTGTCACCGGCCTGAAACACGGTCGTGGCACGGCAGGAATGTTGCTCCGAGATGAGGCTGTAGCTTCGGACATCCGGCGATCGGTCGCAAATGTGCAACAAGCGACTGCCGATTTCCGCCATGCATCGGGACAGGTCGACGCTATGGCATCAGACATCCGTTCTCGTGGAGTGACGCAAAAGCTCGACGAAACCATCAGCTCCGCGAAAGACGCAGCAGCGAATATTGATGAGACGTCGAAGCAAATTCGGCAGACGGTTGCAGCGGCAACGGAGCCGGACGAACAGGGGGTTGATGCCGCTACGAACGTAAGAGAGTCGCTATCCAACGTGAATACCGCGACCGCCAATATGGCCGACGATTCGGAGGCTCTGAAGCACAACTTCTTCCTCCGGGGCTTCTTTCACCGTCGCGGCTACTACAACCTGGCCAACGTCTCTCCCGATACTTATCGCAAGGACCACGTGTTTAGCGACCCTGCCAATGAGCGAGCCTGGCTGCCCGCAACGGAGCTCTTCATAAAAGATGGCAGCAGCAACTCAGAAACGCTGTCCGCCAGGGGTAAGCAAGTGCTGAATGACGCCATTGTGCAAGACGGAGGCTCGGCTCTCAACCGTCCTATGGTCATTGAAGGATATTCGGATGGAGCCGACTCGGCGGACCAAATGTCATCATCCAGGAATCGTGCCATTCTTGTCCGTGAATACCTGCAAACCCGGTATCAACTCGACCCGAACAAGCTGGGAATCGTCGCTATGAGAAACTCTCCGCCAAAGGGAGTCGGCCATTCTCATTGGGACGGGGTCTGTGTGGTGGTCTTAAGGCCTCATAAATGAGGTAGCAGGATTGCCAGCAGCGAATGGATCGGCTGGTTTGCGTGACCACTTTTATCCCCGCTGCGCTCTTGATCGGCCTGTGTCAACCGGCTCGCGACCACCGGTTCGTTACCACCAACCCTAACGAGCACCTTGAGCGGAAAGCCATTTCGTCGCCAGCAGCACTTGCTCACCACCGCAGCAAGATTCCGGAGCTTTTGTTTGCCGATCTCCAGATGCCGGCGAAAAGCCGGGCCATAAGCACCGCTGCTATCACAGCCATAGCTGGATGGAGAATACGTAGTCGCAACAGGTAATGGCTTTTGGACGAGAAATCTTGCGCCAACGAGGAACCGAGTGACGCAGCAGGGAACAGCGTGTCCTAGGCCGAGCTGGGCTGCCATACGCGATCGCAGCCCTGGTACTCGCTTCGGCTTTTCTGTATTGTGGGATCCAACTGGCCGTCCACAGAAGCAACGCGGTCGCTAAGCGCCTGCTCTTTGCCTCGATCATTTATCTCCCATTAGCCTTTGTTTTGATGATGATCTGCAAGCCTTAGGCTCCAAGGAGTTCCATGCTGGACAGAGTTTTACCTTTGGGCCTTGGAATCGCCGGCCATAATCGCCCTTACCAACTCTGCGGCAGTGTCAACCGCTTGCCACTTGGGCAAATGTTTCCAATCGCGGGGCATCCCAAATCATGACACTCCTTTTGTGTTGTTGGCCCATCACGAAACTCGCAGAAAGCTTGTTGGAGCCATGCGGCCCTAAAGTAGGCAAAGAGGTTCTGATGCACAGCTTGGCACCCGGCGGGCGTAGCTCGGAAGGGGCAAGCCGAGGCCCGGATTTTCGCCCTCGTGATCGACTCGACTCCCGGCCTGATTCACACCAGTCTGCCTGACGGCTACCTTGATTTCTTCAATGAAACCTGGCTGAAGTATGTTGGCCGCTCGTTGGAGGAGCTGCAGGGCTGGAAGTGGACAGCGGCAATTCACCCCGATGACGTCGAAGGAATTGTTCAAACGTGGCGCGCATCCCTGGCCAGCGGTGAGCCTTTCTTATACGAAGCACGCGTCCGGCGGGCTGATGGTGAGTATCGCTGGATGCTGCACCACAAAGTCGCGCTGCGCGACCAAGATGGAAAAATTATCAGGTGGTATGGATCGAGTATCGACATCGAGGACCGCAGACTTGCCGAAGAACAGCTCCGCCGAAGTGCCCAAGAGCTTCAAAGAAGCGAGTTTTATCTCGCAGAAGGGCAGCGCCTTGGGCACACCGGAAGCTGGGCCCTTGGTCCTGCCGGGTTCGACTACTGGTCTCCTGAATTATTTCGGATTCACGGCCTCGACCCCGCGCGCAAGGCGCCTACTGTTCAGGAATACCTGAATTGTGTCCACCCACAGGATCGCGAGTTCATGGCAAACTTAATCAGGGGAATCCTGGCGGAACCTTCGTGCTTCGATACCACCAAGCGCATCGTGCGACCCAACGATGAGGTTCGGTACGTTCGCTGCGTCGGTGCTCCTGTTGTCGAAAACCAAAGGCTGAAAAACTTCGTCGGCACCGCCATAGACGTCACTGAGCACGAGCTTCTGACGCAAGAGCTGCACCGTCGCGAAGCGTACCTGACGGAAGCTCAAAGGCTCAGTCACACGGGCAGTTTCGGGTGGAAACCCGACAGCGGAGAAATTGTCTGGTCTGACGAAACCTATCGCATCTTCGAGTACGACCGCGCGGTTAAGCCAACAATAGATTTAGTAGCGCAGCGCGTCCATCCCGAAGACCGGGCCGAGTTTCAGAAGGTCATCGATGGTGCCTCTGGGGGGGCGACCCATTTCGGGCATACCTATCGCCTGCTGCTGCCTGATGGGAGAGTCAAGCACATCCACGCCCTGGCTCACGCATTAGAGGATGCATCCGGCAACCGTGAGTTTGTAGGGGCGGGGATTGACGTTACGTCGATCAAACGAGCAGAAGAGGAACTGCGCCGAAGCGAGGCCTATCTGGCGGAGGCGCAGAGACTCAGCAAGACAGGCAGTTGGGCATGGAGTCCAGACCAGGATATCAGGTACTGGTCGGAGGAATGCTACCGTGTTCTGAGTTTCGATCCACAGGATGGTTTGCCCCGATTCGAACCCTTCTTTCAGCGGATTCATCCGGACGACCAACCCGGCTTCAGGGAACTAATTCAGACCGCTATCCGCGAGAAGGCAGAGTGGGAGGCGGACTACCGCATCGTGCATCTGGATGGCCCCGTCAGGGACATTCACGTCGTAGGTCATCCTGTTCTGAGCACGTCCGGCCATCTCGTTGAATTTGTGGGCACTGTGATCGACGTCACTGAGCGTAAACGAGCAGAGGAGGAACTGCGCAGAAGTGAAATGGAGCTTCGACAGATGCTGGATCTCGCTCCTCAACATGTTGCGGTATTCGGACCCGGTCGCGAACGTCTTTACGCTAACCGCATCTTGCTCGATTACCTAGGACTTACCCTTGAAGAGTGGCGGCTGAGATTTGATCGCGGTGAGTTCGTTCATCCTGATGACTGGGAACACGTCACCGGTCATTTTGATCGTGCTCTCTCTAGTGGGGCTGGTTTCGAGTTGGAGTTGCGACTACGCAAAGGTGATGGAAGTTATCGCTGGTTTCTGGCTCGTTACAACCCGGTGCGCGACGACAAGGGGCAGATCATGCGGTGGTATGTTGCCGCGACCGACATTGAAGAACGTAAGCAGGCCGAAGAGAGACTCCAAAACGAGAATATCGCGCTACGCGAAGAAATCAGCAAGGCATCGATGTTCGAGGAGATCGTTGGCGCTTCTCCGGCCCTGCAAACGGTACTCTCTCGCATTGCCAAAGTCGCCCCGGCTGCCTCGACCGTGCTCATCACCGGCGAGACCGGAACGGGCAAGGAACTCGTTGCTCGGGCCGTCCACCGCCGCTCAAAACGCTGTTCGCGTCCTTTTGTGAGTGTAAATTGCGCCGCCATCCCGCGAGATTTGATTGCCTCGGAATTGTTCGGCCATGAAAAGGGTGCATTCACCGGAGCGCTACAGCGACGCCTGGGTAGGTTTGAACTGGCCGAAGGCGGCACCATCTTCCTCGACGAGATCGGCGAACTTCCAGCAGAGACCCAGATCGCGCTGCTACGAGTTCTGCAGGAGCACGAATTTGAGCGTGTCGGCGGGAATCAAGCAATTCGAACTGACGTTCGGGTAATTGCCGCCACCAACCGCGACTTGCAGGCTGCGATCGCTGCCGGGATCTTTCGAAGTGATCTGTTTTACCGCCTCAACGTCTTTCCTATCGAAGTTCCCCCTCTGCGGACACGGAAAGACGACATACCCATGCTGGTGGAGTACTTCATCGACCGATTCGCGAGGCAAGAAGGAAAAAAGATAAAGAGCATCGACAAGAAGACTTTGGAGTTGGTTCAGGCGTACCCCTGGCCAGGAAACATCCGAGAGTTGCAGAACGTGATTGAACGATCCGTCGTTCTCTGTGAAACAGAGATCTTCTCCGTCGACGAGAGTTGGCTCTCGCGGGCTTCGCCCTCGCCTGCACCTCAAGCAGCTGGTCCGACACTCTCGAAGAAGCCCGTACTTCAGGAAAAAGAGATTATCGAGGCCGCCTTGACGGAAACCAGGGGGCGAGTCTCCGGACCGGCGGGCGCGGCAGCTAAGCTGGGCATGCCGTCAACTACTCTGGAATCGAAGATCAAGTCCCTCAAGATCAACAAACATCGCTTCAAGGCTGCCTAGCTAGCTGCCTCTGGACCGCTCCCGCGGACAATTTGCAACTGTTTGCTACATCACAATTTCGCCCTACTGCGAATCGAGTATTCCGAAGGCCGCCACTTCACAATGCCGGAGTAGATGACCGCCTCGACGTCGCCGGGCAAATATTTTCGACGCACCACGAACCGCCAGTACCTAAAACTTATACCCTACCCACAGCGCCCAATAGTTCAGATTTCTTCCAGGGCTCTCTTCTTTCAAGAACTTCCCCGCATAAAAAATTCCGTAATCGGCTTGAGCTCACATGTGGCGATTTATCTGCCACTGAATCTCAGCTCCTGGCCTGTGTCCAACAAACCGATCCCGGCTGTTTCCTGCTGGAAGAATGAGAAATCCTGGCACCGAGTAGACTAGTGCGGCCAGAAGCAGCTCGTACGGATTCGGTCCCCCATCATGACCCCAATCGGCAGGCTCGTCCGACTGGAGACGGTGTTGCCCTATTCGTAGTGTTTGAAGAAGACCTGAGCTTTCGGAATAGCTAGCTGCCTCTGGGGCTCCCCGCGGATAATTCACGTTCATACCTTTACGAAGTTCGTAAATTTACGTATTCCTCGTTAGTTTGTAATTACTGCAAGCCCTGTCGTCTCAATGGGATAAGGAATGGTAGCCGCGTTGCATGGCATAGGAAACAGATCGTAGTCTGAAGGAAAGGCTAGCCCGATGTTGAAGATTCTTAGAGCGACCAGGAATGAGTCCGTGATTTTCACGCTGATTGGTCGAATCGAGGGGGAGAAGCTGGCAGAGTTGAAACGGGTTATCGGGTTAGAAGCAAGAGACCACAACCTGGTTCTGGATTTGAAAGATGTAACGCTGGTCGATCAATCAGCAATTCGGTTTTTGGCGCGCTGCGAAGCAGAAAGCGTAATGCTCGAGAATTGTCCGGCATACATTCGCGACTGGATTGCGGCAGAAAAGCACCGAAACAAGAGGCGTAAGTCCTGAAACGAGGTGTGACGATGAGGGAATCATTGGTGAGGTGGGTCATGGCGAAAGCGATCGAATTCTACAAACGAGTGGACTGGAAGCCGAAGCGCGAATGGGTACCTGCAGGCCAACAGGCCAAGGTAATCATGTTCTCCACGAGAAGCAGAAATCTGCGTAGCCGGAGTGGAGATTCTGCGCATCGGCCCCGTCTGTTGGCTCATGGTTTGGCCAGGCAGTTTCGGGGCCTGAGCAGCCAGTTGGTGTGGAGCAACGCAATGGGTTCGAATGATTCTACGAGTATCGCTTCTCCTGTTGGGGGAGTGATGAGAGGAGACTGCGTGAACGCAATGGGTTCGAATGATTCTACGAGTATCGCTGTACACGGTGACGAGTCACGTTTTATGAGTAATCCGCCGGTTCAGTATCTGGAGGACGAGCGCGGGCTTTCCGCTGGAGAAGATGACCCAATGGGGCACACTGACCAGGCGAAAGACAACCCCCAACCCCTATTCGAAGACGAGGCCTGTGGTGAGCCGGGTTTCGATGGAATCGTTGGCCGGAGCAAGGCGCTTCGTACCGTGCTGCAAGAGATTAAGACAGTTGCTTCGACGGACTCGACCGTATTGATTTACGGCGAGACCGGCACTGGTAAGGAGTTGATCGCGCGCGCGATTCACGAACTCAGCCCTCGCCGCACGAAGGCGTTTGTGAAGCTGAATTGCGCAGCTATTCCAACCGGGCTGCTGGAGAGCGAACTTTTCGGGCACGAAAAGGGCGCCTTTACGGGAGCCATCGCGCAGCGACTCGGCCGATTCGAAGTTGCGAACCATGGCACGGCATTTTTGGATGAGATCGGGGAGATTCCGCTTGAGCTTCAGCCGAAATTGCTTCGTGTGCTGCAAGAGCGTGAATTTGAAAGGCTGGGGAGTACGCGAACACTGTACACCGACGCCCGGCTCATCGCCGCGACCCATCGTAATTTGGCGGCGATGGTCGAGGAGCAAAGGTTCCGCTCCGATCTCTTTTTCCGATTGCATGTTTTTCCCGTTCGAGTTCCGCCGTTGCGTGAGCGTCGCGAGGACATCCCTCTCCTGGTGTGGCATTTCGTCAGGCAGTTCGCCGGGCGCATGAAGAGGAGTTATGAGAGCGTTTCCTCGGAGACGATGAGAGCTTTGTGTGAGTACGACTGGCCTGGAAATATCCGCGAGCTACAGAATCTAATCGAGCGGGCCGTGATCCTTTCCCCCGGTCCCGTCTTACGAGTGCCTGTCCGCGACCTTCATCGCCGCACGAGCACGGCGCCGCATCGTGGGCAACATCAAACATTGGAAGAAGCCGAGCGTGCTCATATCTTACGGACGCTCAAGGAGACCAAGTGGGTTCTCGGCGGGCGTAACGGTGCTGCGGCGCGACTGGCAATCAATCGATCGACTCTACAGTTCCGGATGAAGAAGCTCGGCATTGTCCGCCCTGGTCGTGAAGACGATGCTGGCCCTGCATCGCAGCCACCGGCGGGCACTGAGTGGCAATCCTTAGCCACTTGATACAGAAGAGATCCTAGCTGCGCGACTGTCTTCCCCCCTCAATTGGTTCCGCGGGAGGTTGGCCAGGTTATAGTACCCGCGACGCCTTCGCCGCGGCAGCTGGATTCTTCTCCTTTGACATCACCTCGGCGGACGCGGGTGAACCGATCGCCCCCGCCGATAGGCCGGCTGCTAGCCATGCCCCCTGCCTTCGGGAAGTTACGCCGGTTCTGGTTACTGGCATCCTGAAGTGTGTCGTTTGGTTTCATGTCCATTGTTCCAAGTCGTCCGCAGTGAAATACTCGTTGATTAAAATCTGACTTCATCGGCGCGAGTATGTTTTTGCCTTTACGAGCAAGTCAATTTGTTTTGCGCCTGTTCGCGGGTGTGCAATGAGTCTCACCGCCTATTAGAGCATTCGAATGTTTGTGCACGACGCCGATAAGTGATGAAGGGAGTCGGGGAATGAGCCGGACAGTGTTTTCTTTGTGCTTTATGGCCGCATCGATCTTACCGACGACTGCGTTTTCCCAATCATTTTTGAGCGAATACAAAGGTTCGCCTTATCACGACAGCCGCTATCAGGCCGGTCCGCAAAAAATGCCGGGACAGGTATTGTGCGCTTACTATGACCTGGGCGGGGAAGGAGTCGCGTATCACGACACCGATCCCCAGAATCACGGGAGCGGAGAGCTGAATCCGGCAGATGGGACCTACCTCAATGAATTTCGCATCCATGAGGGAGTGGATACTTCATACACGAAGTTTAACCGGAAACCAGACCCGGTTGACGACAACCCCTTCGATAAGGTTGTTCCTCCTCCAGACCTGCTCTATGTTGGCTGGACCGAACCCGGTGAGTGGTTCAACATTACGGTAGATGTGACCCACTCGGGAACCTACGTAGCCAATTTCTTTTACACATCGCATCGTGGCGGAACAATATCCGTCGATGTGAATGGAAAGGACGCAACAGGACCTCTGCAGATAGCGTCTACATATGATCCTGCAGACCCCCTGGCCTGGCGTCAATGGCACCACTGGAATCTGGCTTCGCAACTTTTCAAAGTTCGTCTCAGCAAAGGGAAAAATGTTCTCACTGTACACATATTGACGGGCGGTAACATGAATCTGGCTTATTTCGACTTCAAACAGGTCCACAGATAAAAGAGAAGCTGCCAGGGGTGCCACCGCTTAAGCGGCAAGATGAGCTAGCTCAGCAACTGGCACGCGGCGGGATCCCGCTGCCAACCATCTTTTGGAATCTTGTTCAGGCAAAAATGTCAGAGTAGGAGCGAGCAGTAACTTCACCGCTGTGGGTCACAATAGAAGACCCGCTGAAGACCATAGTGCTTTTGTCGGAGGGAAGTAGTCAAACCCGCTCCGAAAACGTTCCGATTATTGGAACATCGTCCAGATATACAGCTAGACTTGCAAGTGAGTATTACGCCGAACTCGTTTGCTCACCACAAGCCGACTTCCCATTACTCGCCGGCTTCGATCTCAGCGTCATCGATGCGGACGC
>Ga0210400_10000403_pt1 | contig 49458 bp, 78 predicted proteins | sample IncBWH26MmetaG_FD_155456 | JGI IMG/M metagenome (GOLD analysis project Ga0210400, IMG submission 155456) | Forest soil microbial communities from Barre Woods Harvard Forest LTER site, Petersham, Massachusetts, United States - Inc-BW-H-26-M | ecosystem: Environmental > Terrestrial > Soil >...
GCAAATCCAGCGGCTGCAAACCGACCAACTCTATCGGATTCAGCGGCTTTACTACATTCGGACGCAGACCCGTAAAACAATTCGCTTGCGCTTTAACGAGGCGCAAATGAAGCTGTACGAGGCGCACAAATGGTTTCGCGACCATCGGATGCCGGTGCGTATTATTATTTGCAAGGCGCGGCGCGCGGGACTATCGACCGGCGTTGAGGCGCTCATCTTTGACGACGCGATGTCAACACCACGCACCGACTCGCTCATCGTCAGCCATCAGATGAACCCTTCGGAAAACGTCCTCGGTATGTGCAAAACCTTTTGGGAGCATATGCCCAAGGCGATTAAGTTTCCAACGCCTGACGGCGACTACACGTACCAAGTTCGCCCGCCACTGCATAGTAAATACCAGGGTAATCTCCCGAGCGACAAGTTGGAGTTCGCTCCCCCACTCTCGTCGCGCATATTTATTGCCTCCGCTAAATCGGTCGAAGCGTATCGTTCGTTTGCGTTCCAAAATATCCACGCAACGGAAGTCGCGCACTACGACAATGCAAACGACCTGTTCGCCGCGTTGACGGCTACGGTTCCCGACGACCCGAACACCGCAATTTACTATGAGTCAACGCCGAACGGTATGGGCGGAAAAGGAGAATGGTTCTATGAGCAATGCGTGTCGGCTGAGTTGCGCGAGCGTAACCCGGAGTACGGCGAGTCGATGCTTGTCTTTATTCCGTGGCACCAAATGCCGCTGTCTTTTTCAAAGACATTCGATTCGATGGAGAACCGCGCCCGCTTCGAGCGGTCGCTCAACTCATACGAAAAGGACCTCATCAAGCAGTACGACGTTTCATTAGAGCAACTCAATTGGCGTAGAATTAAACTCGCCTCGTACAATAAAGACGAAGAAAAATTCTTACAAGAATATGCCACGGATTTAGTTACATGTTTTCTCACCAGCGGGTCGCTCGTATTCTCGCGCGCGGCGTTGCAGAAGGTGATGCTCAACACGCGGAGACCCGAATGGGTTGGCGACGTATATTGGGGCGAGAGCGAAGAGAAGAATCGCTTTGACTCGCCGTACAACCTCGTTCGGCGTCCGTCGTTCCTCTCGCCGGGGAAGGCGCAAAGCGAAGGCCGCGCACCGCATACAACCGCTAGAACATACGATAACCTGAAAGTGTGGCGCTGGCCGCGCACAGGCGACCGCGTTATCATCGGTGCCGATATTGGTCGCGGCAACCCGCAGAGCGAGGACGGGGACTACTCCACTATCTGCGTTCTAGTTGTCAACGAGTTAGAAAAAGACGAGTTAATAATGACCTGGCGCGGTCGAATCAACGTCATCGACTTTGGCGACGTTTGCGCGGCGCTGGCATGGGGCATCCGCTACAACGTCGGGGACGATACGGTCGCGCCGAAACTCGCGCCGGAATGGACGGGACCGGGAACGGCGACCTGCACCTATATCGACGAGCGCAAACTCTATCCGCTCTGGAACTACCGTGTACCCGGTATCGCAGGGTTCCCGGCGAGCAAACACGTTGGGTGGGAGAGCAACGCCAAGACAAAGCCGTTTGCCGTCGCGGCGATGGTGAAGGCCGTCGAGTCGGAACTCGTGGATATTCCGAGCAAGGAGCTGGCGCTGGAAATGGCGAGCTACAAGCAGCATGGCGCGATGGCTGACGACGCATCGTTCGGCAGCGTCGGTACCCACGATGACCTCGTTTCGTCGTTCCAGATTGCCTATGCGATAAGCCGGTTTGAGGCCGCGTTGCAACCTGGAGAGAACGAGGACGTAGGTGTGGTGGACCTCAACGCGCCGCGCGGCGACATTGACGGCAACACCTTTTCCGAACCGTTCGATGAGTTCGACGGCGCGGCGTATGGCCCGCAGGTACAAGGCGAGAGCGGCTACCGCGACGAGCCGTTTGACGAGATGGGCGGATGGGATTAGAACGGCCCCCTTTTTGGGGGTTGGTATCCCCGCGCGCAGTTCACAGGATAGAACCGTGAGTACGCTGACCGCTGCGGTGGGCTTTGTTCCGCGCACCTGCGTCGATTGCGGCGGAGGGTGCCTTGATTATCCGCACGTCGAGAAGCCGAGTTGCTTCGACTGTACGCACGCGCGCAACGAGTTTGCCGCCAAGAATATCCGACTAAGCGTTGAGGATGCGGCGTACAACTCAACCGATCCGGCGCGCATTGCTGACGGAAGCGCCGAATATAACATGGGCCTACCTGGCGTTCCAGGCGAGGTCATCGGTACGGATGTTTACGGGATGACGCGGCGGAAGATGCGCCCGGTTCACAATAACGAGATTACGTCTGGTCGGAAGTTGCGCGAGATGGCGAAGCGTGCCGGCCTCACCCCGCTCGAAGCGCCGAAACGCGCAGTAGGAGGCAAGTAATGTACCAACGCGCACTCGCCGCATCCGCGACGCCGTTAGGTTCTCCGCCAGCCGCTGGGCGCGCAATTGGTACGCCGCCGGCTATTCCAGCAGCGCAGCCGCATATCGAGCCCGCCCCCTATGACGTAGCGCAAGACCCTGCGTGGAAAGGTATCGTTGACCCGAACGACCACGAGCTCCGAAATTTTTTGAACGCTGCCTCTCCCGAAGAGCGACAAATGCTGCTCAACCGTCTTGGGAAAGGGCAGGCTGCAGCGCCTCCGGTCACCGCTGCCCAGCCTCCTCAGGGTTCCTAACTCTTGGCTTTAGCCGAGGTCAACGCAGGCCGCACCCTTAAAGCGGTTGCCGATTCGCGAACCGCCGAAAAGGCGCGCGAGCAGCGTCGCGGTTCAAACGAAAAGCAGGCGCTCACACCGCAAGAGGCCGAGCGCTGCGCCACCGTTCGCTATGCGATGCGGACGCTTGACGCGGCAAAGCGCGCGCGTAAACCGCACGAAACATTTGGCGAAGCGTGGGCACTGTATTCCGGTGATATGTGGAACCCGCGCCGGGCACCGTGGCGCGCTGCAATCACCATCAACAAAATCCGCGCCTTTATTACGTTCATACGCGCAATTATGACCGACAATAAACCCCGCGTGTCGGTCGAACCGCTCATACCCGGTTCTGAGGATGCCGCCGACCTGTTGCGTAAGTTGAGCGACCGCGACTGGGACGAGAACCAGATGCAACTAACTTCGTCGTTATGGGTTGGGTGGGGACTTATTTTCGGTTCGTCTTTCCTCAAAGTGTATTACGACCCGTTTGGTAACGGCGGAAGAGGCAAACACTGCACCGATGTTATCCCGCCGTACAAAATCTACGTCAACCCAACGGCAAAAGGCGTCGAGGACGCGGAATACATTATCCACGTTGACCGGATGACGATGGGGTGGATTCGCCGGAACTTCCCGCGCGAAGCGGAGTTGTGTAAAGGATTGCGAGGAGTCAACAGCATCGGTAACGACCAGGACATAATGAACCGCGACTATGTTCGCGAAGGTGACGCGCGCACGCCACGCATCGTGTCCGCGATGCAAGTTGACCGGAATATCGTTATGCCGAGCGGACCGCTATCGCAGCCGCGCTACTTCGACGATGACCAAGACACTGTAGAGGTAGCCGAGTTTTGGCTGCGGGACGATTCGCTCGAAGCGTATCAACGTCCAGTGGTTAAAGGCGGGAAAATAGAAATGGTGCCAATGATGCGTGGCGGTGAGCCTGTCATGGAAATAGTTGGTACCCGCACTATTATTAACGAGATTGACGGACAACCGATTACTATTCCGCAACGCGAAGTGAAGATGACGCCCAAGATGGAAACGGCGTGGCGTTTGAAGTATCCGAACGGACGTCTGGTTGTTATTGCTGGAGGCCGCGTACTGCTGCGCGACATTCCGAATCCATATCAAACTGATGGCTTTCCGTTTGCTGTTTGGAAAGACTACGACGACGGGTGCGTGTACGCTCAGGGAGAACCTCTGCAACTGCGGTCGTGCGCGACAGCGGTTAACAAAATCGCTTCGCAGGTGTACGACATTCTTCGCAAGACCGGCAACCCTGGTTGGAAAATAAAAAAAGGCGCGGGAGTCAACACGCAAGCAATTACTGGAGAGCCGGGACAACTTGTTCCGATGGAAGATACCGAAAAGGGAATGGTACCTCTCGACAAGCCGAACGTGCCTGGCGAGTTCTTTACGCTGTTCGAGATTATCACGAAAGGTATGGCAGAGGTTTCCGGCGTCAACGAGTCGGTAACGGGAACGATGAACACCGCGAACCAATCGTTTGCGACCGTTGACCAGCTACAGGAATCGTCGAGCGCGCCTATTCGTTTGAAGGTTCGCAACTTTGAATCAGGATTGCAGCGCTACGGCAAGTTGCGGATTCAACTGATTCAGCAGTATGACCAGGGCGATAGGCCGCTGCGTTTGAGCCCGGATTATCCTGGCGACGTAGCCCAACCTTCTGCTGATGTTGCTGTGCAGTTCCGCCAATACACGAATCAAGATTTGCAGGGACAGGTCGAGTTCGGCATCGTGCCTATATCGTCGCTCTCTGTCAGTCCGGCTGGAACATGGAACCGCTGGATGAAACTGAAAGAACTGGGACTCGTTGACCTTTTGTGGTGGCACAAAGTTCAAAAACTCGAAGGTTATAAGACAGAGGTGCCTCGCATGATAGCGCAGCAGCAACTTGCGCTCGCTCAGGACGCAGCAGCGAAGAAGGCATCGAAGGTCGGCGGCAATTCAGCCAAGTCGGCGGCGCAATCGCGGCGACCGTCATCGTCAGCACCACCAAGTTCCGCCCAAAATGCGGCGGTACGCTAAAGGGGATTTATGAGTTCAGATTACGTCGCGGCACTAGGTGGCGGCCCTACCGCTCCACCACAAGCAAACAGTTTAGGAATGGGGCAACCTCCTAATCTCCCCTCACTTCCCCCGCCGCCAACCGGGAAAGGCGCAATGCCGACCGGAGGAGCGGGAGGAACGCGACTCACCGCGGCAGGCGAAGCCATCGCGGCGCTCCGCAACTTTATGGGTTTTGCGCCGAATATGAGCGCGGACATAACCTCGATGATCGCGCAAATCAAAGACGTAACGCGCGGCGACGCGCAGGCGAACGGTCCCGCGATTGGGCAGCCTGGAACGCCAGGCAGCGCGCAAATGGACAGCAGCCAGACGTTAGATAGCGGTTCTCCAGGGCCGATGTAAGCCTGACCCCCTTTTTGGGGGTGCGTTCCTTCGTGACACGCGGCGTAGCGTGTCCCTCAGAAAACTTCGGAGGGAAGGAGGGACTACATAGTGGCAAAGAGAGGCTCTCACGAGAAGCGCTCCAAGCGTAAATCCGCAGCCCGAAAGGGCGCCAAGCGTGGTCGTCATTCAAGAATGCACGAAATGTTTGGCGTGAAGAAAGTCGTCAAACGCGGACACAAGCGCAGCAAGAAGCGCAAAGCCAGCCGTTCGCGCAAGCGCAAGTAGTCGGCACTCGATTCAGAGGGTCGGCTATTTTGGCTTAGACCCTCCGAATCTTTACGAAAGAAGCAATGGCGGATAACAGAGCAAAACCAACGGTTCCCAAAAGACCGACGCCTTCGGGCGACGGCGGTCCTGACTTGGCGAAAAAGTTTATGCGCGAGAACCCTCCGGGGAAACTCGCGGACCCGGTTGAGCAGCGGCCAGAAGTTGCGCCGTCGTTCCCGGAAGCCAACGCACCGCAAACACTATTCGAGCAAGACCACCCGGCGACGCCAGCCGAGCCGGTCGCTCACGCCGACGTTCCCGCCGCGCCAGCAGCGACGGTTGATTACGACGGCACGCCGATTGCCACCGGGGGCGAAACCGCTCCAACGGTGGAGGCACCTCCGGCCGAAGGTGCCGCTCCGGTAGTTGAGGGCGAAACGCCTGCGACGGAAACGCCGCAAGCCACCGCACCGACTGCGGAAGTAAAACCTGCTGAGACTCCCGCTGCGCCCGCTGAGGCTGCGAAGCCGCAAGCCGCTGCGCCAACCGAACCGAGTTACGCACCGGACGAAAAGATAGCCCTGGTCCCCGGTAGTGAACCGTGGACGCGCGAGCAAATCGTCGCGCGCTTGCAACAGTCGTTCACCGAACTAGAGCCGAAGGCCAAAGAGGCAGAGCAGTTCCGTTCGCTCCTTGGCGGCGATTATGCCGACGCGGAAACGCGATGGAAGCCGGTCCTCGAACGCCTTGCTGCCAACCCGCAGCGCACCCAACTTTTAGAGAACCTGCTTGCGACCGATGACCCTGGACTACTCGACTACCTGCAGCGCAGCGTCGAGTTCTACCGCACGGAGATTCCGGCCACCGGAGCGTCAACGCCTGGGCAACCAGCGCAGGTCGCTCAACTCGCCGATGACCCGCGCATCGCTCGCGCTGAGTCTATCGCGCGGCAGATGGAAGGCCAACTTGCCGTGATGCGCGCGAACAACGAAAAGGCGCAGGTTTATATGCAGTATCCCTTCCTGCAGCACAACGAGAAGGCGCGTCAGGCAATATTTGCTCGCGCAACGGAGATGTACGCCGCGGACGAAGCGGCCGGCAAACCGCTCAACGAGCGTCGGGGACTTCTCGACGCGGTTCGAGCGGAACAAGTTTTCCTCGATACGATGGGGATAGCATCGCGGCAAGCCGCGACCGCGCACCCTGCTGCTATCGAACCCAAGCCAGGAGTTGGTGCAGCGGCGCTACTTCCAGGTACGGGACCCGGCGCGCTCGGGACGACGCGCCAAGCGCCACCCCGAGAATACACCGGGCCGCCAGAGAACGCGAAGGCGGCATTCTTACATGACTATCCAGAGTAAAGTGAGGAGCATTCGTGGCTAACGGCATTCCGTATCTCAGTACGACCGAAGTTAACACCTTCGCGAACCGCTACATTCGCGGTAACATCATCGACCAGAGGTACAAATCTCGCGCGTTGCTGGGCGTGCTCAACTCCAAAGGCCGCGTGAAAAAAATCGACGGCGGTTCCATTATCGCCCAGCCGATTCTCGCGCAGATGAACCAGACTGCGGCATCCTACTTCGGCGCGGACATTCTCAACGCCGACGCGCAGGAGGAGTTTACCAACGTGCAAATCCGCTGGTGCGGTGCGTATGGTTCGGTAACCATCGTCGGTACGGACAAACTCCGCTGCACCGGGCGAGAAGCCGCGCTCGATTTCGTGGAAGCGAAATCAGAATCGGCCTTCATGGCCTGCTTCGATAAGGTCGGTTCGTTCGCGTTCGGCAACGGCAACGGCAACAGCGGCAAAGATTGGGATGGCCTCGGCGCAGGCGTGAACAACGCTGCCGGGTTCCAAGTCTACAACGGCATCGACCGCGTAGCGAACCCGTGGTGGCAGTCGCAAGTATCCAACCCCGGAACGCCGACCGCAATGTCGCTCGCAACGATGGGCACACTCTACGTTTCGTGCCAGGTTGACGAGGAACGTCCGCAACTCATCGTAACGACTTCGACGGGCTACGCTTCCTACGAAGCGTTGCTCACCCCGAACGAGCGGTTCCTCGACGACGCCGTGGGCAACCTCGGCTTCACGAACCTCGCGTTCAAGGGTTCCGCGCTCATCATGGATTCCGGTTGCCCCGCCGGCACCATGTACTTCCTCAACATCGACCACGTCAAACTGTTCCTCCACAAGAACCGCGATTTCGTCTTCGAGGGCCTTGTCAAAGTGTGGAACCAAGACGTGGAAGTTGGGCAAGTTTTTGCGCTCGGGAATTACGAGTGCGATAAGCCGTCCAGTTGCGGACTCTACGCGAATATCTCAAACGCCTGATTTTGGGTTATTCTAGTTGACGGTTTGCGGATTAAATAGTATGAAGATTTGCAGCAAATGCAAGGCTGAGAGGCCCCTAAGCGCGTTCGGCAAAGACCGCCTGCGTCGGGATGGCCTGTTCCCGCAATGCAAAAGCTGCCGACTCCGTGATGCCGTAAAATCTGAACGCATCGAGGAAATGCGCTCTCAAGGTTTGAGGCATTGTTCTTGCTGCAAGCAGTGGCAGACTCCCAAGAACTTTGGGTCCAACGCTTCCAGAAGTGACGGGCTGCACACAATGTGTAAGCCGTGTTCTTCACTCCACGCCAAATTGTATGCTCGCGAAAACCGCGGTAAAGTTCTAATGAGACAAAAAGTCTACCGCGAAGGAAACCGCGATAAAATCGCAGCTAAATGGCAAACGTACTACAAAAAAAACGCTCATCGTTTAATCCTGAGAGCAAACGGAAAACGTCGCGAGTACGACCCCTCCATGGATACGCTCACGGGCGAAGAGTGGAGGGCCATTATCCGTGAACAAAAGGGGGCTTGTGCCCACTGCCAGCGCCTTTTCACCTCTAAGTTTGTGCCAACACGCGACCACATAATTCCGCTTTCGGCTGGTGGGTACTTGACGCGGAATAACACACAAGCACTCTGCCGTGGCTGTAATGCTCGGAAGGGTGCTAAGATACCATCTGAACTAATAACGGTTTAAGGAGTTTGAATAGCATGGCTAAGAGAGAGCGCGAAAACGACGGGAGCGAAACGCCTTCCTCCAACGTCGAACTGCCTGGCAAGATTGTCACGGCGGCTCGGTCAACGATGGATGCGGAGAGTTACATCGAGGGTTACCCGGCCAAGCGCATCGGCATTTACATGGACCAGACGAATCACGTTCGCGGGAAGCGATAGCACTTTCATCACCTCACAGTTTGCCCGGCCATAAGGAACCGGGCGGGGAGAAATAAGTAATGCCAGGTTGGACTAACGTCGCGGATTTGACGCTTGAGAATCTGCCGAACTCCGGTGGAGCGGGTACTCAGGGCTACCGCGTCAGCAACGCTTCAAACGTGTACTTGTCGGGCATCGTGCTCGGGATGACCGCGATTGACTCGCAGATTTTACCGGACTTCCAGACGGTGCAGCCGCTGGCCGCCGGAACGACCACGCCGGGCGTGGTTGGCGTCGTGCGCGATGGTTGGACGGGATTCGATAACGCAGGCTCGCTCAACGCCTCGTTTACCTCGCCAACGTCGCAGGTCAACATTTCGGGCGGCCCGCCGTATGTTCTCGCCAAAGTTAAGGGCATCAACTACGTGTGGGTTGACCAGTCCGGTACGGGAGCGGTAACGCTGACGAACGGCATTCAACTCGTTTCCTCACGGAACACGGCTGGTTACGGCCAGGGCGTTGCTCTCGCGACGGCGACGGCGCGCGGCTCGCTCATTGGCGGCGTCGTGCTTCCCGCTTCGGGTATCGGCTCGTCGCTGACCGCCGCTGCCCTCGCTCAGGCGACGCAGACGTTTACGGTTGGTGGTACGCCTGCCTCTGGCGACGTGCTCACCGTAACGCTCCAAGTTCCGTACACCACGGGCCAACCTGGAACCGTGCAGACGCACCCGATTAGCGTTCCGCTCAACGCGACGACGGCAGCCTCGACGACGACGGCAGCGACCGCACTTGCCGCGGCGCTCAACGCCGACCAATATTTCGCAGCGAACACCGTTCACGGTGTCGGTAGCCCGTATCCGTACTTCACGGCAACGTCATCTTCGGCTGTCGTTACAGTGACTATCAACGGCCTTGCCAATCCGTTCCTCGTAACTGGCGGTACTACGTCGCTTGCAGGCAATGCGCTCGAACAGTGGCAGTTCTACACCTTCATCTCAGGCATGGTCGCCAACACGCTTACGACCACCGCTTCGGTTAGTGCGGGCGCAGGCTCGACGCTCACCGCTGGTGGCGCGACGTTCAGCGGTGGAACCGGGTACAAGGGCAAAGTGCCAACTCTCATCTACGGAGCGTACTAAACATGAGTGCAGACCTTTCGAGTTACGAACACAAACCCGGCGCGGGCAAAACTCTTGTTAGCGACCCGAACACCGGCCAACCGATGGAGGTTGATACGGACGATAACGGCCTGGCGAAAATGCCAGAAGTGAAGCCGACGTATCGCCCGTCAGCCGACGAGATTGCCGCCGCGCAAAAGAAGAACACGCCGGAGCCGGTGAAACCGACCAGCGGAATCCCTGGCGTTCCGGGACCGAACGAGACTTCGCCGAACGCACCCGCTCCTTCGCCGCAACCTCCAGCGTTCAACACCAACCCATCTGCGACGACGAGCGTTACCAATCCGAGCGGACAACCTGGCACGACGTTAACGGGTACCACCGCCGGTCCGATCGTTCCGCCGAATCGTTCGTAAGCGCACGCTAGCAGCAAAGGGAAAGCATGGGTAAAACCTTCTTTGATAAGATTGACCGCGAACGGTCGCTGAGTCAGTCGCGCGAACCGAAGATGATTGAGCAACTCTGCCGCATTGAACTTGCGGCAGACGCGCCTAGCCATCTCGATATTCCGTGGTGCGAGGGACTCGGGAAGAAAACGATTCTCTACGTCCTCGAACCTGGCAAGTCCATCGTGTGGCCGCTCAATCGGACGCGCGCGTACTTCGGTCCTTTCGACCTTGAGGACGAGTACGAGAAAACGACGGACGAAAAGAAAATCAAAGAGTTGCGCGACATCATATCGACGGAGAAGGCGCGGTACGTTAACCGTTACGACTACCCTCGCAGTCGCGAGGGGCAGCCGATTGGCCCCCACCGCTCCCCTGACGTAACTATCTCGATTATCGGGGCTGACGGTCGCAACGAGAAGCCCGTGCGCTTGTACGAAATGTACGGCCTGGGCGAGTTCGACGACTATCAGTTTGACCACAAACCGACTGTCGAGGAACTGACCGACAAGTACGAAGCGCAGTTACGCGCCAAGGATGCGGAACTCGAAGCCGAGCGTCGCGCGATGAACGAACGCCTGGCGCGACTCGAAGGGAAGTTCGACGGTGCGGTGGCCGGTTCGGTCGCTACGCTTACGGCAACTCGCGCAAAGGCTACAACGAAGAACGCCGACCCGGCGTTAGTGTAGCCGATGGCCGGCGAGAAGTACGTCGTCGTCGAGCAGGGCTACCAGAACCAACAGGTCGTGTTTCGTACAGACGACAAAGCAGCAGCGGATAGGGTGGCGTCGCAACACGCCGCCCGCCGCGTTATCGAAAGCAAGGAGCAGAAGAAACGTGGCTGACATTGCGCTGGACAGAGCGTGTCCTCAGTGCGGAACGCTCGTTACCTGCCCTGGTTCGTTCACGGACGAAGTGCTAGTTGGTTCGTGCTCGCGCTGCGCGTTGGCTGGCATCGCCTCAACCGTCGAGATAAAGAATCCGCGCTTCGTGCATCCGATTGTTGCCGAAAATGAGGCATTGCATCGTGCGCTTGACCTACACGAAAAGTCCGAGGAGAACCAGCGGTTGCGTAAGGACCTCGAACAGAAGGACGCTAAGGCTGCGGAGAATCTCGATACGTCGCCTCAGAACCTCCCTCCGTCGATTGACATGGGCAAGCACGACCCGGAACTAACGAACAAGTATCACGACAATACTGGCAGCGTCAGTAACGCGGCGGAGTTTGCTACCGACACGGGTTCTACGAGCGCAGAGGGAACGAAATAATGGCGCGAGGCAAAAAATCAGACGGCCCTACTTATAAGGACGCCGAAGAATTCCCGCGCATGAAGTACCCGATAGTCTATAACCCTGACGAGGGTGGTGGCGACGCATCGGTAGACCCGGTGCGCGGTGATATTCAAAGTGGGATGCTCAAAAGAACCGCGCGAGAAACGGGGCGCTTCGTTCACCTTCGCAACAAGCCGAGCATCGACGACTAGCGTGCTTCGCGACCTGAGCCAACTCGACGCATTCGCGCTCGACTACGCCAAGCAACTTGCTGCGCGTCAGCCGCGCTGCGACCAAACGATAGCCCAAGCGCCGGTTTTAGCTATTCCGCAACTTACCGATACCATTCCGGTGTACCACACCGCCGATGGTATTGGGTATCAGTTGCCACTCGTGACGCTGGGTGAACTTATCGGTGGCGGCGGTTCAACGACAATCGCCTATAACACCGCGTTTAGCGGCGCTGGTCTCACGCTTTACAACTACGGCAGTTATACCGGAACTTCGAGCGGCAGCGCCGGAGCGAACACCACCGCGCTCACAAATATGTTCGCTGCTATGGCCCTACCAAGTCCGGGACTTGTGGGCGGATTCGCGTGGATTCCACAGTACGGGTACCAAATAAACGCCTCCAATACTGGCATACAATTGCCCGACTCGTCGGTTATTCAGGGGCTTGGTTCTGGTGGCCGCAATAACATCAACTCTATTCAGTTCATTATCAACGGCACCGGCGGGCTCGTGCTCTTTAACGCCAGCGGCCAGCATAGCAGCGGCGGCATCTACTTGCACAACCTCGGCTTCAATTGGGCCAACTCGACAAGCAACCTTGATACGTGCATTTACGTGCAATCCGGTTGGAATGTGCGCGCGGTCCACTGCAACTTCTATAACTGCCCGACCGCGTTCAACTCTGCTGGTTTGGGTTCAGGTTTAGAATCACCGACGATTCAGTATAAGGCGGGAAGCCCGAACAACTCCGTGGCGGTTATCCTCCAACAGCCGCAATCGTTCTGCGTAGGTCCTGGCGGCATCATCTCGCAGGACGGGGTGAATCCTAGCAGCGGTAACGGGCCAACGAACTGCGCGGCTGTCATGGTCTGTGGCGGCCAGTCTAACGGCGAGCATCTTGTGGTTCGAGACCTGCATCTATCAGAATGGTCGTACGGCGTATGCTTCAACACCTCGCAAGGGTGGGGCGCATCGTTCTCAACCTCAGGCATCAACAGCGGTAGCCATGAGGTTCAAATAACGAACTGCCAAATGCAGAATTTCATTACGTCGCTGTTTATCCAACCTGCTGGCTCAACCGGGCAAATCAACAGTGTTGCTATATCGAACTGTACGATGAACAAGTCGCAGAACTCTACTGACGGCCACCCGCTGGTCTACATTGATACCAACGGCGGCGTCAGCACTAATGTGGCGGAAATAGATTTCGTTGCCTGCAATATTTACGGCAACATCACGAGTGGAACGTCTGGTGGCAACACGAACTACGGCGTAGCATCAAACAACCAGTACGGCGTACAAATCAATGTCGCACAGAACGTCCGGTTTACCGGCGGCGGCATTGGGAACTTCGGCAATAATGCGAACCTCGGAGCGGACGGCTCGGCCAACGTGTGCATTAGCGGTGGTTGCAATAAGGTTTCCTTCTGTAATGTTCATCTTGATGCTACCTATCCAAATGCTGGAGGTGGGTCAACTGGGAACGGGGCAACGCAGTATGCCGTTCTCTGGAGCAGCACCGCCTTGGGCGGCCTAATAACGTTTGACGGCTGCTCGATGCAGGGATTCACGAATCCTATAGGCGTCACTGGTACGGTTACGGTTGGCGGATTATACGTTCGCAATTGCCTCGGGTATAACGACCAAAACACTACCATTAACACCCTGGCAAATATTACCGTATCGACCGCATATCAAGCCTACACACAGAGTGCAAATGGAGGGAAGAGTTACTACGGGCCTTCGTTTGTTATGTTTACGGCCAATGCGAGTGGCGGCACGTTTGCAGTCAACGCCGGAGCGCAGCAAACTCTCCTTGCGAACCAGGTTGTGTGCTTAACGCTCACCTCTCCCTACGATTCTATCGAGTTTTTCACGCACGCCCCCGCGGCGTTTCAATGGATTGGCAAATAGCCGCGTAGGCAACCATGCCGAGCGCGCCTGGAAACTATAACGCCTGGTCCTGGGGCGGCAACCAAGGCAAGATAATTTGGGATGACGTTCAGGGTGGCGTCATGCTGCTCAACCCCGCAACGCGTGGTTCCGTACCGACTGCGGGAGCCATCGACTTCCAAACGATGCAAGCGAAGATTTGGCACCTGCTGCGCGAGCCCGGCCCTGATACCGGATTCCCGCCGCCGGTAACGGGCGACTTCCCGCAACAGGTTGTGCAGCGCGACCTCAACATCATGTTGGGACAGTTCGTTTCGGCAACCGGGCTTGCACCGATGCTGTCCGATCGGATGGTGACGGTCCCGGTGTACGCGGTTCTTGACTATCCCGTGCCGCCTGACTTGCAGTCGTTAACGCGCGTCGAATACACACCTGCGGGGCAACAGACCTATACGCTGCTCGGGAAGTCGTTTTCAGAGTTTGACGCTTATTGGCAAAATGTCACGCAGGCTATGGGGCAGCCGTACTGCTACCGCGAACTGTGGGCCGGGTACATTCGGCTGTTTCCGCAACCAGGACCAGGCAATCAGGAGGGGCCTGGTATCGGAACGATTACGTTTACCGGAGTTATCACCGCAGGCAACACGGTACAAGTGACGCTCACGAACGTTCCTGCGGCACCCGTGGTTGTTCCGACGTACGTTGTGCAGGCGGGCGACTCGCCGTCGAGTATCGCCGACGCCGTTTCGACGCTCATCAACAAGTCGAACGCGGTTATTGGCCCCGCTGAGTTCCTTGCGACAACGCAGACGGCTGACAACCAGATTCAACTCACTGCGGCCAACGCACCAGGAACGAATATCACATATGATGTTACACTCAATACCGGCGCAACGCTGGTTGTAACTCCCAACGGCATCGTGAACTTATCGCCCAATGGCGACACGATGAACTTTTACTACTCTTCCACCGGGTCAACGATGGCGCATCCATCCGATACGCCAGGGATTCCGCCGCAGTTCCATATCGCACTGGTGTACGGAGTGCTAGCGGACTACTGGCTGCGGAAGCAGGACCCCGATGGATTGGCGAAGGTGTTCGCTATCCGGTTTGCTGAGTGCGTAAAGCAGGCGAAGCAGTTGGAGTGGGATTCCAAACGTGACGTTAATCCAACGAGCGGCGCGTTCTACGATTCGGACCTCGATAGCGGAACGTGGCTATAAATGCCGCCGCGTAACAGGTTCGTTTCTTTTCCGTGCAGCGGGGTACTGAACGAGGCGCAAACTCCGTCGCAGGTTGGCGGCTCGGGACTAACCGCTACGCAGAACCTCATCTACCATCGCAATGGGTCGTGGGGTAAGCGCACCGGAACAACGCGATTCCAACTGCCAAATGGGCCAACGCAGACTCCCGTGTCGGGGTTCCGTTGGTATCGCGCGTGGCCGTCGCCACTGACGCAGTTGGTTGTGTACGCTCAGGGCAAACTTTCAATGGGCAATACGCCCTCTACGCTCTCCCCGATTGGGCCGTTCGCTCTTTCAGGAACGCAGCCACCAGACTTCTGCTCGGCGCGTGACCCACAGGCTGGAAGCGCAGGTGCCGACGTTTTGATTATTACGGGGCTCGTTTTGCCGAACGGTAGTTTTGCAACCGGCGACATTACGATTACCGGCCTTCCAAGCATTCAACCAGGCAACGTCTATATCACGGTGACGGTGAGCAATGGAACAAACAGCGTCACGACCCCAAAATACTATATCCTTGGCACGGATGACCCTGCTTCGATCGCCGCGCAGTTGTGTATCCTCATCAACGAAACAGCAGCGTTTCTTGCCCCTGACGCGACACCGCCGTACCCGCCGTTCATCGGCGAGGCGTATTCGGTTGGCTCGACGCCGCCTGTTGGCAATCTCGACAGTAGCGGGCAGGGGCAGAGCGGATGCGCCGTTCCAACAGCAACGATATTCCTCGGCGCGCGACGCGGTGGCAACGCGGGCAACGGCTATACCTATAGCGTCACGCTGAGTGGAACGTCTGGTGGCAACGGGACTCCGCTAATGATTGCAACGCAGAACCAAGGACCTGTTGCAAGTGGAACGCTCAACGATACGTTTAGCGGCGGCGGGCAACCGTGGAGCGGACCAGCGCGCTTCAACGAGCAGGATGGCATCGTCGAGGGGCTCTCGTTCATGGCTCCCAATGCGTTTAGCGGATGTGTGACCTGGCACGACCACGTATGGTTTTGGGGCGACCCGAACAACCCCGACACAGTTTTCGCCAGCGACATTCTACAACCTGAGTGCTTTACATATATGATTGAGAACGGCCCCTCGACCGGGCCAGGCGTCGGCAAGATGACGAGCCCAAATAACGGTGGCTACGCTATCGGTGAAGGCGACGGCGACCCAAACGTGCAGGCGTGCGTTCCAGTCGGCAACGCACTCTACGTCCTTAAAACCGCGAGCATCTATATGTTCGAGGGCTATGACTTCCAGGCTGGCGAGTATTCGTTCTCCGTCACGCCGCAAATAATGGACCACGGCATACCTTCGCCCGATTGCGTTGATGCTCTCGAAAATGAACTCATCTTTTGGGATGGCCGCAGTATGATGCGCCTCGCCGTAGGTTCGTATGAGCTAGAGCATATCGGCGCGCCGATTCCCTTTACCGAAGGCTACATCTCCAACGGCAATCAGCAACTAATGAAAGTGATTGCCGGGGACTTTCAGGTAGAGGTCGCCCTCAACAATCAGTATGGTATCTATGCGCCGTTCGCGGGCACGTCCATTATTTATCGGTCTATGGCGCTCTTTGCGTTCGACCGTGGTTCTGCTGCTGCCAACACCATTGCGGTGTATGACGACGAGGCGAGCAACACGCTCGGGCAATACGCTTGGACAAACTGGAGCGGTTGGAACGTGGGCGCGTGGATTATGCAGGGCTCGGGGCCTAATCCTGGCGGGACCGACGTTGATAATCCCTACCTGTACTACATCGACCCGCAAGGACAGTTTCTTTATCGCGTTGGCGGAAACGCAACGTCCGATGCGGGCAATCCGATTCCGTGGATGGCGCAAACAGGGTTTGTCACGTTTGCGACCCCGGAGTTACTCAAGAACGCAACACGGCTGTTTCTCAACGTGGAGGCCACGGCGGGAGCGAATCTCATGGCGACGATTGTCCCAGGTCGGATTATCCCACCGCAGCCAAACCAGATTCTACCGTATGGCACCAAGCCGCAAACTATCGCGTTCAACCCGACGATCGCGCCGGCCAATGCCGAGGCGCTCAACACGCTGGAGCAAATGATTTTCAACCCGAACCTACCGGGAGCGCAGCCGATACAGGCCGATTCGGTGCTCGTCCAGTTCACCGAGGATGGCACCTCATTTGCTGGCCTTGAAATGCTCTCATGGGGCACCGACCTGCATCCAGAGGAAGCATTTCAGTGATTCGGTCGTTGGCTGAGAAGAAGGCGCGCGCGCTCATGGCGACCACGCACCAAGAGGCGAATAAAATGCGGCGTTACTTTGCGCCTGCATCTGTCCTCCCGCCGCCTGGCTCAACGCGAGGGCAGACGGGCAATCGCAACACCGCTGCTACGGCCACCAACGCGCCGAACACCACGCCGACCGACAGCAAAATACTCACACTCATCCCGCACACGAACGGGGCGCTCGCGGTATGGAAGTTCTCGACACAGTTTACGAAGCCGCCGGCGGTCACAGCGACGGCACAGCAAGCCAATCCCACGGCTCCACAAGAGTTGAGCGTCATACAGGTAACGACCACGGGGGCGGTCGTGCAGTCGTCGGACCCCGCTGACGTGCGGCTTGTCCATTTTCAGGCGGTGCAGACGCCATAATGCAAACCCCCTTTTTGGGGGCCGAACAGGCCCCTCTCGCTCGGGAAAATGGCCCTATGCTCTCCGCGCCGAGGACCAGCACGCGGGCTATTGAGGTCGTTCCGGCGCTCTTGGTTTCACTATTGCACGACTGCGGCAAATTGCCGCCGATTCCCAACGAGCCCACCGAGGAAGGATTTGCGTTCCGACGCCCCACCCTCAATGATATGCAAAGCGTAAGCTGGCTCGCCTACTGGGAAAGTTCGAGAGTTGACCAAGATGGCTTTCGACAAGTAGCTGGGCTGGCTGCTTTCACCGACCGCTACGACTGGCACGGTTCGCAGAACGTTCGCGAGTTGCTCAGTATTCGCGGCTCGCATCGTGCGGTGGTCGAACTCACGCGGTGGCTTATTGCTGAGGCGAAACGCGATGGCCGACGTTTTTGCGGCGCTCCTGCAGTTGGCGATAAAGCGCTTATCAAAACGATGGAGCGGCTTGGCGGTGTCGTCACGCGGGCGTTTTTGGAGTATCAGGAATGAGCAACCTTATTGCCGGGCTCGCCGGAGCGGGAAGCGCCGCGAATACGACAGGGGGCTATTATCAGAACGCTCTCAACAATGAAATTAACGCAGCGGGTTCGCCGGCAGCCGCAGACTTCGCGCGATTGCAGGCCGCGCAACTTCGACCGGAGTTCGCGCAGCAGGACCAACAGGTAGCGTCACAAGCCGCGGCAACGGGCCTCGTCGGTAGCGGCCAGGGTCGCTCACTCAGTGGCAACGTCGCTTCAGGGCAAGCGTCAACACTCGCGGGCGTAACGGCACCGCTCTACCAAGAGGCGCTGCAAGGCTACAACAACATCAACGCGCAAATGCCAGGCGCGCAGGTGCAATCATACAACGATGCGATTCAGCAGTTTTACCAGGCGCTTTCCGGTGCAGGTCAAGCCATCGGTGGCGTCCCGCCGAACTTTGGTAGTGCGCCGAATAACGGCGGAAGTTATGCGGCGAACCCTGCTAATGCGTCGTCGTATGACAATGGCGGCTACTACGGCTCGACTGAGCAGCAAAGTTCACCCTACTAATGGCGCTCCTCACCGCGCTCCTCACGGGATACGCAGGCTACGGCCAAGGTCGCCAGCAGCGCTTGCAAAACCAGCAAGAGCAGCAGCGCACTGCGTCCGAAACGGCCTACCAGAACGCCGAGATTGAACAAGAAAAGGCGCGTACGGCGGCGGAGCAAAAGACGACGGCGCTCAACGCAACGGAGCAAGGTTACGACCCGAACACGCTCAAACCGCTGCCGCTTACGGGCAAGTACGCCAAGATTCCGCAGAATGCGACCTACGATGATATAGCGACGATAACCGCGCGCAACTACGCGCAGGCTATCGAGCAGAACGACCCGCAGGGTATTGAGTATTGGGGGAAAGCCGCGGCGACTATTCCGCGCGGATACGGCGAGGTAACAAACGCGCAGTTCACCGCCGGCCCTAAAACGGCGCTAGCCGAGGCGCAAACTAAGGCGATGAATGACCTACCTGCTCGCGCGCGAGAGATTGCCGCGGGTCACGATGCGGCCACCTTGCAGCGCGCTTCGATGCAAATGGCTAACTCGCAGGCGCTTGCACGGTACAACTACGGTGCGCGGTGGAACCTAGCGCAACTTGCTGGCGCGTACCGCCTTCAAGGATACGACGAGAACAATGCGGCGCGCGCTGCGATAGCGGATTACGAGGGACAGATTCGGGTGCAGCTCGGGAACGCTCAGGTTCAAGGACGCGAGTTCGATACCGAGTATAACGACGCTGCTCGCGCTGGCTCTTCATCATATCCAAAAGCTCCCAGTGGAGCGGTGCAGCCAGTTCCTCCGGTTAACGTTCCTATCAACATTACCTTGCCTCCAGACCGAGGTGCATTTCAAGGTCCGCCGCCTCCGGTTGGCGGTGGTACGCCTGGAACTCCCTTTGCGTCTGCTCCTCCGCGCCTTCCGCCGCCGCCGATTGGACGAGAAAGCGGCGACCCAAAGGTAAACGAGGCAATCACTAAACTCTCTAAGGTTCCTAAAGCCAAGATTCAAGGCTTTGTTTTCGATGCAGTAATGGCAGGTCGTTACACGAACTCCGAGGCAGCCGAGATTTTGAAGCACTACGGATTAGGACCACGGTGACGTGGATAACCCGTTACTCGATTCATCCTCGCCTCCCGCGCAACCGTCGCTTGGAACGCCGCCTGCTGCGCTACCTGTAGCGCCACCGCAAACGTCGAGTCGCTTCCACGCACCGCCGATTCACAACCTCGGCGACCTGCTCGACTTCCAACGAGCGGCTTTGCACGAAGCCATATTCCACGGCGGAACGTCAGACGCTAATCGCGCGGCGTTGCGTAAGGTTATTTCATCGCTACCGCGCCAGGACATGGTTCCGGGGTACCTCCTCAATGCGCCGTTAACCGAGTTCCTAAAATACGGGGCCGACCATTACGCGCAAATGCCACACGCATTGCAAGGCGTGTACGATGCGGTACTCGATACGGGGACCGACCCGCTCACGCTGGAAACGGCCGATACTGGTCCCTTGACAAAGTACGTCGGCACGTACGGCTCCAAGGTTCTGAGCGCAGTGGATAAGGCGCATCTCCCGGTATGGGGTCCTGGAATCATTACGGACATTTCGCACGCTGCAACGCGGCTACTTAACTTTGGCGGCGAAGCAATAAACCAAGTCGGACGCGGACGGTGGATGCAGGCGGTCGGAATGCTGAATCGTCAGCGTGCAGAGCAGCGCGAACTCTACCGCCGCTTGTCCGCAATGGATTCCGCCGCGATGGCAGGCCTAACCAAAGCGCAAACAAGCGCGGTGCAAAAGGTGCTGCACGGGCAACTCCCGCCAGAACTTGAGGAGCGCGTCCTGCAAGACCAAAAGATTGCGATGGCAGCAAAGTCCCGCAAGAACCTTACCGACGCGCTTGTTAGGATGCAAGCCTCACCGGGAAGCGGCTTAGAGGACATTGTTGGTTCGCATCCGCTACCGCGTGAGTTGCAAGAATTCGCAGGACGCCCCGGAGAGTTTACCTCGGCCAACTACCGCGCAAAGTATTTCCCTGGTCACAACTACGAGAAGGTCGTTGACCCCAATCGGCCTGCGCGCGAGTTCAATATGCTCGAACCGCGCAACCCGCATATTCTTGAGCAGACGCCGTTCAAAATCAGCAGCAGTAAAGTGGACGAGTTTGAGAAGGCGTTTGACGGGATGCTTAAAACGTCGGCCCGAGCCATTACAGCGAACAAGGCAATAGACGAACTCGGCAAGGTTTATGGTGGTGTGCAGAACATACCACCGTCAATTCGCGACATTTTCACGGTTACTTCGCCGGCCACTGGTACCGAGCGCACCGTGGGGCAAAAGGCCGCAGAGTCTATCAGAGGACTCGTCAACTTACCGAAACTTGGTATCGTTGGCACGACGCCAATCCATATGTTTAACATTCTCTCGTTGCTGCTAGCGCGCGCACCGGAGCAGGTTCCACTCGCGGCGTTACATTTTGCGCGCATCGTTCGTGCAGGCGGCGACGAGGTAAAACGCTTTGAAGCGATGCTCCCGGCAATCGAGCGTGGCGTTGATATTGCAACGCATGAGAAGGCACCTGGAATTCTCGGGAAGTTAGCCCCTACGAGAGTAATGAATCGTTGGACCTGGGATTGGGACACCGCGGCTAAGACGGCGCTCTCAGATAAGTACGTTAAGTCTGGGATGCATCCGCTCGAAGCAGGTGTCAGGGCATCAAACGAACTTGTTAACTACGCCAACCACTCGCCGCTCAACGGGATGCTGCAATGGTTTATGCCATTTGCGACGTTTGCAGAAGGGGGCGCTAAGGCGGTCCTCGGTGCAACGGCAAAACAGCCAGCGCTTGTGGAGTTAGAAAACCGCCTTCTCGGTGGTCGATTCCTTGGCGGCGGTAATCCCAAGACGGATACGACACTGTATCAGCCGACTGCAAACGTGGGGCGCGGTTTGCCGACGTATTTGCGCTCTAAGACGAGCGACCTCGTAAAACTACCTGTGGCGCTCGGTGCGCAATCGCTTCCTGGTGGCAAGCAGCTCTCTAAGTGGCTTCTCTCGGGTCGCACTCCGGCCGGCACGGCCCTCGATATCGGGACGAGCCCGGTGCCCTACTTGCGCGATGTTATCGACATGATTCCAGCGGTTCACGGAAAGACACTGCGTGGCTACGCTCCAGACCCAATTGCGAACCAGGCCCTCTTTTCGTCAACGGGCATTTCGCTGCCGCATAAGGCGAAGGCAACCGTCGCTCCCCCGAATATCAACCCCCTTTTACCGCCGACGCCTAATGAGGCAACCACTTCCCCAACGTCGGCTAACCCGTTGCTCGGGCCTTAGCGGCTATACTTACATCAGGAGGTTCCCGTTGAAACGTACCGTTACGACCCGCTCTATTGCCGCGCTGGCGATGCTCTCCGCTTTGGTGGTCGCTACATGGCCCCCGTGGCCTTCGCACGCTCAGGTGCCTTATATCCGCCCTGTAACGCAGGTTTTCACTACCTCGGGGAGTCCGCCCATTATCTTTTGCAACCTCACCGGGCAAAACTCGGGGACGTTTCAGGCGACCGGGAGCGGCCCCATCGACGTTCAGGTGTCCAACGACACGTACACCTACACGAACACAACGATTAGCACGCTGGCCGGAACGGCACAAGCGCAGCCCCTTTCGCCAACCTCCGGCGTGACGTACCAGTTCGGCCCGATAAATGGGGTGTGCGTTCGGATTGCGCCAGACCCGACGTGGAGCGGGCAGACGGTAACGGTGACGGCCTACGTTTCCGGCGCTTCGAGCACGATTGCGGGGAGCGGTGGGGGCGGGGCAACCCCGATTCCAACGCCTGCCGGTGGCGTGTACCCAGTATCGTGCGCGCCTCCGGGGCAGAACCCGTGCAGCGTTCACGACAGTGCGCCAGTTCAACCATCGCCGCTCTATACGCAGCCGGTAACGACGCCTGCACCTGCGGCAACGTGTACCCCAGACCTTGCCATCTGCGTCCATGTTGCCAACACGCCGACGCCTATTCCGACAGCCTCACCGGGCGGCGGGGCTGAGGTACAACGCTTATTGTTGGGTTCTGGAAATCCACCGACAATATATCTCGACACGCTCGCAGATTCCAAGGCCACAACCGCTAACATTACGACAGCAACCACAACGCAAATAATTGCTCCAGTAGCTGGTGAGTCTATCTATATCTCGCTTCTTACGTGGCTGAGTGGCGGAACAAACGCTGCGGCAACGGCGCAGTTTGAGTATGGTTCTGGAGCAACGTGCGGAACGGGAACTGGGACTTTTTTCCCCGCAGCCTTACAGGTTGGAACGGCGGCGGGCGAGTGGCTCCCGGCATGGTCGAGTTCGCTGGCTCCGTTATCATCGGCAAGCGGTATGCCAGGTCCAGCCTCCGTGGTTTATCCGATTCCGGCCGGTGATGGCGTTTGCATAGTTACGGCAGGCACAACCATCAACGGTTATGGAATTTCTTTTTATGCCCAGCATTAAAAACACTCGGGCTGCAGTTCTGATAGTATTTACTTGTGCGTCCCTGGTAGTCATACTTGGACGGCCAGTTAGCGCATATGGAACATGGCCTTTTACAGGATGCGGCGTGTCGTGCGCAACGGCTGCGCCTGCAGGTATCCCAACGGTTATCCCGGCAGCGGCAATCGTGCAACCGCAGGCGTCCGCTGTGCCTGAGCCAGGAACAACCCCGTTTCAGTATCTCTTCTCTGCCGTGGACTACAACGAACAAACGTCAACTGGTGACGCAAGCGGTGCATGCAATGGTGCCGCTCCTGCGAACTGCAAGTATTATTGGTATCAGGACTTCGCGCTCAACTCGTGTACCGGCAGCGTCGAAAACACCGTGTGGACGTGGCAGAACGCAAACGATGAAACCTCGTTCTCGCACGAGTATCCGGGTGGCATAACTTCGGCTAATCGCCTGCCCAATCCAAGCGCGCCAACGGCTACACCGTGCCCTTCAGGGTCTTCTACGCAAACCGGCGGCTATTGGAACCCCAACGACGCAGGCTTCGCGACAGAAATCAACACCGTGCTTGCCGCCGCGCCTATTCCCGCAGGCTGGGGCCTATTCGAGGATACGACGCAGATGACTGGGCAATTTGCGTGCGGGTCATCTGGGCAGACGACCACGACCGAATACGGCATTGGCTACCACGGCGGCATAACGCAAATCTGCAACCAGATTGCCACTGGCAGCTCCTTCAATGTTGGCATCGACCATCTAAGTGCGCTTGGCGTGTGGGCGGCGCGCATCAACTATCCGGTGTGGATGAACGGCACCGCATCATGCTGTGGCGACCCCAGCGGTTGTAGCGTCATTGCGAGCGGTCACTGTCACGACCCGTACTACGCCGACCTCATTGACGATGCGTGGGCGTACCACAATGCGTGTGCAAGGGCAAACGGCAACCTCAAATACCTGCTGTGGGAAAACGTCATCATGCACAAGGTCAACGGCGGCGTGTGGCCGTTGGCCGGTTCCGGCTCGCTCATTGAACTTATCAACTCGATGGCGAACGTCCAGAACGACCCTGCGTGCAACGGCATGAACATCGTGGACTTCGAGTACGGCTACGGAACTGGAGGGCCTGGAGACCTCAGTGGAAGCGCCGCCGTGCGAACACTCGTTGCCGCGATGCATTGGCTCGTACCCGACCCGGCGACGCAAATCCCCGACCGGGTACTCTACGAGTACCTCGGCATTACGTGCAACAGCACCGTGAGTCAAAACCCCGCACCGAGCGCACCCCTTCGTCTTATTAGCAATAATCCGTGCGTGACCGGGCAGTACGACGGTAACTACTTCTTTGAAGAAACGCTCGTCCCATACTCACCGATAAAAACGGTGCAGCCGTTCGTGTGGAACGGGACAAAGCAAACGGTCGGCGGCGGATGCGATAGCGTCAGCGGCGATATGCACGGCGCGTCGGACCTGCTCGTACAGTGCGTCGGCACCGCGGGCATCTACTGCCAACAGTACCGCAACCTCTTTATCAACGGGGTTTCTAAAGGTCCCGCGGCCGCCTGCGTCAACACGAGCACGACGAGCGAACCGATTCTCTCGTCTTGGTTTACAACCGACGCGATTACGACGTACAACTACTCGCTCAATCTCGCGGCAAGCCCCGGCTCATTGCAAAGCGTGAACTACGGTGCGGCTACAGGCGGGACGATTGCGTTGCTGAGTTCGTACACGGTGAACTGTACCGGTAGCCCTTCATTGGCAAACAACGTCGCGTCGTTTAATCCCGTATCGCCTGGTAACCTCGCGGGGCAGAGTGGCATCATTCTTCTGAATAAAGGTGCGTAGAGTTTATATTTCTGCTTTAATCAGATATCTTTCAAGTCAATATATTGCTTAATAAAAACTGAAAGACGACACGATGACATACGATCAAACAGTAATAACAGCCGTTAACCAAACAACAAATGTAACTCCGTTTGTGAGTCAGGGGACCTCCTGCATACAGCTTACCAATGTTGGGAGTAATATATTTGTTTCTGAGATTAGTCAAGATAGCGTAAATTACATTAAAGTAGGGCTCGTCGACAAAAACGGGCTCCCTGTTTCACAGATTACGGCAGACGGCATATATTACATGCAGACTGCTGGGGCTATTTACTTCCGCGTAAGGTGTGCAACCTATGTCAGCGGCTCGACAACCATCACGACTTCGGTTTCTGATTTAACCCTAGCCAATCTTATCAACGCAGAAATAGTTGGGCCGCTCGATGGCAGCGGGAATGTCAAAGTGTCGTTACCTTCCGGCACAACGGTCGGCCTAACCTCGGGTGCGACGGTTGCGTTAGCTTCAGGTTCACACGTTAGCCTCGATTCCGGGACAAACAATATCGGTTCCGTCACAATCGCCGCGGGCTCTGGTTCCGGCGTAGCTCCTTCGAGTTACGCCATTATCCCCGCAGCCGCTGGAACAACTACGGTTAAGAGCACGCCTGGAGTGCTATATGGTATATATCTTAACGGGACGAGTCTCCTCGGCAGCGTAACGGTTCTCGATGGGGCAACCACAGTTTTGCCCTCCAGCCTTTTGGGAAGTACACTCGCAACTGCCCCGTTTTCTATTGGGTTTGCTAACGGCATCCAATTTACCACCAGCATTAAAGTAACGCTCGCTGGGGTTTCAACATCTTCCGTTACCGTATTGTATCGCTAGGATGAGGGTATGACGCAATCTAAAAGCACAATCGGCCGGAGGGTTATCTACGAAGATGGACCTCTATGGGTGGGGTTAACTACGAAAGTTGATACTCTCATAGAGGTTACTGCTGAGGATCGTAAACTTATTCGAGCAACGCGGCGCGCTATCGTCGGAGGTATCGACGAACTCACTGGAACGCGTATTGAAGGTCTTGGAGAAAAGGTTGACCGTGTTGGTGAAAAAGTAGACGAAGTGCGAGCGCAAACAAGCAATACGGTGGAAAGTGTTCGTGAAAAGAACGAGCAAGAAGTGGCCGCGATTACGAAAGACGTACAGGAGGCTCGCAGAATCGTCGAGCGTGCGGATAAAAAGTTCGGGCTGCTTACCATCGGCGTCTGGACCGGCGTTATATCGTTGATAGTGCTCCTACTGAATACCGAAGCCGGGTGGTTTGGCTCGGCACGCGTTATTCTGCATCCGCATTAAGGAGAATTTTATGGCCCGCGATGGTGTTTCTGGTGCCCCTTGCCCGAGCGCATTTCCGTATGCCGACATAATCAACACGCTCGCCGTGGAGTTCAACGTGTCGCCGTGTTTGGTCGCTGCGTTGAAGTTTAACGAGACTGGATTAGGTCATGGGCCAGAATCCGAACAAGTAATCAGCTTCGATGGCGGGCATGGGTTACTCCAGCTCACGAGCTCGTGGCCGGAAGATTGGCAAGACCCGACCGCCAACATTCGCTACGCGATCGAGCAGTATATTATCCCCGCGTGGAACTACTGGCGGAACTACGTTCAGGGCGGCGATCTCGTTCGCGGAATTGCGGCGACGTATAATTCCGGTTTGGGCGGCGCGGAGGCCGGACATGCTGAGGGGAATTTCGACCTCAACACGACCAATAATTACGCCTCGCGATGCTTCGAGGCGTATCACACTCTTACTGAAGGAGGTATCCCGGAATGATACTTGCACTCGTTATGTTGCTCGTCGTCGCGGTGGTGACGTATATTATCGCCAGGTTTCTCGTCACTATCCTGGCGGGAACGACGGGGGCTCCAGCGTGGCTTCCGCAGGCCATCTATCTACTCGCCACGCTCATCGTCATTTTCTACTTCGTCGAGCGCACGCTCCCGGTTCTACTGCATAGCAGCCTATGACTATCGCTCTCGCCGCAAGCGTAGGGCTCATTCTCGGCTTCGCGGCGAGCGAATTCTGCCGCCCCAAAAGGCGACCTGTTACAATCATTCTTACAGTCCCCATCACCGCTAAGGAGGGTATCCCCATTCCGAATCTTGAGATCAGCCTAAACACCACAGAGTACGTTCCGATTCAGACCAAGGATGCCAACGGCGACGTCGTTGCGCCTCCCGCTGGCGACACGTTTTCCGTCGCGTCGAGCGACCCGTCGATCACCGCTTCGGTCGGCACCATGCCGTCCGGTTCCCTCGCGGGGCAGGTTTGCGCCGTTCTCGCGGCCGGCGGAACGGAAGCGACCAACGTCACCATCACCGTCACGGACCAAGACGGCCTCACCGCTGCGACGCAGGTTTGCGACGTGGTTGCCGGGCCGCCTTCGAGCATCTTCCTCGACGTGGCCGACGCGGTAAACGTCCCCTCGGGCCAAGTCCAGGGTCAGGCGAAGCCTTTAGGCACAGGCGGCCCGGTTCCACCGTCAGGGCCCAACCCCGGCCTGTAGTCGTCAATGCAGTCCTCCACAATCGTAACGATTCTGTCGGCGGTTGTGTCGTTCGCAGCAGTCGTGTCAGCCCCGGCCCTCGATGCAGTCTGGCCGGGGCACGGCACTTACCTTATGGGCGTGATTTCGCTCGCGGCTTTAGCGGCTGGCGTCGTTATCAACGCGCTCACGAAGAAAACGAACGGCACGCCGGAGCACGTCATCGCACAGGACGCAACGGTGGTTAATCCGCAGACTGGTGCCGTCGTCGGAACCAACGTCTCTACCACGTCCACAGCCCCGATAATGGCACCGCAGGCTCCCATTGAAAACCCCGCACAGTCTTTGAAAGGGCTCGTATGACAATCCAACAGTTAGGCGGCTATCTTTTCGATCTCGGCTTCGTGCTGGGGTTCTTCCATACGACCGAAATGGTCGCGCTCTCGACTCTCTTTGAGACGCTGGGCAGCAATCTCAAAAGCGGCTCTACATCGTTCTCGGTCAAGGTCGGCAACGCGGCTCAGGTGGGCCAGTGGATTGCCGGAATCGGGTTCGTGTTCGGCTGGTTCAAGTGGCTGGCTCCCGCGCAGGCGTTCGTAACGCAACTCGGCGCGGAACTCGCGGCTGGCGGTGGGACCTTTGGCCCCGTTCGCATTGGCAGCGAGGGCATCTCGGGCAGCGTGAGCGGTGGCGGCGGAACCGACACGATCGCGTTCACGGTCGGGTCCTGGCAGGGCTAACGTGCCTCCTGGCGCTTGGTGGTTTTTGGGCGGGATAGCGGCTGCGCTGCTAACCGCCCTCGGTGGGAAGGCCTACGTTAAACTCGGCCGCACGGTCGGCGGATACACGCATCCGTATCCGGGCGGCGACGATGAAGTTGGCGGAGCGTAGGCGATGAGGCGTTCCAACGATGAGCCGTTTGAGATTGTTCACCGTCGCGGGGCGACGGGCGTCGTCTACGCGCAACACGACAGCACGGTATGGTGTATTTCTTGCTTCTGCGATAATCCAAAGCTTCAAGAACATTTGATAAACGAGCGATGGTCGTTACCAGGAGAGTAGGTAACTAAAATTCCGTGGACTCCTGCCCAGCGAAGGCTGTTTTTCGCCCAAGCCGCGCGCGGTGAGATTAGCGAAGCGGAGGCGCGTCGGCGAGCCCGCGAGGGCACGCGCAAAGACGTTGACCGAACGGGTCACGCCAAGCGAAAGAAGAAGCGCGCACGCAAGCGGCAGACCGCCCACGCGCGCACCCTCCGGCGTTCAGTAAAGCGCGCTACGAAGCGAGGTCGGAAGAGGACGCGCGCACGAACCAAGCGTTAAAAGTCACCACGTAGCCAGGCCTAACAATCCAATCGCCTTTCGCGATTTGCGAGCAGTTTCGGCAATAAGCGAAGCCGCTATCAAGCGTCGTGTCGTGTCCGCAATTGGAACAGGTTGTCATGCGGCGGCCTTCTTAGCGCACGGCCCGCACATCCCGACGCTGCACGCGCCAAGTTCCGGGTGTGTACTCTCCACCAGCACCATCTCATCGCTCGCGAACTTCTCGTTGCACGCCATGCAGCGGAACCAGTCCTCCTCCTCGCCAGGCTTCACGCGGTGCGCGGTTTTTCCGCAGAGGCAATTCATGCGCTACCAAAGTTCAGCGCCAACTGCCGGTTCTCGAAGTGGTTGCAAGCGTCGGCAATCGCCATCTCCAGTGACGCCTTCCGCGCCTTGAGACGCTCCTTCAACTCTTCCTTCTCGTTCTCGGCCTCCTGAAGCGACGCGCGGCAATCGCGAATCCGCTGAAGCCGACGCATATCCTCGTCGCTGAGGTCCTGTAGGCCGAGCGATGCCAACCGCTCGATCTCGATTTCCTTTTCGCTTTTGCGGCGCTCTTGCGGCTCAACGGCTGAGAGCCCGTGCAGTTTTTTCGTGCTAGCAGGCATACGGTTCCCTTTCGTTTGGTGGTGATAAGTGAATTTCAACCCGCGGCGGAGAGTCCACCGCGAAACGCTTGTAAACGCGCAGGTCAACGATGCGCGCGTCGTCGGTATAAACGATTCCGGTCATCGCATCCTCGACCGCGCGAATCAGCTTCGAGCAGTCGGGCTTCTTGGCTGGGTAAACGAGGCGTTTAGGGGCGCTAGAGGGTCGCGGCAGGTAGAATGTTGCGACAAGCGCTAGAGGCCCGTCAGCGGGAGATTCTAGCCCGTTTTCCGCCATCCACGCGCGAGCGGCATCGGCGATCGCCCTGCGCCAATCCTTGAGTCGCGCGGCCTTACCGCCTTCGTGGACCGCCACGCCGAGCGACCCGTCCTTCCGGCGGAACGGGTGCGCCGACTTCGAGCCCTGCGGCACCGGGAGCCCGAGGACCACGAGTCTCATTCCGCCTGCCCCGCAAGGGAGAGAGCTAGGCGAACTTTATATCCGGTTAGCCAAACCGTCTTTTGGGTCACGCCGAGAGTTCGCGCTATCCGAGTTGTAGGAATTCCGCTCATTAGCATCCATAACATTGGAATCACAACTGAGATTTCTAGTTTTGAACCCTCAAAGATCGTTCCAACCTTGGCGGTAAACTGTCCTTGGCAATCGCGGCAGTACCAGCGGAACTGCTTGGGCATATAGTCCACGTTGACGGAGCCGCAATCGAGAGGGCAAGCCACACCGTTGGGCCAACGGAGCGTAACCCAATATCCGTCCGGGTCCTGAATCTCAGGGAGCATCTTCTCCTTCAGTCAGAGGTTTGCGTATGCCAACTTTGGCTTTGACGTAGTACATTGCTCCCGGCTCGGTCCACACAGACGATTTCCACTTATGGCCCTCAGGGTGGCCTTTAGGTTTTTCGCAAATTACCTCTGGTTGCTCAGAGGAAAAGCGGTCGCCGCATTTATCCATTGTTAGGCTTAAACTCCGTGGCGATATAGACTTCCGCCGTTCGACCGCTGCGCGTTTTGCGTCGAACTCCGGTTTTGACGATGAGGCCAGCGCGGCGCAATTCCGAGAGGCGCTGGTGTCCGCTACCGTGGCGACGATCCAACTCATCTCCAGTCAACCCTTCGTGCCGCGCCTTAATGAACGCGACAAACGCCGCTTTCTGTCCCACCGAACGGTCTATGGAGGCCAAGGCGTCTAGCGATGGTGCCGGTGGCGGCTCTAGCTTGCGACGGCGCTTAGGGAATCCAGGAAGCCCCATTTGCTGCATTACTTACCTTTCTTCCGGTGTCGGCGCGCCGCGGCTGCATTGCCGCAAGAGTCTGAGCAATACCGCGGGCGCTGGCCTCTTGATTCGGCGTTATGCCGACGCTTCGCTGGTATGCGGGTCCCGCACAGCTCGCACTTCATTGGAACCGAGTATACCGTAAGGGTTGACGCAATACAAGGCGAAGCGTATCATGCGGTAATGAACGCTCTTGCGATGCGCGACTCGGCGCTTTCTCAGGCCGAAAAGGAACATCGGCTTATCGCGGCCTTCGATCAGGCTCTGGCCGGTGCTAAGGAAACCCAGGAGGCTTGCGGTCGGGCGCGCGTTGTTGAAGATATGCGAGCGATGACCTACTTCGTCAATGCTTATAAAATCAGCGATGAAACGAAGCGGAAGATAACGGAGTCCTCGCTGCTGTGCTTGCGGTTGTTTGGACTTGCTCTGCAAGAGGAGTACCCCGACGTTCGGCCGGGTCAGGCTTCGGAACTGACCGGGATTAGCGCAGCCTCCTGTACGCACGCTCGACTGTACGCAGGCCAATCCGAAGAGCAAATGGAGGACCATTTCCGCTATTTTAGTCAAAGCGAAATAGAGATCGGTCTGCACGTCCTTTCGCAGTATATTAAAGAAGGCGACCCGCGTACTCAAGCAATGAAGTACGCCGCCTGGCAAAAACAGCAAGATCGCCTCAGAGAGGCGAATCAACGTGAGGCCGCCATGCGTTCTGACCCGGACTACGAAATGATTTGCACGGTCTGGGATAAAGTCGGTCGCGATTGGTTCCCGGCCTGCAAGGAGATTTTGCGCCTTGCTCGCGAGAACGCCATGCTCAAGAAAAAGAAATCATAGGCCAAGGTCCTGAGCGTATCCAAGTAAATCATCGGCGCTCTCCTCGGAGGGTGCCGCTTGTTTTTCAGCCTTAAATGGCACGACGTTATCACTTTTTTCAATGCGCTGCCGATTGTAACTGACCTGGGCTAATGCTTCTTCGTCGGCTGCTTCTTGCGCTGGCCCGCGGCGAGCGTAGTCTATCTTTGCCCGCCGTATCGCGTTGGCACTGAGGTCTGGTGAAAGTCCGACCCATTCAAATCCACCTTGGTCGTTAATGCGGAACTCGACCGGGGATGGCTCACTCTTCGCGAGGTTGTGCTTAATTGTATCTAGCGAACGCCGCCCGTCAGGATGACGACTTAGAAGGATCGCCGAACGTGCGAGCGCACCGAAAGCTACAGACCCCGAAAGTCGATGGAGCATACTCGTTTCCTCGCCCTTTTTGAGGTGCATCACCATGAGAACTGCTGCGCCTGTGACTGTCGCAAGCCATGTAAGAGGCTGGAGGGCCGAGCGAACTTCTGCATCCCGGAACGAGTCAACGGATTGAAGTAACGAGGTTATCGGGTCAATAACGATAAGTCCAACGTGGACGTTTTCTTTTAACTTTTGAATAAGTAGTGGAATGTCGGCAAGCGAAAACCCGCGTACTTTCCCGTTCTCGTTAGTTTCTTCGATTATTTCGATTCTGTCGAGGTCCGCGCCAGCAGCCTTGCACCGCCCGTAGATCGTGTCCTCGATACCGTCCTCACCGTTCCATATCACAACATCACGAGCTACCTTCGGGAAACAATCCGGCATGGCGCGTCCGGTCGTGACGGCAGCGGCTATTCCGCACGTCGTAAATGACTTACCATCCCCGCCGTCTCCGGCGAGTACCGTTACTTTCCCGAACGGGATACGATTGCGCCAAAGCCACCGTACTGGTTGCGGCTCATAGCTGGATAGGCGTTTCGTCCGTAGCGTCGTGCCTGCTGGAGTACCAAGTAGAAGATGATAGCTGTCTAGCAGACTATTGAATGATTTAGGTTCCTGCAAGGCGAGATTATCGACGTCGATAATGCCGCTAAAATCATAGGGGTCGTCGGCGTTTGGCAAAAGCAAAACCCTCCCGATTAGGTAAATTATCGTCGGGAGGGTCGTGCGAAAGGCGCGATCGCCGGCTTGCGGACGTTCGGGACCAATCGCCGGTTCGGTCCCGGCAGTTCCACTCGCGCTACCATCGGAGATCAACCCGGCGGGAGGCGCTCGCTTACGTTATTTTAGCGCTCGATTGCCTCGAACGCAAGAGGCGGCACCGTTAGCCCGCGTCCTCGCTCAGTTCCCCGGATACACGGAACCCTTCCCTCGCCCAACCGTTGCCCCAGTTCTCATAATCCCACGTTAGTTTACGCTGCTGCGGATACCATCGAATAACCGCGTCGGTGTAGTCGTCGGAAAACTCGGCGTACTCGACGCCGTGTAAATCAGAGTGCTCTCGAAAGCGTGCAATGACTTCGAGCACGCCGTCGCGGAACTTGCCTTCCGGCCCGGAGTTTACAACCTTTCCGTCCTGCGCATACGACGTAACATACCATTTGCTCGGGCCGAGCATATAATACTGTTCGCTATCGTAGAGCGCGGTCACGTTAGCCCGCGTCCTCCGCGCTCGCTTTGAGGGCTGCTTCGATTGCGGCTTCCATCCGTTCCGGCAAGTGCGATGACAAGCCAGGCGTTGTCCATGCAACCGTCGCCGCTTCCACCATCTTCTCGCTCACGCGCTCGGGATGCGCTCTACGACGGAGAGCGGCTGCGGCGTTGCGTAGCAGGCGCGGCTCTTCTCCAAGGTCGCGCTTATTTAGTTGATGCTCTACAATGATGGTGGAGCGATTGCCGTCAATGTAGTCACCAAACTGCTTACGGTGCGCTTCGATTGAGCCTTCTAGGTCAGACGCAAGTTCATCGAGTTGGTCAGCCAGCGCATCGTCGTGCGCGGGTGCGTCCTCGATTGTCCTTGCGAGCGCGGATTTCGCGACGGGTGTTAGCCTAATCTTTAGCGTCGTTTCGTCTTCGAAGATGGAAAGCGTTTTGTACCCTGGCTTCGATGACGAGGCTAACGTTAACGCGCAAGCATCGGTGAACTCAAAGTGGTGCGCGGGTACGTGGACAGCGTTCCAGGATTTCGCTCCTTTGTATTCACCGACTGCTCGTTCAAACACGTTCCATTTTGCGCGCTGAATCTCATAGTTGCGCGTGTCGTTGCGCGACAGACTTTGCTTAGAGAGGTCGTCGTAGCGGCGCAGTTCACCGACACACCACGTTAGAAACTCATCCTTCGGTTCAAGGTCGGCGATAAGTTGGTCGGCGCTTTGGTAGTAGTGCGGCCCGTCAACCTTGGGCGCGTCGGCAGCGTGTGCGGCTGCTCTCAATGCGGGGAGTAAGTTGTCGCGGCAAAACTCGAACAGCATCTCCCCGCCTACTACGCCGTTAGGCGTCCGCCGGTACTGTTCCAGTTCATGCTCTAACCGCGCATCGAGTGGACGAGTATCGGTAGCCGCCTCGCGTCGTGCGCCCGCAGCGTGGGCCGAGAATATAACGTCGTCTACCTTCTGGTCGGATAACTCGACACCGAATGCAGCAAGGGTCCCGCGTACCGCCTCGCGTCGTGCGTCGTTCATTACGTGGCCTCGCATTTCGCTTCACTGTGCCCCGTTGGATAAGCAGCGATGCAAGGCCCGGGCGTAGTTTCGCCGCACTTGCATGGTGGGCTGTGTCGATTTCTTTGCCATATCGCGCCTAACTCGAAACAGATAAGTGGATCACTGTAGCCCCTGGCAATACATTCCACCGCGGCATCGTACGTTTCTTGTTTAATGCGACGTTCTTCCGTTTCCTCATCAATCATTGCTTTCCGTCCTTCGTATCGGCAGGGGTCCATCTTGTTTTGATTCCAGGGTCGGTCGTGGAGTTGCGGCCGCCTTGTCTGGGGCAATAACCGCGCATCGTACTGTGTGAGCGACGATTCGTGCCGCAGTAAATACAAAAACTTTTTGCGGGGAATCTATCGGTCAGCGGCTTGGGCGGTGCTGCGGTGTCCTTAGTAGGCATAAAGTATAAGCATGACGCTATAATCGAGGTTGGGGTGCCCGTGCAAATAGACTGTCTTGCCATCGAACCAACACCGCGCTGGGTGTCGCGCATCGTCACCCTCCATGCTACCGTCTTTCCAGAGTTGATATACGTCGCTGGCGTCACCGTGTAGTCGGGGGTCGAAAACGGCGCACAGCCAATCCTTAATCGGAAACGGACGCTCGCTGAGAGATAAACGTCGCGTAGCGTTTCCGGCGGAGTTCGTCGGCATATCAAGATTAAGGTTACTGTTGTCGTAGGCCCCAAGGCATCCAGCCAAAATCGCGACCAACAGAATCGCTCGTCTCATTTATCTCCTCTGCCGCTCTTAGCGGCTGCTCGGTCTATGATGCGGAGTACGTCATTAACGGGAATCGCATCGGCGTCCCCGTCGGCGGAGTTTAAGTAATACTGCACCCAACGCTTCGGGTCGCGACAAGTCTCTCGCAACTCGCGTTCCATCGTCGCAGCAGCATCAAGAGCGTCGGCTACGTCGAATCTTTCAGCGCAATCGCCGCAATGGTCGCGCCCCAAAGTCGGGTCGCGCTGCTGTTTCGCAAGCGCGGCAAAGTCAGGCATTATCGCTTACCATCGTCTTTGAACCAGCAGAATCGCTCGCGCGGCCAATGAATGTAGCGGTGCGCCGTCTTTGTATCGTCAACGTATTGCGAGATCGTCAGCACCGTGTTGTTCGCCGTCCAAAAGAACGTCTTGCAGTTTTCGTATACGACCTGAGCCGTGCTGTCGTCGCGATAGAGGGTTAGTGTCACGTCGCTTCTCCTTCGGTCGTGTCGCTGCTGAGTATGTCGAGGGCTCTTGCTATTCGCAGTGCGTAAGTCGTTGTTAGCGCGATTGGGTTGGGATTGCCACCAACCTTGTATGGCGGGCCGAGTGCTTCAACCGCCGCCTTCCGTTGCTCCATCAGCCGCCCTACGAGGGATACAAGCCACTCAACGTCAGCGCGAGAGTTTGCAATGAAGTCGGCGTTGCGCGTTGACTCCCGATACCATGCGCCGCGTTCCTCGGCTTGCTCTGACGTGAAAGGCCCGTCATCTTGCGGATGGTCAAGAATGGTCGCGATTATCTTTGCCTTGTCGCGCTTTCCGACTTCGACAATAGAGTTGTAACTGTCGTAGCGCCACGGTCCCGGCGTTGCTTTCGATGCGCGCTCGCGAATCTCGTGAAGGCGCTTCTCGTCATCAGTCATATCGGCCGCACCTGTGAAGCGTAATACCAAAAGCCGCCCGATTCGCGATTGCGGCGAACGTAGGGTGCGTAGTTCGGGTCCTCATCGAAGCCGTGCTCCATGTAGGCCGGGATTTCTATTTGATACTCCATGTGTTTGCACGCCCCCAATCGTGTGGCGTGAATAACGCTGTCGATGTATTCGCCAAGCATCCGCACGCGAACGCGATCTCCAACTTTCAGGCGCGGCTCTCTATCCACGTTGCTCCTCACCTTCGCCAAGAATGTAACGACAAGCATCGGCAACAGTCGGAACGCCTTTCCCGGTCGGCAACAGGAGTTGCTTCGCAATCGAACCGCTCACCGTTTTCGCTCGTTGTTCAATCGCCCGCAGCCGTTCGTTCTCTTTTGCGAGGCGTTCGATTGCGGCGCGGTCGGCTTTGCTCGAACGAATCACGGCATTAAGAAGGCCGCTGTACGTGACGCCATAATCTCCCATAACGCTGACGGTGGATTCGCCTGCGCGCAAGCGGCTCGCTATTCCATCGTCAACGCGGTCGGCACACCCGCTTGCGACGGCTGGCAATGGGTCGCCGGGCACATGACCATGGCATCGCTCGTTGAGCCGCCAAAAAGCCTGCTTCAATCCGCACCATAAGCACGAGCGCTCATACGAAGGTTCCCCGTTGTCGCTTTCCCACGTTTGATGCAGCGGAATGATGTCGTTCCGAGACCTCGCGACGAGTTCGGTAGGGGATGCTGGCTGGCTACTCATTTGGTTTCGCTCCCTCCCACCAGGTGGTAACTCACTAGGCTGCACGCTTTTTGAGGGCGGCCTGGCTGAAATTCCGGCTCGCTCTTTACGTTGCGCATTAGTAACTGCGACATGGCACGAATGACACAGCGTTTCAAGATTGCTGAGATTGGTGGTGGCAGCCGCGTCCGTAGCCTTGGCCGTTGCGCGGTACGATATGATTCACCGAAAGTCTAACAACTAACGGGCCATCAAACCGCCGCTGTGGCCGTTCACACTTAACGCACTTGTAGCCGTCCCGTTCTAGAGCCGCGGCTCGCGCTGCGTTCCAATCGTGATGCTTCGAGAACTCTAGGTATGCCCAACGCGAGCACTCGTCCGAGCACCACCGCTTGCGACGCCTAGGCAGCTTTGCGCCGCAACGGTCACAGAGGCCACGGATGTGCTCGCGCAGCAGCGGCAACACGGGGCAATCGGCCGGAATTCCTGGCGGGCAAAACGCCACCGTGATGCGCGGCTTCTTCAAGGTGTCCATCTCCCCACTCACCCCTCTGCACCGTCAAAAAGCATTGGACCGAAGCCGTCTTTTTGCAGTAGCGTCCATGCGCGAATGTTGTAGCCGCAGCCCGTTGAAATGCCGTACACGTTGACGAGCCGCATCGGCCGCTTGAATACCGGCACGGTGAAATGCAGTAAGCCGAAGCATCCGCCGGGACGCAGCAAACGACACGCCTCCGCAACGATCTGCGAAGGCTTCGGGTACTTCTTTTCGGTGCCGTACAGGTTCTTTGCGTACTCCACGCTGTACGGCGGGTCGGCCATGATGAAGTCGAAACTCTCGTCTTTGAGTCCGGTGTCGCGACAATCGGCTACGACGGTCGGCTTCATCTCAGCTCGCACGTCAACGGTGATGCCTCGCTGCACGGAACCTGAGCACAGATGCAGCACGTTGTCAGGGTCGCATTTGCGGCCACTCACGCGACTCATCGTGCGGTATGCCCACTTCAAAAACTCATGCGGGTATCCGCCGCCGTCGGGGAACGGCCCGTAGTCAAGCGCAGGTTGTGGCAGCCCAAACATCACCGGATGACCCGACCCCTTCGATGACGAAGACGATGGGCCGAACCAATGCTGACGCGGCCGCCGCTCAGCTAAGCCGCGCACGTTGCCGCTCATTCAGCGCATCCCCCCACTCATAACTCGATCTTCTGCTTCTCGCGTTTGTTTCGCTGCGATGCGAGCAGCCCCACCTGCGCGGGAACGAGCGGTTCACCGCAGTACGCACAGACGAATTCTGCGGCTATGGTTGCCGGGAGGATGCGGTCGATGCGCGCGCCTCGCGGCTGGCGAAGGCACGAACGACACGCTGCGATCCCCGTCTCCATGATGAAGCCGACGATTGGCGCGCTCATACACCGCAAACTCCAGCGCACTCGTCATCGAATAATGACGGCTCATCGTCCATTACGGCGCTTTCCAGTGGCGTACAGCTAACATGCACAAAAAGCTGATAGCCTGGGCGCGCGTCGCGAATTCCGCGGTCGTATTCTACGGCGGCAGTCCAATCTGATGGATTATCTTTAACCGCTCGCCATGATGCTGCTGAGCGGTAGGGGCAGAATACACAAGCTGACTTAGCGGCACTTATTCCCAGGCGCGCTAAATAAGCGTGACAGTCACCTCGCCGCATATCGGCTTCAATTAGCGGATACCGGTTCGTTATATAAGACTTCAGCGAAGGCTTGACGCGGCGGATTTCATCGGTGGAAATCCCCATAAAGAGTTCCACGCCTTCTTTTTTCCACCCGAGATTCCGCAACAGCTTCGCTATAACGTCAATTTTGTAAACCCCAGTGCAGCTACGCATAAGCATCCCAGCCCTTCCGCCCTCTAAAGGTTTAGTAAAAAGTGGAACATGAAAACTTGCTTTAGTGCGGGTTGGTGACCGCTTTTGCCAGTCTGTTGCGAGGTTGCCGTGAGTAACTATATAAAAAGGTATTCCGGCCGCATCGCACAGCGCTTTCTCCCGCTCTACGACCTCGTAAACGTGCTGTGGCTCAGCTTGCGTATCCGCGAATACAACAGCGTCCACCTGGTCAACCTCGCCCGCGAGAATCATACGGAGGAGCGTTACCGACTGAACACCTCCGCCAAAGGCTTGAACGCGCTTCATTCTCCGCTGCCTTTTCCTGTTGCTATGCCTCCAAAAAGCAACTCGTAACAACGGCGTACCGACCGGCCCGTGGAAAGCGGCATATACGGGTCGTCAAAAAATGCAACCTCTGCCGCGCGCTCTTCTTGTTTACTCACGATGCGTTCGCCTCTTCCGCCCGCACCCCGGCGCGCCATTCGCAGAACAGCTCCACCTCGCTCGGTTCGTTAAAGTTGACCTTCCGCTTTACGCCGTCCGCGAGTTCTTCGCTCAGGAGGCGGAGTTCGTGGTAGGTTAGGTCGTTGCTCGATTTTTTGCCGGGGAAAAGCGCACTCGTTATCGCATAACGAGCGAGATCGGGAATCTTGTGTTCGCTGCAAGAAGCCATGATTGAAATACGGCGTTTCTCGGTTCGCGTCGCGTCATCGCTTTTTGCGTCGCGATGTTGCGACGGTTCTACCGCTGGCGGTAGCGTAACTTGGGCTTGCCCCACGATTGTTGGCTCGCCGCTGCTGTCGACTGTTACCTCTGCGCCTAACTCTTCCGGGCCGTAGATCGGGCCACCGAAAATATCAGCGCAATGGCGACGGGCAGCGGCGGTTAGCGCACGCGCGAACAACATATCGCGCAGGTACTTCTTCCAAACGTCTTTACTGAGAAGACCCGCAGTCGCGGCGTCCTCTTTCGTAAAGACGGTCGGTTCGAGTTCATGCCACCCCCCGTCGAGGCGTTCGAATATCTGCACGACGCATCCGTTCGTTTCGCTCGCCTTCGTTTTGATTGGGTCGAGGTGCTTGCCGGCGGCGTCGATGAAGTACGATTCGAGGCGGTACTTGCCGCTACGTTTGATGCGCGCGGTTATCTCGCCGCTCGTTTCGACGGGCTTCCCTTCAATGACATGGAACGCACGCAGCGATTGAAATGGACCGTACCCGAGTTCCGCTCCAGCGAGTAGCTTTACCATCGCTTGCGGAATAGACTTGAGATCGCGGAACATTCCGCTTGCGAACATAATCTCGCCGATTTGCTTAAGCTCAGAAAGAGAGTATTTGAGCGGCTTGTGCTCACCGATTGGCGTTTGACTAGCGAGGTTTGCGGTCGTTTCACGAACCGCTAAGGCGGCTCTCTCTTCTGTATCAACCGTTCCGTGCTGCATAACTTGCCTCCATCTTTTCGAGTAAACCATCCGCAACAAACGCGGGATTCTTCTCGCAGGTCGTGACGAAACAGCCGCGGCAGCGCCAAGCGTTGTCGGGATCGCCTTGCGGTTCGTGTGGGCCGAGCGCAAGAGATAGGCGCATCCATTCGCCGATTAAGGCGTGCTGCCAATCGCCGAGTTTGAACCAATCCTCGCGTATTTTGTCGCCGCGTGCTGCTGGGCCGATAGTGACCACGGCGAAATCGTCGCAGCCCTTCGCGGCGGCGTATTTCGCGGCTTGCAAAACTTGGTAACGCTTTTTGTGTTCCGGCGAATCGAGCGTACCGGACCAGTTCGTGCGTTTAAATTCTACGACGCCGGATTCGGATGGCAAACCTAACTTCGCTCGTGTGAGTTGCGCTTGAGGTTGGAAGTAAAGGTCTATGTGCCCCGGTGTTCCGTCGTGCTCAACCGTCGCTTCGAGTTCGACCGTGTAGCCATCCGCTTCGAGCGAGGCCGCGAGCAAACACGCCCACCACGCGCCACCGAGCGTTCCATCGTCAAGGTTGAACAGTTGCACCTCCGGCTCGAATGATTCTTTCGCGCCGTTGATAAGGTGGAACAGTTTCCGCACGCATTGGCCGGCGTCGGAGATGCGAAGCCCGTCGCGCTCGTCGTGAGGATCGAACAGGGTCGGCGAGACGCGCCGCCATATCTCGGAGGCGTCAGCGCGGGGTTTTTCGTCGGTTGCGGCTGCGCGGATGCGGTCGATAACGCTAATCATATCCACCCCTCTAGCGCGCTTTGCGTGGCGATGAATCGGGCAATGGCAGGCGTTACCTCGGGGTGCCCGTTGTCGGAGATGGTGTTCGCGCAAACGTCACAGGCGGTGCGGCCGTTCTGCTCCCACAGCGCGACGGCTTCGGGGTTGCCGCAAGTGCTGCACGTCATCTGTAGTCTTCCTCTCTCAAGCCGTGCTTCTCGTCGTAGAGGGCGTCAACGAGCGTACGCTCTACCTTTTCGCGACCCGCTTCAATCATTACGTCTGCTTTGGATTCGAGCGCCACTGCGCAGCGTTTCGCCCACTCTTCGAGCGGCTCGTTCCGGCGTCTGGGCTGAACAACCGCCCACGCTACGCCATCGGGTAGTGGTTCCGCGAAGAGTTCGCGCCCGTTCGTAAAAAACTCGAACGCAAGCGGCGATTCTACAACGCCTTCCTTGGCTCCGCGGGCGGCGAGGATTGCGTCGCGCACCGTCGGCCAGTCTCTCGGCTCGCGCGCGTTGCGCTTGCGCTCTGCCTGAATCTCCCAAGTATCCATCAGCGGCACCACGCGAACGGCGTGCAGTAAAGGGTCGAGGTCGAGGCACACGCCATTGCGGCGAGGATGAGAAGCGCGCTGAGGTCGCAGGCCAACGTCCGAAGGCGGTAGCGGCGCTTCACTTTGTCACCAAAAGACCGGGAATAGCGCGCAACGCATCGCGGCGACGCAAGAGTTTCGCGCAGCCGGGACAATCGCGCTCGTTTGTGCATCGTCCATTCTCGCTGTGTTCCGCTACGGCGTCGTACCATGCGGCAACGCGCGAATCAGTCATATTTAACTGTCCCTTCACGTTGCGGCCTCCTCGGGCGCGACCGTCACCGCTATATCGACAGGCGTCCACAGCGCGAGCGCCTCGGGCAGCGTGACGTAGAGGGTGGCGTCCTTCGCCGCGATCTCGTGGCGGTAGGTTGGTGGGTTTCTCAAAGTCATCGCCGTGACGCCCACAACCTCACCGTGGAACGTCAGCGGGCCTTGCGCCGACAGGGGGGCAGGTGTTACGTTCATTTCGAGCTCCATTCATTCAGAAGCAAGGGTCGTGGAATCGGAGGCGGCGGGCGAGGCAATCGCTTCGCCGCCTCTCGCGTTTGCCGCCTTAGCGGCCTCAGTATCGGCGTTGGAGCCGCCGTTGCTCGTCCTCAATGAAGCGAGATGCTCGTCGTTCACCGCTTTACGAGCGGCCCAAACCATAAACGCCGAAAGCGTTCGGTCGCCGCGCTTGGCGGCCCGGCGAAACGCTTGGCGCTCTGCTTTGGTACAGCGTACAGAAACGACGGCCTCGTTCTTCATGTAGTAAAGTTTACCACGTAGTAACTACCGTACGCAACGGTCGGGCAAAAGAAAAGCCGCCGCCAGGCTTCCTAGTTCCCAGCAGCGGCCCGATCCTCCGGTCCTTACGACTGCGACTAGGCCGGGAAGCGTTTACTCCTCCGCGCGTTCCCTTTGAGCACGTACGTCAGCGTCGAGCCGCTAAGGCTGCACGACGCCACCACGCCCTCGTACACCAGCGTATACACCGGCACGCCAGTCGCGTTGCTCACGGTGAACGCGCAGTCCGTGCTTGCGATTGACAAGCGGAACCCGACCTGGATACGCGTCGTTTGATTCGGGTCGCTCAGGCACGAAGCGTCTTTCGAGTTGGCGGCCCACCGCGCGCCCGGAGCGAGCAGCGCGCCTTGTGGGAAGAACGGCACCGGCTTGCAACTCGAAAACTCCGTGCCGTTGATGTTCCGGTCGGAGGCGTTGACGACGGTGAAGGGGACGGCGGCTTCCGCTTGGTGCGCGGGGAGCGCTGGGCTTGGCGAAGAGGGCGCGGCGCAGGCCGCTAGGGTGGCGAGAAGCATCGCGCTCGGCAGGCGATTCATCGCGCGCCCTCCCGCGTTAGCGTTGGGAAGATTCTCTCCCCTCGCGCGAATCCGTCCATCGCTTCCGTCGCCGATTCGTCGGCCAGTACGTCCTCCGCGCCGTCAGCGTACCCCGTACAGTAGCCTTCGATCGCCTTTACCATCGAATACGCGCCAAAGGCGTGAATCTCGGTCGAAGGGCCTTCGAGGCGGTAGTGGTTGCCGTCCCGCACGTAGTCGGCCTCTAGGTCCCCGGTAACCGCGCGATATTTTGCGACCGCCGCGCGAACGTCTTGCTCATTAAAGGTGTGCCCCATTATCGCCGCGTCTCCTGTTCGGCCCGCGCAGCAAGGTACGTCGCGTACAACCGCGCCTCGTGCCGAGCGGTGTACCAGCCGAAAAGCGTGGCTCCAGCGATTGCGCCTGCAACCGCAGCGAGCGCGATGACGAGCGGACAGTGGGCGATCACGCCGGTATCTCCTCGCCCGTGTTGAGGTCTGCGGTGATGCGGTCGCAGTTCTTCGCGTCGATAAACGCCTTTAGCTGCGAGGCTAGGTCGTCTATCGTTGCGCCGCGTTTCGCCTTCGCTGCATCGGTCCAAGGGCCGTAGCTGGATTCGCCGTAGCTGTTGAGGCGGTAGGCGAAGGTTTGCTCCGGCGTCCACCAGGCGGGCATCTTTTGATAGCGGTGGACACTAAGCCTAACGTCCGATTCATCCGCTGCGGCGATAACGCCATCGGTGTTTGTGGTGAACCAGGCTTTGCCGGATTTCGACGGTATCGCATACCGTCCCGGCGCAACCTCTTGTGCGTTGAGGTAGGAAATGGCTTTGGCGAGAGAATCGTTCGTCTCGCGGGGCTCTATGTTCGTCATTCTGGTTTCCCTTCGGCCGATTCTGGCCTAGTGTTCGGTGGTTTCCAGTAGACCTGCCGACCAACCTTCTGGCAGCGGGCCCGCAACCTCGGCGCTCATTGGCGCTTCAGCAGCGGTCGCCACGATAATCTCGGTCGGTTCAGGTCGTGCCAGTGGTTTCGGGGTTGCGTGCCGTCCGCATATCCGACGCGCGGCTTGCACCGACGCGGCCCGGATAAACTCGGTCAGGCGCTTCCCTTCGATCGCAGCAGCCGCTTCCAGCATCCCGCGTTCTGACGCGGCGAAGGCAACGGAGAGCGGTTTGCGTACCTCTGGCATAACAAAAGTATAACATACGAGGCCGCGACGGTATAGTATGAAACGTGCGTGAATAGGCGGTTTAATCTGGTGTTCGCCCCGTTCGTGTGTTTTCGGCGACGTTTCCTGGTCCTACAAGGCCTCTGTGTTATGGCCCCGCGATACCTAGGTCATCCCGCCGCGACAAAACGGCTCCTACAGTTGACGGGCTTCTCATGTTATGGTACGGTCCGCATTGGTCGAGCCATCAGAACGTTTGACACGAGAGCCTTCGGTGCCAGCCGGGGGCTCTTGACGTTTACGGCCCCGGTACGGTATGCTCCCGGACACGTTCTGAAAGGTGCTCCCATGAAAGCAAGACCCCTAACCGACGATGACCGAGCCCGAATAGCACGGGCCCGTTTCTCAACGCCTTCGCCGACGCCACAGGGAGTGCCAGCGAACCGCATCGCCTTGGTCCCGAAGATTGTCGCGCTACTCAAGACGACGAACCGACCGACCTGCCAGGCGTGCTTTCGAGCACCGCGGAACGTATTCCAGAAGCCGTACCGCAAACGCATGGAACTGCGCCTGGTTGGCGATCGGTTAGTGTGGGCGCATTGTTCCATTATCCGGCCGTGCGATGAAGCGCGGCTTCGTGCTTTTTGTGAGGCGAACGGCCTCACGATCTAAAAAGCCTCGGGCAATCGAACGCCCTGGCGAGCGGTCCCGCACGTTTGCGATCCGCTGGCCGTCGAACGAGGCCCCTCATTGCGAGGGAAATGGATTCGGCAGGCAGCTCCCGATGGGGGACCGGTGAAAGGCAAGGCTGGCTTTCGAGTGCAGCCCCGAGAGGACCGGCATCGTCGGGGAACGTGCGGCAACGGCGCTGCACGGTGGAGGCGTCTAGGCTCGCAACCGGCGCAAAGGAAAGCCTCCCTGCCAATGGAGTACGCGCGAAAAAAGCCGACCGCGCCTACTCCTCTAGATATTCCTTTGTCCAAAAGCGAGCCGAAGCGAGCGATGGACGACCCGAGCGGAGCGAGGCTCACCGGTACGGGAGGCCGTGAGGCAGGTTAACGCCACGAACGGGGACGCATACCAACCTCAGCCGACAGGGCGAAGCGACACGAAATATCCGCTAGCGTAAACCACTCACACTCGGCGAGAATCACTCACCTCCGCCCGGACCCCACCTCGGTCGGCGTGCGCGCGACCAGCGGCACGATCGCAGCGGAGGCCCGGCCCGTCAGGAGCCGGTGCCGGAGCGGGAGGGGGAGGTTCTCCCAGTCCCTCGTTCCTCACGCTGGGCGCGCGAGGCTTTCCCCCTCAGTGGCGCTGCCTTGGGACTCACTCTTTGTAGGTTCGACCCCGACTCAAAAAATAAAAAAGTTTCACGTTTAACGTTGGTTGCTTCGCCGTGCTTGTGGTATTCCTCACGCTGGCTTGGAGGGGGTGGTGCTCGCTATTGCGCGTGAGGGTTGGTTTGGCGTATGGTGATATACGCAGCGCCGACGAGGGCCCCCGTATTTCGGGTCATGCAGGCGAGGCGGACGTCAGCGGCTCGTCGGACTCCGCCAGCACACTACCGCTTGCGTTCGTATATCTTTTCTGCGAGAATGAGTTACGATGGCTGCCAAAAATGACCCGTTGCCCCCTCTGTGAAGCCCCGTTGGCAGAACGAGTTAGCGCAGCCCTCGCTGGTACGGAATGACGCTGAAATGAGTTACTTGGATTGGCTCCTTGTTAGTGGCTGTTGCGTCGCATTCTATGCGGTAGTCAGTAGCTGGCGGTATATTTTCAGGGCTTAAAGTTGTGGAAATGGTGAAAAATCCAGAGCAGATGGACCCTTACGGTTTTCACGAGATGCTGGTTCGGCTTGGGAACAAGTACCTTCCGCAGCGCCATGACGTGCCACAGTTTATGCGCGCATTCGACCGGGATGCGTATTACACGCGGATACTGTGCGATGAGTTTGCGCCGAAGATGTGGCAGGTTCCGGTCGATATAAGCGGCTTTGACCTGCGCCGTATTTCGGGCGAAGGTACGATATTGGACCTTCTCGGGCCGCGGTTTGAGATGGCTTTCCAGGCGCTGCGCTACGTCATCGACGAGGATTGGAATAGCCAGGTGCTTCCTGCGGAAACGCCTGGTGGCGAATGATGCGTGAAACATTTAATTCGCGTTGGTTTGCTGGCCGCTGGAAAGAAACGCCAATAGCCTTGTATGCTCTGGCGCTAGAAAGTTCGGATGGAGGGACGGACTACGAAGGTCAAGTGTTGCTCCTTGGACCTGCCAATTTCTCGAAAATGGAAACACTGATCGAGGACGAGGTTGTTCGTTTTCGTAAAGGATTCCAAAAATGGTCTGACCGGGAAAAGCGGGAGCAGGCGGAAGACGATGCCTTTCCTAAAGCCGACTTATGCGAGATGACAGCCGAACAACAGGAGGAGTGGCACAAATGGCTTCGCACCTGGCGTCACGACAATCCGCTTCCGGCATACCCGGCCGAGAGGGTCGCCGACCGTTTAGAATCTGAGTTTGATTTTATTCGCTTGGAGACACGGCTTTTTTCAATCGACTATTCCGAGGACCGTCACGCCAAAATAAAGGGGACGGAATGACGCCGACAGGAGCGCGAGCCGAACTCATCGCGCGCTATCGGTGTGCGGCCAAGCGGTATGCGGAGTTGGTGCCGCGCCGTGGGACGGAGTTTATCGCGTTCGATCGAGCGGCCACGGAAATGTTCGAGGTAACGGCTGCGGTGGGCGAATGGAACCGAGCGCACAAAGATGCGCTGATTGAACCGCACGACTGCGGGAAGGTGGCAGCGTGAGTAAAGCAGAGTGGCGCGATGCGACCGGACGCGTGGGGAGGCCACCCTGTTCCCTGGCGTGACCTTCGTCGAACTGCTCTCGCCGAGCGGTCACAGCCTGAACTAACCCTCCCTCATTGACGCCGTGACTCATTTGCGTTACGTTTGAGTTACGAATGGGACGCACGACGCGAAGCGTGGTTGGGATGGTGCGGTGGACGCCTGGCGAGAAGTCGCAGGTTGAAGCGGCGGCGGACGCTGCTGGGGAGACGTTTGCGGGATATGTTCGGCTAGCGGCTCTGGAGCGCGCGCAACGCGATGAGAATGAGCGGGAGGGGATAGACCAGTGATGGCGCGCTTACGCTGCTGGTGGTCGGGCCACGTTCACGTTCACAGCCCTATTGCCGGAGCGTGTCGTCGCTGTGGCGACCCGTGGGCTTACCCGTACCACCGCCGCGAGACCCCCGTGTGGCTACCACTTGTCGAGCGAGCGTCGTCTGCTTGCCGCCGTGCGGTCTGCGCGATAGTCGGGCACCGCGCGCACATTGGGAGTTTGGAGCGGTTTGGCTCGTCTAGCGAGGCGTTTTGCTCGCGCTGCATTACGGTGATTCAGCGTTGATTCCGCCGTTCATCACGATGACACCGTGGACGTGGATGCCGAACCAGGCCGTGAAAGTGCGCCGCTACTTTGTGTTCAACGCTTTTCCGTTCGCGCACCGCAAGCATCTCGCAACGGCGCAGCTTCTCGGACTTTCCGAACTCAATCGTCCGGGACTCAGTTACTTGGCGTGCGATGAAGAGGCCGCGCAAGAGTTAACCGGAGTCCTTGAGGGGCTACAGCCAACGAACCCCAACACCATGCGATTCCGAGACTACGACATACTAGAAACCCAACGAAAGGATTAACATTGTCCGCAGAAGCCCGCGCCGCTCGGAAAGAGAACTTTAAAATGCCTACCAAGTCGGAGATCGACGCGATACGGCAGCTTGAGAGCGAACGTGAACAACGTCGAGCGCAGCGAGCGCAACGCGAGCAGTCGCGCAACCAAACCGAACTGCAACGCGCCAGTATCGCCGCGAACATTCTGTTGCAGATGAACCCAGCGTTCGAGACGAGCAAGAAACTCATCGGGCAAACTCGCGACTACCTAGAAGGCTACTTCGACAAGGCGCTACCGGAACTGAGCGCGCCGCCGGAAGCGGACGACGCTGACGAGCAGGAAACGCAGGTAGAGGGAGAACCTGCCACCGGAGAGTAAAGGCGCAGCGTGGATATAGCGCGGTTCGCCGACGCATTCGCCATCGTCGCCCTGGCGGTACTCTTTATCGCCGGGGTTTGCCTTTTGGGTGTCGCGGCGCGAACGTGGATGAAAGCTCTGGTCGAAACGGAGCAGCACCGCTCGCTACGGATGCGCGTTGACGCGCAGGCCACCACGCTCAAAGATGCCGAGGAAGCCGTTGATGAGTTGCGCGGCCATGCAGCACGGCGAGGCGAGGAGCCTCCCACGGTGCCGAGCGAGGAAGAACTCTTGGCATGGGCGCGAGCGCAATCGCACCCGGAGTATGGGGGCGAGGAACCTCCGTACGTTGGTGAGCCAAGCGTACCAAACGAGGAGTACCGCACGACCGACGACAACGCGATGATGCGCGGCGCTTCGAGTAACGGTGAAGCGGGCGAGATAGACCCCGACCACCTCTTTGCTCCGGGGGCCAATCTGTGAGTGAAGCGTTCCTCCCCGGAGAAATAAACGCTGCCAGTCGGAAGTTATCGAAAAAAGAACGCAACCAGATGCTGCTGCAAGAAGTCGAAGCGCTTCGCGCGGCGCTTGACATTGACGGCGGGTACAACGAGGAAACATGGGGTGAATCCGCTCCGCAAGAAGTACGCGACCAGTTCGCCGCCTCGGCCCTTATCGCCGAAGGGCTTAACCAGTTTAAGGCGCTCAAACGATTAGGTTTCGACTTACCGCCTCCGCCTATCGGCAAGGATTGGCACGACCGAGCGCGGCGTATCTTTACCACGCCAGGCGTCAAGGCGATTCTCGCCCGCGATTGCGCGAAGTTTGAAGGCAACCTCGATAGTGTTCGCGTTGCGCTTTACAACGTCATTATGGACCCGATGGCACCGCCGCAGTCCAAGGTGAGCGCGGCGCAGCAACTGGGTCGCATGATTGAAGGGTGGAACGACGGCGAGAGAAACAAGACGCCGCAAATGGCGGTAAACTTTTTGATGCAACTTGCCGGCGGCGCAAGCGGCGCGACGCACAACGGTTCTGGCGAACAGCAGGCGCTTCCGCCCGGTGGGGACGACGTGATAGACGCGGAAGCGTTCTTTGCGATAGACGCAGCGGACGGCGTTGCTGTGGTGGACGACTCGATAGAAAAGCGCAAGGCGCTTCATTCATGAATTGTACCGCGGCGTCATACGAGGATAAGGCAACAGCGAATGATGCGCGTCGCTCGCTCAAACGGACGCACAACATTCCTGTTAAGGTTCGCTACTGCGAATTGTGCGATTGTTACCACTTCGACGCCGACCTCGCTCGCCTCAAGATGCCCAAGCGCGCAATGGAAGTGTTACGTTTGAAGGCGCAAGGCTTCACCGGGCGCGAGATTAGCTCGGACCTAAATCTAACGAAGTGGATGGTCAAGGAATACGAACGCCTCTTGTTTCGGTTGTTCGATGCAAACTCGTCGAACCACCTCATTGCGATCGCGATAGCGGTCGGCGTTTTATCACCCAATGAATTCGTGCCGGAAGTCACGGAAAGGACCCACGATGCCCGACCGCATGGTAAGCCCCGGAGAACTCGGGGAGTTGTCGCGCCTGTTAGCAGCCGAAGCAATGGAACTGCTGCGCGAGGAGTTGCAAAACAAAGCCTGCAATCCTGAGCGCGTGGATGCCTACGCGCATGTCGTCGATGCCGTCGCGTGCTTCTCTGAGGATTCGGATGACTAGTATCGCCCGAAGCTAGCTCCGACCGACTGGAAGGAGCAAATCCAGCGGCTGCAAACCGACCAACTCTATCGGATTCAGCGGCTTTACTACATTCGGACGCAGACCCGTAAAACAATTCGCTTGCGCTTTAACGAGGCGCAAATGAAGCTGTACGAGGCGCAAAAAGGGTTTGGCGACCATC
>Ga0210400_10000404_pt1 | contig 49456 bp, 76 predicted proteins | sample IncBWH26MmetaG_FD_155456 | JGI IMG/M metagenome (GOLD analysis project Ga0210400, IMG submission 155456) | Forest soil microbial communities from Barre Woods Harvard Forest LTER site, Petersham, Massachusetts, United States - Inc-BW-H-26-M | ecosystem: Environmental > Terrestrial > Soil >...
TCTTCTTGTGTCCATTGATAATCCTTTATTGGGATATTGTTGTCTTTAGCCCATTTGTCGAATTCTGGTGTTGGGCTATAGCCGTAACCCTTTTGTGCTCCCTGACCGAATAGATCAAGAATGCGGCCCGCCGACGATTGCGAGAAATACTCGTCGGCGAACGCCCCATCCCACACTGACGGCTCTGCGACCTCTCTTGGTCCGAGTATACCTTCGATCGTCTGCGGCGGCTTTGGACCGAGTAATCCTTCGATCGTATCACTCATTGAACCGCTGCCGGTTGTCCACGCGACTCATGAGGTATACCTTGTGCCTCCAACGCCTTAACCGCTGCGTCATACGAGATTCGATTTGCCCGCAGTGCCGCTCCCACCTTATCTGGCGTTGAGAGATCAAGGGCGCCGCCAGTCCGTACTGCCTCCCCGACCTTCGGCGCAAACTCTTTCAAGAACTCTTTATCAACAACATTCCCCGGCTTCTTCGGATCAAATAAATCCCGCTTGTTTTTATTCGTGCCGTTATATTCCTCAATCTTCGCGTCAACTGCATCGAGATAATCCTGCATACGCGCGAGGTCGGCAGGCCGCTGTTCCCCCTGTGGTAAAAACGCACTCGTCCCAAGTATCTGATTTTGCACAGATCGGATCTTTCGTGCCTTAAACTCTTTGAACGATTCGTCACCCTCTTTCGCCAATTTATCGTTTTGGGAAATAAGCCAATCGTGGTCTTGGCGCGTTATATCTCCCGCCGTATACGCTGAATGAACCTCTTGCATATTACGTAATTTGGTCGGGTCGTCCTCCGGCGCTGTCATTCGAGAATAAAAATTGCGTGTATTATTCTTCGACACTTCGGCGGCCGGATCTTGTTTATTCTCACGCTCGATAAAACCGACGACATTCTTTACCGCCTCAGGAGTACGGAAGCGGGTGTCGGCGAGCACTTGCGCCGTCGTCGGCCCGCCCGGTGTTCCCAACTTGCGGTAATAATCGAGCGTCAGCTTTTCATCATTGGCTTTATCGGCCTCTTGCTTCAATTTAAGCTGGTGTTGCTGATCAGCATAATCACGATTTGCGTCCTGTCGCAGTAACTTTACGGCGCGAGCAAAGCGGTCTGGATCATCCACAGGTATCTTCTGTGCAAGATCTTGTATCTTTTGGGCGAGGCCGGGGACCTGCTGATCTGGTATTTCTTCCGGTTCGCGCGGTGGTAGTGGGCGATTAACAAGAGTATCGAGTGGTTTGGCACTTGGTGTAGCACCAGTTGCCGAAGCTAGTTCAACCGTTGTAACAGGATGGACACGCGCCCGCCAGTCCTCGAAACTTTCCATACCAAGGTTTGCTTCTTGTCCCGACCCACGAGGACCTGTATTACGTTCTGGATTAGCCTTACGCCTCGCGACTGCAGCATCATATTCGGCACGTAGTCCCGTATCATTATTAGCTGTGGCCGAAGCGTGGCCTGCTGTCATATATTGTTGATAACTACCATTTCGATACATGGTCCATGGTGAGAAATCCGTGCCACCTTTACTAATTCTATATGCTAACTGCATTGCTTTATCTGGATTACCAAGTGCTTCTTTCGCTTCGGGACCATGTGCATCAGCATTAATCTGCGTAATACCATATGAATGCTCACCAATCTCATTCGCCGCGTTTGGGTTGCCACCACTCTCCGCCATCGCGGTTGCAGCCATAATATCTACAGCTGAACCAGTAAAGCCGGCGCGGACTGCAGCAGCCTTCATATCACCAAGCGACATATTACCCGATGCAGCACCGCCTTTAATTAAATTAGGATCAACACGCTTCTGTCCCTGTGGTACACCGTAGACATCTTGTGTCGCCTGTTGTTTCTCCGCTCGCGCCCTAAACTCCCGTTTCAGCGTATCGTACTCGCCAGGCAGCAACGCATCTTTGTTATGTTCAAGGAATTGGTCAGCGCCAAGTGGGTCTTTCTGCGACATCGATTGTGCCCAAGTCCGTGTCGCTTGCGCTCGCACCTTATTCAATTCGAGATCGATTTCCTCCTGTCCACCGCCACGTACTTTAACCGCATTAATCCCCGCCCGCATTGCCTGCTCAACATTCGCATTAAATGCCTGTTCATCAAGATTGGCCGCCGACGAAGCCATACCCTGCAAACCGAGTTGCTGCTGTGCGACAGCGGCTCCGTGCGCGGCTACCCGCAGTTGCTGGTCGTAGTGCGCACCAATTTGTCCTTGCCAGATACCACGCATCCGTTGTGTCTGTCGGTCAAATTCCAACATTTGTCGCTGATTCGTCAGCTTCGCACGTGCGTCATTAATTGACTTGTTCAAATTATCCCAGGCGTCCTTGCGACCATTAACCGCGTCATTCCCCTGTTTACCGAAATAGCCAACGTCGCCGGGAACGTTTGGATCGCCATGCAAGATGGTTTGTGCTTGGTTCATAGTATAATTGGCGGCATTGTCGGCGGCGACCTGATTCGTCAACCGCTGTTGTTCGAGTGCGACCGCCTCAAACTGATTACCCGCTTGCCCAAACGTTTCGCCAAGGTGCGATTCGCTACGGCCTACAGCGGCGCCAAAGGCGTCCGGGCTCGACCGAATGTCTTGGTAATCGGCGCCGGGAGTTGGCGATGGCGAGACGGTCGGAACGTTTTGGGAGGGGTATCCAGCCGCTGTGACAAGTGGCATTTAGAATATTCCCTCGGTTTGATATTTCTGCCACTTCGTCGCTACCGACGACGCGCCGCCGAGTAACGATGCCCCCGCACCATATAACCCCGCCGTCTGTGCATTCGAAGCGGTCAACCGATCCAGATGTGACTGCGCTCCAAAGTTCGATCCTTGTATATCAAATCCCCGCGCACGCAATTCTGCATTTTGCACTATATTGAGTGTATCGAGCCGGCGAGTTTCTCGAGTACCACGCACAACGTCGGCAGGCGAGCCGGTCGTCGGATCAACGCCGGCAGCCCCCTGTCCCGCAACCGCTGCGCCGACGATCGAGGCCGTTTTCATCCCCTCAGCTTCGGTCTCCGCTTGTCCTGCCTGCCGCGAGTACGTCGCATTCTGTTCCGCAATCGTTTGATTGTTTTTCGCAACTTGCGCTTGGTAGTTCGCGGACGCAGCCGCCGCGTTGCCCTGTTGTATCGCGCCGATAGCTCCGACGCCCGCCGACAACACGGTCGATCCAATACTGACGACCGCCAGCGATACTGGATCGAGGAAGCAGATATTTGGGGAATGATATTGTCCCCAGGCGTCAACGCGCATCAAGACACCATCGAGAATTTACGCAGCCAATACCCATTAAATACTTCTGGCGGATCGAATTGGAAGCCGAGCCAACGAAGCCAGCGCATCGATTGCTCATTATCCGCTTGCACAACACCGTAAATATAATGATACCGTTCGCGCAATTTTGCAAGGATTTTCTGCGAGTGCCGCACGAAAACCAATGGATGCTCGTCGGCGGCCACACAGGTATGGAGCCACACCGTCACCGAATCACCGATAATCGATCCACGAGAGATAATTAATAAACAAACGAGATCGTCGTCAATAAAGCCGGTCCACGCTTCCGCACTATTCCGAATCATTTGACACAAGTGTTCTTGCGCGCGGTTATGAGTAAACTCCTCGTAGGCCGCACGTTCTCGCTCACGGCAAGTCGCCAGCATAATTGGAACGTGATCTAACGTGGCGGGGATGATCGAAACGATCATGTTGCGATCTCGTTAATCAACGCGAGGACGGTGAACGGCATCGGATCATCCATCTGGAGACAGACACCGCCCTGTGTATTCCATACCGGATCGATAAGCATTCGTTGCTCGCCAGTTACGAGGCCGGGGACAGAATATGGTGTAACCCATTGTGTGTCCGTAGACGAGACATCAGGACGAAATCGTGTGGCAGTAGTAAATGATGAGCCAAATTTCAATCCCAACCCCGTATTCATCACGCGGGCTGTCGTAGCTATTGTTCGATTTCGTTTACTTGCTTGCGCCGAAATAGTTTGATCTTCAGGCGGCAATTGTTGTATCTGACATTGATATGGAAGGCCGACAAGAACGTCGAAGCCAGCCGTGGATAAATTAACCGAGCCTCCAACCACAGTAAATGGTCCCTGTGTAAATCCGTCTACTGTAGCCATAACACTCAAGCCATTTAAATGACTGAGACCAGAAACCGTAGTAACTAATGGTGCTGTATACCAACTATTCTGCGGGAGCGATAATGTTCCTGTTCCAGTCGAAACTACAAATGGCGCAGCTATAGTACAATTAACTTGAAATGCATTAATAAATGATGTAATAAGTGCGGAACCGTAAGCGCCGTAACCACGGATGAGTTTACCAACATCACCAGCACTAAAGGTAGCTACTGATGTAGTAAAAGGAACGTTCGTACTTCCCATAATGGATGCTGTACCATCCATATTAAGAGTCGTCGGCGGGAATGTCTTTGCTGTAAATAATGCAGCATCGAGACAGAAAATATCACCTACATTAGTATATTGACGGTCAGCCAAACGCTCGATACAATAATTTCCATTACGTAGCACAACAAAGTAAACAGCGTCGGTTGATCCCTCGCGTACACTCTCTATATCGAGTATTTGTCCAGCGGTTTGATGCTGCGCCCAACCATAAATCTCTTGTTCTTTAAGATACGTGAGTGAGAGTAAAAGACCATCGTCGCGAACAGCCCAAATAATTTTGTTTGGCGTATCTTGATATGCCCAATCGATAAGTACTCTTGGATAAAAGAAATGGCTCGACATTAATGTAAGGTCGGTGCCAGTGTAAATGTTGACAAAGAAATTATATGAAAGATCACGAACGATAGGACCCTCAGATTGAACATATAAGATATCGTAGTTGATAACAATAGGGGTTATGTCAGCGGCACCATAATAACTCTGTGGAACGATTACGGCGGATGAGGGTGTAACGGCGGCGGGATTATTTGGATTCGACGATCCACCTGTTAATTGAACAACACCTCCGTCATTAAATATGACAAGGCCGCCCGGCATCGGAACCATATGTCGAATGACATTAACTTCTTGTGCGGCGATAGTGAACTCATACGCATCGCTGTCTACCACCGGATTCGATACGTCGAAATTATTGTAATACGCTACGCGCGAACCGATCAACGTGAGAGGTCGATTGTTAGCACCCGCGAAGATGCGACGCTGTTGGAAATATGTGGAAACGGCTGGTTCAGCGCCAGAAGCTGGTGTTGTCGTCACGGTGCCGACGAATCCGCTGCCACCAGCGCCTGTTATCACTATCGAGGCGCCATTCGTTATATTACGACCAGCTACCCGAATAATAAATCCGATTACAGCAGCAGTTCCACCTGCTGTATTAGTATTTAATACCGGAATGATTTGTGCTGTACCACCGTTGGGATCTGTAATAGAAGCTGTCGTCGCGCCGACAGGATACGTCGCACCACCATTTAAGATAGTATATCCGATTACTTGCCCATTCGCGAGTGGGTTACGGTTCGAGGGTGGAGATTGCGAGAAATCAGCGATGATATTACTGTCGGTGAACTCGGGGCCATAGGCTGTACCAACGAAACCATATGAGGCTGACGGCGCAACGAGGACACCACCGGGGCTTGAAATCGCTTTATATACAAAATAGAATTGTGCGTTAGCGACCGCCGCCCAGCGAAGCGTTATTGTACCTTGTGTCGCGGCAATATTAATTCCCGTCACGATCCCAGCCGCAGACGGTTGACTCTCTTGCCCATCGACGCCGACTGCCGTTACCACATAGCTATGATTCGTGTTTTGTGGATCAGTTGAACCTGCAGGAAGGCCGGTAATCGAGGCGACGAGATTAGCGGGCGTCGGCGTAGCGGTGTTAATCGTGAGTCCCGTCAGCGTCCAGTTAGTATCGGTTATTCGAGTTAACTGCATGGGAGCGTAACTCGGATGCGTAATAATCATTATATCGTTTGACTGCGACATACGCAGTTTTGATAAATCGCCGACAACATACGGCGTCGCAATCGTATATGGAACACCAGCGCTCAAAATAAAGCCAGCGTTAGAGCCGTTAATATGCCCAGGTGTCAGTGGATTTCGAATGAATTGTAATGCTAAATGAGAGAATACCAACATATATGTTTGAGTTGCAGAGAAAACAAAGCGAGCGAGCCGCGACGGACTGTTACCGCCTGCGAACCCGATGAATTGAGTACCGGGGCGCGACGAGCCGCCGCCGCGATAATCAACAAATACGTTCTTCATCAACATAAGGCCGGAGTGATATTTCGCAAGATCGGTCCGACCATAGAGATGCGGCGACAATTCTCCTGATGCGAGTGTATTTTGTTGGAGATCAGGCATAAGCGCCCATCGTGAATAACGGACCGTAAGGATACCAAAAATCGGGATTGTAATACTGTGATGAAACGCCGCGAATTCGGAGCCAATCAGGCGTGTGATCAAGCACCGTCAATCCCTCATTTCCATCCATTGCTCGTGTGTTCGCAATATACTCATTCGCGGTCTGCGCCTTGAGTTGCGCCATCGCTTTGTCGGACATAAGAGCGATTGCGAGGCGAGCAGCCATCGCCAACGCCATCGTCATCACGAACTCACTGTCGAACAAGTTTTCGTCGGTACATTGATACGTATATTCGAGAAGCGGCACTTGTGCGTTAGTGGAAAATACCTTCTTCTGCGGCGTCTGCACATTTCCGCTTGTATCATAATGGTCGATAGATACGCCAAACGGTACTCGCATCACTCGCGGGAGTGAGAGCATCGTGCCGGCGACAGGATATAACGGAGGGGATAACGTAGATATATCTGGTTGCGGAATAACGCAGCGGGCGTAGAGGAAATCGGTGGGAAGCGCGTATGAATAAAGCCACGGCGGCGGCGGATATGTACGCTGCCAACCCGTCAAAGTCGCCGGCGTCGGATTCTCCGGTGTTCCCGGTAACGCTTTCCATAGTGTTACGGTATCAACGTGTTTAGCAAAGTTCCATCGCGCAGCCCGCAGCGCCTGATCCCTCACGCTCGTATAATATAAATTACACACGTTCGCTTCGGAGCTACCATCCGTCAGCGATGTGATCTTCGAGCGCGTACCGATCTCTGCAAGCGCCATATTACAGATTGTGGTTGAGTCCATTACGACGCCGGATAAATAATTGTTCCACGGACGATTAGATTTTGTAACGTCGTATTCTGTACAGCACTACCTGCGCTTGATGTAGCAATTGAGAAATTACTGGAACCCACTTGTGCTATGCCTACCAGTAACAGTGCTGTACCAGAGCACGAAAGGACATTAACTGAGGAACCGTACGGTGTTGGAACAGGGACTGGAAGGCCGCCTATAAGAATCGGAGTTGCACTCGCAGTAGTTGGGAATGTAAGAGAAAACGACGCAGTTATAACGTTATTTTTCCGCGTGTAAACTGCACTTACTGAAGTGAACGTGAGGCCGGCACCACTTGCATCAACAGGTGTCCAAGTCGCCGGGACAGTATTATCGACAATGAGTGGCCCAGGTGCATCAACTCCAGGCTGAAAATAATTCGATTCTGCCCCGACAATAACCGCGTGTGCTGGCGTTCCAATACCTATATCTGGGCGCAGGGCACTTTGCACATATGTGTTAAAGGCACCAAACGAATTACCGTAGAGTGCGATCGTGGTGAGATTAGTTCCATTATTTACGACACGAACATTATTCGTCGTGAAAGTTGTGGCGTTACTGCGTTGTACCTCGGCGCCATAGATACCATGTGTACCAGCGTTCTCTCCATTATTTTGAAGGAAGAGGAAATCGGCGTCCCCGCCGTTTGCAGAGTAATAACCGCCGAATATAGATAAACCTTTTTTGCCCTCACTTGGTGCGCCATTCATAAAGATAGTAGCGTGCCCAGGATTATTTGATTGATTATTTGACTCGAAATCCCCGCCATAGATATCAATGTCGGCAGCATTCGTGAATATAAATCCATCGTTTGTGGAGCCGCTTACTTTTGGATTAATAATAACCCACTGATTTGGATGTGAATTACTGGCACTTGCCGCAGCAATATGCTGTCCATTAAATACAAACGTAGGATTTTCGAGATGGAGACGGATAGTATCAAGTGCGTATAAACCGATCGTAAAATGTTGTATCATAAAGTCCTTGAATGTACCAGACGTGAGGCCGGTTGTGCAAATACCGTAGCCGACGTCAGTACCAATGATTTGGAAATCGCCGCCCGTATACCCCTCGCCATTAACTCCGTAAGTAAATGAATACGTGATAGCACAATTTGTACCGGTAACAGTACTCTTAATGAGTGTCTGGTTTTGTCCCTGCCCTCTTAAGCCAGTGCGCCCGCCATCGGCAAATGTCGCCGACAGACCTGGTGGTACAATGATCCCGCCCGATTTAATCCAAGAATTACCCGGTGTCCCCGGTAATAAACACTCAACTTGAATCGTCGCCGCGTAAGCGAGACACGCATTAATTGCAGCAGTATTATCTGTTACACCACTATCGGCGACGGTTCCCCACTCACGCGCATCAGTTGGACCTTTTGGAAAACGTGCGAGCCAGCACTTGCCGTCAGCCGATAGTACTTGACTCCCATTGTCGCCCGCGCCGGCGTTCAATACGCATGGACTTCCACTTGCAATATATGCCAGTGGTGGGGCGTAAACGGTTGATGAGAATGATTGTCGCGTTACATATGTGTACTGCGTGGTAGCATATGTTTTGAGCGTAGCGTTGTCAGGAATAATTGGGCCAGCTGCATTCCCGGGCGGCGGTCCCCAATCGCCACCTATCGTTGGGCCGAAATACGTGAAAACATCATTGACCTGTGGTGTCCTAGCGCCAGTCTGTGCTAGCGCCACACCCGCAATAAAGCACAATAAAAGTGCAAGTCGTTTCATCTCGGTCCTACTCCTGGAATTCGTCGCACCGGCTGATTTTCCTCAATCGGGCGCTCTATCGGTGGATCATCGAGCAAGTATTGAACGTTATGTTCATCATATACCCAACGTCCAAATACTCGCACTTTCTCGTCGTAGATCGCCTTTCGCGCCTCTGGATCGAGACCCTCCATATACGGTGTAACAACGGAAACCTCGAGAATCTCATTTGGTTCTCGGAGTGCGTCATCGATCATATGCTGTCGAAGGAGTTTAACACGCATTAAGGCGCTCCAGATTGACGTTCAACGCGTCCTTTATGCCAAAATATATTCCAAGGAATACGATAACGATAAATAGGTCGACGATATTCACCCTCGATCGATGCGCACCAATAGAAGCGGGGCCAGCCCTCGGCGATCGCAAAGGCGATAAAGCCGCCCTCGATGCGCCACTTGCGCCACGCCCAGGTGAAGCAGTTCCTGCTTTTATCAAGGCGTGACGCAGGTGGCATCGGCGGCAGATCGGCTTGGGCTTAGGGCTCTTTTCCGGAGGTAAGATCGATCGAGATGTGCCCTTCCGGGGTCTCGCTGTGCCCGAAGGTATAGGCGCCGGGTGCGATCGTCTCGGTGATCTCGATGTGATCCCCAGTCTTCTTCCCATGCATCATCATGTCGAGAAAACCGCGCCCCATCTTTTTGGTGGCTTTACGACCCAGGCTATCAGCCGGGGCGCGAACAATAATCGATGCCATTTTTCACTTCTCCTTCTAATCCCCAGCCGCAGGATTGCGCTGGAGTTCGTAGCCTCGCATGGGCGAGCGCAGCAGGGCCTTGGTGGTGATGCGGTGGAGGGTCATCGTCGCCGTTCCCCGGCGACCATTTGGAACGGCAGATCGTTATCGTTAGCCGGCTGTTTCAGTGAAGCGTGGGAGGCGCTTCCAACAGGCGCGTTAATCGATAGTCCAGCAATCGCCGCCTCTAGACACCCTGCAATGATCGAATGCCCATTAGCATTGGGGTGGAGGTTGTCATTGGCGTACCACAGCGAATTGGTATTAGCCCCCGCCGCCCACATCGCTACGTTGCAGGTCGTCTTGACATGGTAATCAGCGCAGGTATCCGCGTCGTAGTCACCGTTGAGCGTCGTGCGTGCCGCCTCACTTCCTGCTGACCGAGGCGGCATATCAATGATGCCGACGAGGGTATTTGAATTCGCCGCGTGCAGATTAGAACAGAGAGTTTGAAAGTCAGCGTAAACCTGCGCCGCAGTGCGCCCACCGAGGACGAGATCGTTCCCGCCAGCCAGGATGGTGATGAAGCTCTGCCCAAGAGTCGGCGCGCTAATCAACAGTGGGTTAACCGCGCTAGCCGAGCTGTTCTTCAGGTCCAGCATGTACGCGCCCTGCGAGCCAAGATTGACTGCGAAGGCATGCTGGTCGTTCGGCGCGATCATCGCGAATGGAGGCTGACCTAAGAACCCGACCCCCATACTGTCGGCGAACACGATGTGCTGTCGCGCTGTGCCGAACTTTGCGATCGTCGTTCCGTACTTTGAATTTACATAAGAGGTTGCCGCGTTGGTGTTCGTCAAGTTGAGTAGGCCACTCGCGAGATAGACGGCGAGGATGTCTACCTGACCGAAGTTTGTGCTATTGAAGGCGCAAATCTGTAGAGCAGTATCGGAAGCGTTAACCGATGTGTCCGCGATCCCTGTGTTGTAATTACCATTAACAGTGAGATTGAATGCCTCGGCATGGGCTGCTGTGGTGTTGCTCGAATTATAGACCCCCAGAATATCGACCGCAACGACGCCAACCCCTGTCGGGGTTGTCGATGTTAGCTGGGTCGTTCCACCCTCAGATACTTTTACAGTATCTGTGCTATTATAGAACAGCGCGTGAGACGTAGCACCACTGACGAGGTTGCCGGTCGATGTCCCTCTCTGGACCGAGACAACAATTAGCGTGTAGGATTGCGTTGTCGGGAAGACATTCGGCCCGAGCATGAAACTCGACGAGCCGTCACAGCGCAGGACAGGCAGCCCGTTGACAATGCTGGTCTTGAAGGGGGGCCGGTTTAGCGCGGTCGATTGGGTAGCGTTATTCGCGTTACCCGATGCATCATTCCACTGCTGGACTGTATCGTTATTAACCGCCAGCGTCGTCCCAGCATCCTTGTAAGCTCCGCTGTCGGATTCAAGACATACTGTCCATGTAACACCCAACAATCCTGAGGGGCAGGCGGCGACCCCGGCAGTTGACGTTGCACAGAGAGCGAGAAGCGACGCTAACAGTACGGCAATGCGGCGCATTAGAAGTTCCAACCGCTGGTACCGCGCTGGTTACTGTTCATGCTGCTATAAGGAAAATTGGTGTGGTTGGCTGTCGTGCCTTGCCAGATACCCGCTTCCCAAAAATTCCCGGCGAGTCCATTCGACCCATTACCAACGCAAATCGAGATAACCCCAGAGGTTGCCGATCCCGTTCCTGGGCTAAGTCCAGCATTGTTGTTGCCGTTTTCGTAGATGACAGAGTTCGCGCCATCGAAGGTCGTTTGCACTGCGAGTTGCGTGCCTTCTGCCCCGCCCGTCGTGACGCCGACCGCCGCGCTTCCGCCATAGATGAAAAGCTGCTGACTGGCGTTGTTAAATCCCGCTTGGGCATTCCCTGCAGTTTCAAAGCCAACAACAACGTTGAAGCTGCTCGTCCCGCTTGTGCGCTGCGCCACATAGGAGGCGGTCGCCGGCTGCGGAATGCTGATGTTCGGCGTGCCATTAAACGACGTATCGTAAGGGGTGCTCGTCGTGCAGAGGACCTTCAGGGGGGATATGGAAAGCACCGCCTGGGTCGAGGCCACTTGATTATTTGAGTTCCCCGACTGATCGTAGAACGTGACAACGTGACAGTCCGTGTTGCTGGTGCAAAAGGTCGAGAGTGACACGCCATTGTCAGCGCCGGAACAGGCGGAGGTAACGCTCCCTGTTCCCCCGATGAACCCGTCGCTTCCCAGGCCAATATCGCATGTCTCGTTAGAGTGAGATGTGCTCTTGACGTTGACCGCTTTATTATGTGCGGTCGCGGCAGCCGCAGTGTAGGCTCGTAACCCTACCCACATAGTCGCGCCCGTCAGGATATTCCCTGGTCCTTGATAACCGGCGGGGGCAGAGACACCACCAGGCCCGGGCCACGGCAACCCGACTTGTGCAAGTGCCGCTACGCTGGCTAGTGTCAGCGCAAATACAAAGGCGATAACCTTCATCGAGCGACCCGCCAGTTCAGCGTGATCGCGCCGGGGGTTATCGAAGAACCTGTGTTGTTGCATACCTTGAAGTTGACGTTACCAGCGGTCGGGTACGAGATGATCGTCAGCATCCCCGCCGTAGCCGGGATATAGCCCGTCACCGCTGTCGGATCGCCATTGAACGAAGCCGTGACGACATCGGTAGTTAGTACGCCGCTTGCTGCAACGGTGACTGCCGCAGCGCAGGCGGCTGACGAGATCGCACTGGTCCCAAGTGTGGCAGTGCCGCTTGCCGGGCAACTGTTATACGGAATGCCCCACTCGGTGGAGCCGGTCTTTTTAACCTTCACGGAACAACCGGGGACACTCATAACGATCGTGATGCCGGTGCCAATCTTATCTGAGCCCGCGCGATTTAGTGTGATGGTATTTGCGCCGTTGATCGCGTAATTTGTCCCGTCTCCAGTATCGACGAAAGTAATCTCGGCCCCGTCTTGCATCGTGCTCGCGACAGGCAGTGTGCAAGAGCGCGGCGCCGTCAATACAACATTAAATGCGACGTTCGCTGTGCCAGCAGCAGTAAGAGCCCCGCAATTCGCATCACCGACCGTTGTTAGGCCGTAGTGGCCGATCGACAGACCGCCCGCGCTCGCGCCGATCTGCACGTCGGCTGTAGAAGCGGTCGGAACGGCAGGAACCGGATCAGCCCCTGTCGAGCCAATCAGGACTTGCCCATTCGTCATCGCCGCCGTGGCTTTTACATCGGCAGAACCATTACCAATGATCGGCGCATGCGCAGTAAGTGTGCCCGCCGTATTTGTGACGGTGCCCCCACCACCGGCGGTTGCGGTCAGTGTGCCGGCAGAAAGTGATAGGCCGCTTCCGACGATCGCTTCGCCTAATACGCCGCCATTATCGTAAAGCAGTCGGTTGGTTGTGCCGCTGGTAATGGTGCTAGTGCCTACCGTGAGTCCACTACCACCCGCAGGCGTTGCCCAAGTCCCATCGCCCCGCCAGAAGGTCGAGGATGATGCGCTTGTGCCGGAGTTGAGGTTATTAACTGAGAGGTTTCCGGTAACACCCGTCGAAAGCGGCAATCCCGTCAGATTGGTTGCTGTGCCAGATGATGGTGTCCCTAATGCACCGCCATTAACGAGAATCGAACCAGCACTTCCAACATTAACGCCGAGCGCAGTTCCAATACCAGTTCCAAGTCCTGTAACTTGCCCAACTGGAACCGCAATTGCACCTTGAATATACGTTAAAACTTGTGCGAGTGTAGTGCCAACCATATTTACGGCAGCGCTACAACCCTGACAATTACCTATTTTATCGGTGCCACTTACCGCAGCGCCGGCCGCAAGTTGATCTATTCGCCCCTGCCCAAACGCCGACGACGTCGACAGTAAGAGAGCGACAACGGCCGCTTTACTTGATAAGTAGCGCATTTGTTGTCGTCCCATTGATTAAGAGGCAGTTAGTCGTCGTGCCGGAAATGAGGAGACAGCCACTTGTGACCGGCGGCGTTCCCTTTAACCCGCGAACCTCCGGTATACCCATCCCCATCCCGAGATCGTGAGCTATAGCTACACCAGCAGCCGTCAATATAACTGTTGCTAATAAAAAGCTACGATACCGGTACATGTGGTATTCGTGCTCATGACACGGTTAACTTGAATCGGAAGTACCTGACCCGGTTGGACATTAGCGAGTGTAACAGCCGTTGTACCATCGTCAGCCATGCGGACGGCGATATTACACGCGGCCGATCCCCCAATAAATATTGCGCGAGTCGGTTTTGGTGTAAGGTCTGTTGAATCACTCGCTGTTACAGCGATTCCGGAACGCGCTTGATTAAGGGTCCATAGCCGAGAGCCAGCGGTTTGCCCGTCGTCGGCAGGCGCTGCCCAAACTGTACCGAACCACAGCGAAAGAAGGGCCGCAATAAGAAAACGCATTATCGCCCCCTAATATGCGAAATAGTTCGTACTGTCACTCCGAATCGAACCACTCGCATTTTGCGCGTATGTCTTGGTCGCGCCGCCGTTGATCGTGCTTGTCGTCGGCGTGATCGTTACCGTCCCCGCGCCGAGGTTCAGTACCTTAAACTCGTGATATGTACCGAAGCCGGCGGTTGTCGCAGCGGGTAGAGTAACAGTAACCGCCGACCCGTTATTAAACGTAACGAGTTTACCCATATCGGTGTCGGCGATAGTATATGACGTTCCGGTTTGGGCGTTGACACCGCCGGTCTGTGATCCCGCGGCCTCCCACTTCTTTCCTAACGACGGGCCTAGGAAGTATTCGACGCCGGGAGCGACAACTTGCGCCCACCCAGCCACCGGGACGAACGCGACGAACGCAGCGAAGAAGAGCTTACGCAGCATGTTTCTTCTCCGGTACGAGGCGGAATCCAGCGCGTTCCGCAAGCGCTTGGAGATCGCCGAGCGATAACTGCGGCGTATCGACTGTCAACGGAAGGCGGTCAACTGGATCGAGGCCATCGCCACGCTTCTTTGCGATTTCGACTAACGCCTGCGATTCCTCGTCGAGTCCGACCATATCTGGTGTCGGATCGCGAGTCCATTTATGCGGAGTGCCATCGCCGACGACCGTACCTCTAAAGGCGATCGGCTGACCCTTCTCGTCGAGTACCTGATTACCCTTCTCGTCGAGTTGGTATCCGGTAATCGGACCGTTACTATCGGCGGCCTCCTTATCACCCGGCAGCCATTTATCCTCTTCCGAATAGTGTGCGGAGAGCAATCGATATCGGGGCATCAGCAGTCCTCGTCATCGGTGGGTGGCTTGGGCCGTGGTACGGAGCGTGTACGAATCGGCGGCGTATCCTGCGGCGGGATCTGTGTCGGTGGCGCCTCATCGACCTGCGATGGACGGACGCCGACCGAGACCGTCGGTGGTGGAACTGTCATCGGCCCGGTCCCTCCGCGACCATGATACCGCGCATTCGCCTCGCGCAGCAGTTCCGCGTTCTTTTCTTGCTCCTCGTCGGAAATCTCAGCGTAGTCGGGATGGTCGCCGGCGAAGGGCCGTTCCGGTTTGGCCCAACCCTCCTCGTGCCAGGGAGCATTCGTGCCGTGAATCCGCTGGTACACCTCGTTAATCTTGGAGACGCCCTCTTCGTCGGCGCCCTCCATATCCGGTGTCGGTTCACCCTCGTACTTAACGGGAGCGTCGGAGGCATAGGGGCCAACAACGGTACCGGGATTGCGGACTGCACCGCCGATGATATGCGGAGTTCTTAAACGAAATAACATTTCGATCTCCTAATTCGCGATCACGATACCGGGAGGATACGCCACATAATCCTGGCGATCCAGCACGATTGCACCGAACAGGGCACCAGCACCGTGTGTCCCTACGGTGATATACTGCAACCGGAGGAAACGCGGGAGGGCCTGCGCCGCCGACACGCCGGTTGGAGTCGGCAGCAAAACTCGAGGCACGGTGATATTCGAGATATATCGGCCGGCCAGAAGGGATGCTTCAGCAATCGCGGTCGAATCCCACATCGTTGTGTACGAGCCGGGAGCGCCAGAACCGTTATCCGGGGCGCCCTGAAGTTGGACTTCAAGGGATGTACCGCCGGTGAAAGTCGTCATGATCTGAATCAACAACTCGAGCGATGGATCATCGCCGATCCCAAGGTCTCGGGCGTTGAGTAGATCGAGGACGTTCGTCGATTGCTGCGTCCCAGTGGTTGGTGAGTCGGTCAGCGAAGTAGTTAGACCCGCTACACCAGTAAACTGGAGGGCTCCATCCAACATTTGTCGTCTCCTTAGGTCAACCGAGCTTCGGTATTGAGAATGGCATCGACGGTGCGAACCGGAATACCGCGGAATGTTGTCACTACATGTCCTTCAAACTCCCGCATCGCCAGCAAGACGTTGGTCTTATTCATCGCCTGGAGGTCGAGGTACGTGGACACGACGCGATTGCAGTAGATAATCTGACGACCCATCGGCCCCCGGATCGTCGGCGCGTCGCTCGATTGCACCGGCGAGGCAGCAGCCATCGCAGTCGGCAGACGACGTAATCCGCGGACTAAACCGTTCAATATATTGGCTGCGTTGACGCCGTTCAGCAGCGTCACGTCGATATTCGCGAGGCGAACGACGTATCGCCAATCACGTAACGACAAACCGACCTCCCATTTGAAGTGGTCACGGTATGCCATGTATGTATTCGAGTTGGCGTCGAGAACTGGCCACAAGCCCTGGTCCTCATGCAACAGGCCGGTCATTTTGCCCTTGGGGAAAATACCGTGCATTGTATCGGCACCCCAGGTTGCGATCCAGATCGAAGTATTAGTTGATCCAGTGCCGCCCATATCGATGACGTTCGCAGCTGTCTGCGCCGTACCAGTCGATACCGAGTTGTAACGCGGTGCCATCCCCATAAACCGCTCGGGGTTCACGGCGACGTTGCCGTAAATAAGGGTGGATGCGACTTGCTGCGTCATACCCTCGAGGAACGCACGGACCTCCGACAGGCGAAACTCGGCGGTGTTACCGTTGAGGTCGGCGAGGTCGCGGTCGATTACGGCGAACGTCTCGAGATTACCGATCGTATCGACCACCTGTGCCGTAGTGGATTTTCCGTTCGGAACGCCGTAATTGAGCAAGCGCCACGTCGCGGTTGGGAGGCCAGTTCGAATCGTGGTCTTGTGCCCGGTCGGGAGATTACCCTCGACAACGAGCATGTCGTCCATGATCTCGTTGGTTTGTGAGAGGATTTCGACGATCGAAGTGATGCGACCATCATCGTCCATACGCTTCGCCCAATCAGCGAACGTAAGGGCGGTTGAACCAATTGTTGCCATTAATCACCTGCTGCTTCGGAAGATGGGTTGTTGGGATACATGCGTTGGGCTGCGGTACGCTGCGGTGGCCCCGGTGGAGACCCCTGAACCGCGCTCCCCTCCGTCAATGCAGATGCAATTTTGGCGAAGAAGCGAACTGCGGCGGGATTTGAACCAAAGCCAGTGAGGTTTAGTGCCTCAATAAATCCTGGGGTTGCGAATCGGGGATCTTGAACGACTTTAGCGACGGACGCTTTCACGCCCTCGAGTTTATCGCCGCCGATAACAGGGTCGGATTTGATCTCTGTTTCCCAGGCCTCAATCGTCCGCGACCAAGCTTGCAAATTCGCTTCCGAAGCAGCTTTACTGGTCTCGGTATGCAAGTTCGCCAACTGCTGTGCCGCTTCCTGCGAAAGGTTCGCGGACTTAGCTATTTCGGCGAACTTCTCCAACATTCCCGCATCGGGTTTGCCGAAGTCGTCGGGGAAAGTGAGCTTGGCGGCATCAAACGGAGTCGCCGACGTCTCAGTTTCCGTTTTTGTTTCCGTAGCCGGTTCCGTTGTACCGGATGCATTTGGCTGCTCCGTGAGGAGCGTGGTGGCGCGGCCATCAGGCGCTGTCGTCGAACTCGGGGCGGCCGAAGGGGCTGCTGCCGATCCTGGAGATGGCGTCTCGGTTGTCGGTTGGGCGGGCGGGCTGTCGCTCATCATTCGCTTCCTGAATCATCTCCAAATATCGAGTTGGACAATGCTGTTGGATCGCAGCAAGGACGCGAAGGCCCACATTGCGTTCACCCTCCGCGAACGCCATCTCGCCGACGCTGTTCCGAAAGCTGGTCGCGAAGATATGGCATGCCTCGAGGAGCTTATACATCCAACGTCGGCCACTCTTTGTCGAAAGGAGTTGGGTGAGCGAGGCTCCCTCTTCGCGCTCATCGAGCCCGAGCGCTTTTGCGCGTTTGTGGACTTGAGGGCTGTCACCAACGTCTACTTCCTGGGGTGTATCGGACATTGTGCATCATCATTCTGAGCTAGTCAACAACGGGTTTTGCGGCATACACATTACGCTATTTCCGATAACTTTTCGAGAACGACATCAATCGGTAATCCAATTCTCGTTGAATACTGATGACCCTCTATGGCGAGCATACAACTCTCTTCGTCAAACGGACATACGTATTTCACGCAACGAGGATTTACAGCAATAAATGCTGCATCACCAGAATTCATTAAAATAATTGGCAATTTTAAGAGCTTCACGCTGCACCCCCAAGCATCGATTCGAGGGCGTTCTTGCCGCCGCCGACATCAGTTTGCGACAACGTTTGGGCGCCTTGTGCTCCCATTTGTGCCAACTGCGCCGTCTGCGCCGCCTGCTTTTGTGCCTCAGCCCGGGCGCGAGATGCATCCCGCTCTTCGTCGGTATGGAGAATACGAGGGTCGGTGCCGAGTGCGTCGACGTAAATATGCATGGTCGAATCGCTGTCGAGATTATCGAGAATATCAGGGCGGACGGCGGAGATATTACCGGCGAATTGCCACGCGCGCTCTATCGCCGTCGTCTCGGCCGCAAGCATCGCCATTGCGAACGGCGAGATATACTTGATGCCGATCAACATGCCGACGACTTCGGGCGGAATCGGTTTCGGGAGCAAGTTGGCGCGTTCCATGATCGCCCATGTCCGCTCAACTGCCGGCGCCAACACTTCTTTATCGAGGCGCTTGATCACCGGGAGCATCAGGAGCTTTTCCTCGCGGCGCGCTTCAATCTCGGTGGCGCTGCGGACGGTCTTGAGGTCGGATATATCGGTGAATAAGTTATTGAAATTGGTTCGCTTGATTCGTTCCTCGATACCATTAATGTCCATACGGAGTTCAGCGATATTAGGTTGGACAATGTATGCGGGGGCGAAGCCGGGGCGCTCGCGGCCGAAGCCGGGGACATAAGTGACGCCGCCGGGGAGGCCGGACGCCGGCTGATTCTTCATCGCGATGTCGGCGACCATCGGCGGATTGACCATTTTGTCGATGCCCTGACCCTTCCGTTTTTCCTCCTGCTGTAATTGTTTGATGTCGCCGAGAGCATCCATGCCGACCGAGCGGCCATAGGCGTCGTTACCGATTGTGTCCCAACGTGGCATCAGCCCCGGAAATTCGTGATATCCTTTGCACCGCAGAATTTCATCGTTCGCGGAGCCGAGAATCCAATAAACCTCGCGGAATTTAAAAAATGGGGATACGGGATAGCCCTTGTCGCCGAGACGTGTGTTCGCTTCGATCGCATGGATTAACACCCGTTCCTGAGTCAAACCGGCACCACCATCGCGATACATCTTTTGTATATCGACGGGACAATTCTCGACACCAAATTCCTCGACGATTTGATCGATGGTGCGAACGAATTCACGATAAAATACCGAGCCCTCAAGACGCGCCGACACATCGATATAAAACTCGCCGAGCGCGGGATTGTAGCATATAATGACGTTCTCGAAGTCCTCGTAAATCAGCATCGTCGCCGTGCCGAATACCACGAGATCGTAATAAAGGATTGCGAGGGAGTTATAGAAATTGGACTCTTGGAAAATACGCTGCATTCGCTTGGCGCACTCGGCGAGCCAGCGGACGACGATCGATGACTCATCCTCGTAGCCGTCGATCTTAAACTTGAACCACGGAGTCATTGGGTTCGTGAGGCCGGCGTGGAGACCGGATGCGAGTGTTCTGGCGGCGACGGTCCCAGTGTTATTGATTATTGCTTGATTAATTTGGGAACCGCGCGATCCTTGGTTGGGGGTGACGAGCCAGCGATAACGTCGTGGGAGGATGAATTGGGCCAGCTCCCTCCAGTGTGACCAGTAGCTATATCTATTAACACGTAATCCGGACAAGCGCCCTTCACATCTTTTTCTAAGTTCTCTATATAATTCTGTATTAGCCATAAATTGAAAATTCTCCACAAAGCTCTCTTGAGCTTTCTCTATATGCGTTTTGAGCCTCTTCAAATAATGTATAACGTCCAAGATAATGATACTTGCCTTCGATCCAAATTTCTGCTACCCATTTACCGCTTTGAAAATATACACCTTTTTGGCCGCTTTTATTATTAACTGCTTCACCTCTATTATGGCCGTTTTTAGATTTATTGGCCGGCCTTAAATTAGATTCTCTGTTATCCTCACCATCGCCGTTTTCGTGATCTACCATCTCCCATTTACCTGTTAATATCAGCCAAGCTATTTGATGAGCGTAGATACTTTTCCACACTCCGGCTACCTTAAGACCGAACCTAAAATAACCATGACCACTGGAATGTGGGTAAATGTCACCGCGTTCAGTTGCTACTCTTCTTACTACAACCCCTGTTATAGGATTGTAGTCAAAAAGCTTGACTGCTTCTTCTTGCGTTAGCGGTTGTTTCACGCGACGGGCTCAAAATCCACGGTGCCAGCGACCTGAATGCGGTCCCAGCGATATCCATTCGGCGACGGAGTTTGCATGAGATATGGATCGTCGGCACGGGAATCGAGGATCCAAATCTCGGAGCCGACGGTCACGCCTAGAACCGCGTAATATCCCGAGTCGGGTTCTTCAGTCCAACATAGTACGACACGGAGCAACTTTGGATCCCACCCGGATTCACGGAGACGCTCGGCTTTCATCTCAACATAATCACGACAGACCCACGACTTTCCCGGCTCAGGCGTATCGTGCCAGTAGTCGTACGGCTCGTCACCGTGGTCGATGAACGGAAGGGCGTTGACCGAGCGATTAAGCCCTGTTAACTCTGCCATTTGTTCGGGTATCATGGACATGTCCCGCGATGAGGGTTCGCGGCGCAATAGGCCGTAAACCCTTCATCATGTGTCGGCGGGGCTGGCGCCCACGGCTGCGCTGGCGCACAACCCGCCAGCAATAACGCGAGGGCGAAAACACGGATCATGATGCCTGCAGATCCTTATGCGCCTTCTCCAATGCGGCGTCGATCGCCGCTTGCTCCGCATCGGTTGGCTGCGTCGTCGCAGTGACGAGTGACCAAATCGATTCGATCTCCGTGACGAACTGCGGTGCCTGAGTGAGGATCGTCGTCAACACGCCAATGAGTTCTGTGAGCATAATTGACTCCTACTTCGGGATAGCAAGGGAGAATGCGGAGACGGCGGCGATTGCGGCCGACAGTGTACCTTTGTTATCGCGGGCCATAGTGACGGCGGTATATGCTTGGTTATCGAGCGCCTTGATCTTGGCGACGGTAGCGGGGTCGGAGCACAAGGTGACGGTGCCACCACAACGGGGCCGGTTCGTGTAAATCAAGGCGGCCTGCTCGGCGGCGGTGAGAGACACTTCGGCGGCGGCGACATCATTCGAGATCGCAACCGTTGCATTACACGCCGACAACAAAACGACGGCGGCGAGTGCGAGATACTTCATCCTGATTCTCCTGGTGTTACGACTTTAACCGGCGCACCCACTGTCGCCGAGGCAACGCTGTTGACATGATCGGCGCGAGCTGCTTGGAACTTCTGGTAAACTGACATACCGACACTTATTAACACCGCGACTGCCCCCGCGATCATCTGCCATTGTTCACCGGAAACTGTCGCGCCCCAAGTCACTCCGAATGTGCCGAGGATCGTGGCGACGGCGCGGATTACGGTGTAAACGAGCGTTTGGATCTCTGGATTCGGCGTACTTACGATTGTGTTTCCCATTAGAGGCCTCCCCGCAAAAGTACGATGACGAGAATTATAATGAGAATGAGACCGATGCCGCCGCCGATATGTGGCCCGCCGTAATAATAACCGCCGCCACCGAAGAGGATCAATAAAACGAGAATGATGAGGACGAGAGTCATGATGTTTCCAATCGCCGACGTTGCTCGAAATACGGGTTCTCGAGGCGGCTTATACGCGCGTGCAAGCCGTTTGTCTCTTGCTGGATATCGGAGCGCTGTTGCCGCATTACTTCCATCAGCTCGATACGCATTGCGTTAAGATCCTCGCGGGTGACGGCCTTACCGACAACAATGCCGTTAACGCGATCCACACACTCGTCGAGATGATCGATACGCTCATGGAGACGCTTGAACCGTTCACGGCGGTCATCATCCTGCTTCCGTAGGTGGTGAATGAGAACTGGAATACCGATGCCTGTGACGATGAGAAGTGCGACCGATACCCATTGTATTGTTTCGTTCATTCATGTAACAGGGGGGTCCACATGCGTTTCATTCCGCCTTTTTTGCGGCTTCTGCGAGGACAACGGCTGCCTCGTTTGCCGCACGCTGGAGGATCTCGGCGGCTGCATTAGCGGCAGCGGGCACCTGCGATGCCCGACCTTCAGCGAATGCTGTCGCCCGCGTTGATTTTAACAATTCATCGAGACGAGAGTTCATTGTGAGATGAACCTCCTTGATCGCCGCGCGATTGACCCAACCGAAAAAGCCGGCACCAATTGAGGCGACAAGCATCAATACATCGGTGGCGAGTCGAAGATCGGCGTACATTATTGACCCAACAGCGTTTTGCGGCCGGGAGTTGCTTGGTCGGTGAGACCTTGCGGCGAGGTCATAATGGTGGAACCGAGGCCGCCGAGAGGGTTGCGGCGTTGTGGCGATGCGGTGGCGGAGGCGAACGTCGGTGGGTTCGGAGGTGGAGCTGGCGGCGGCGGCGGAGAGATCTTGGGTGTGGATGGCATCACGGTGTCTCTGGCTTCGACGTAATTCCAGCCAACAGTTCTTGTGGAATCGCTGTGTTCGCCTGCGGCATCGGACCGGGCGCCGTTGGTCCCTGGGGATTCGGCTGCTGCGGGTTATGGGTGCCGGCGATCGGGGATACGCTGCCGCGCGAGTGGTGGGGGATACGAGGAGATTTCATGTGCCAACATCCTTCAAGCCCTTACCGGCGCCGATTGTGATGCCGCCGACTCGATTCGTTTGTGGGATCGTGCCACCCTTCTGTCGCGTCATTGGAGCGGAGGCCACATCCTCGTCGCGGTGGAGGACGTAGGGTGTGGGGCGACCGCCGCCGATCGGAGACTCGGAGCCGCGGACGCTGTGGGGGGTACGGTAGGATTCGGTGCGGTCGGCAGTACCCTGAGATTTCATGTTATGCTCCCACAGTTGTCTTTTTATCGTATACGGAGATGCCGCCGTCGAGCGCTTGTATCACCTTGCCGAGACGCATCGAGGCATCCTCGAGATGACGGTAAGCGAGCATTACATTTGCAATAGCTTCACTATCAGTCATCCCAACTTTCATCGCGAGTACATCGGTGGCGGCATCTTTAATCTGTGTGCGGCAATCGTTGGCTTTTTCGATACTCATTCCGTTCTCCTATACGGGCTGTACCACGATCATCAAGTCGAATCTGCGACGATTATTCATCAGGATCACTTCGAGCGCCCGTGCCAAAGCGGCGACTGCGACTCGAGCCGACAGCCCAGCCGCTTCATAAGGGTTATACTCCGTGACGTACATCGGCGCTGGAACGTGCTCGCCGCCAGCCATTTCATTCGGCATTACGGGATACGCGAACGTAATCGCCAAAGCGTCGGCCCAATCGGGTGAAGGGATACCACGCCGCCTCATATCTTCTTTCCGCTCGAGTTGAATTTCGTCGCGTGCATTGAAGCCGTATGAGGGGCCAACGAGTTGATCGCGTAAGTCGTCATTGTCCTCAATCATCCCACCGAGGAGCCATGCCCGCATTGTTCCCCAGATCTCGGCGCGTTTATTGGCATATCGTTCGCCCTGCGTCACGAGGTCGGAGCGGTCGGCTTTTCCTCCGAACTGAACGCCCAACACAAAAAGCCGGAGTTGGCGACAGCGGTCAACCACGCCGCCGCCCACACCTCCCTCGTCGATAAATACAGTATCGGCCCGGAGGGTTTGAGCGGTCTCAATAACACGGCTGGCAACCTGCATTGTGTCGAGTCCGCGCAACCGCACGGCAGAGTATGATCGGGCATCTCGTCCCTTCCTCACGACAATTACGGTCTCGTCGTCGCCGAACCGCGCCACATCCACGCCGATAATGAGAGGGTCGAAGGTTTGTGACTCGGTATCTCGCGCCCGTGCTTCGGCCACCACCGCTGCTGAGATAAATTCTATAGCGCCGACTCGTGGGAACTCGCCCTTAACACGAACTCGGAAATAATCGCTGTCTTCCCCGTAAGCGTCCGCAAGCTCTCGGAGACGGTCTTTATTCGTAAAACTAATTGATCGTGAGTCAACTTGACGGGATATCCAAGAGGCGGCATGGCGACCACCCGGAAAGCATTCTCGGAACCGACCAGTAGATCGGGTTGGATTTCCAAATACCAGCCACAGCCGCTCCGTATCTGCATCCGACATAAATCCTTCTGAGGTCTCGAAAATGATGTCGGGGATGGCGCTGCCTTCGTCGTATAGCATAACGACGCGGCGACCTTGGTTGTGCAAACCGGCGAATGCCTCGGGATTGCGTTCGGACCAAGGGATCATATCGGCGCGCCACGTCTTGACGTGATCCACATCGATCGAGAGGAGGGATGTAGCCTCGAGTTTGAACAATGGACGGGCGACACAGAGGCGGTACCATTTCGCGAGTTCGGGCCACGTTTTCGTGCGGAGTTGCGACTCGGTGTTCGCGGTGACGACAACGCGTGTGTCGGTTTCGGTGCTGAGGGACCACAGTATGATCCAAGAGATTAACGCGGACTTGCCAATGCCGTGGCCCGAGGCGACCGCAATCGCTACCGCTTTATCGGGGCTGAGACCGTCACGAATGAGTGTGAGGATCTCCGCTTGCCATACCTCGGGACCAGATGCACGTGACAGTTCCCCCTCACCCCAAGGGAATGCGTGTTGGACGAAACCGAGTGGATCGTTGTGGTACAACGCCAGCCCCGATAACAAATCATCGAGTTCCTTGGCGTCGAGATCAACCATGCTCGAATACCCACAGGAAGAAATAATACGATCCGAAGTGGATTAAGGCGCCGATAATACCGGCTTCGTCGATAGTCACTTACGGGCGCCGATTAACGCCGGGTCGCGGACGGTCGGGTCGAAGGGGCGATTCGCCAACAGCGTGCACATCTGGCGCAAGGTCGCGATTTGTTGGGATATACGGAACCACTCTGGCTCGGATCGCATGAAACCCATTTGCCGACTGGCTGCGGTGGCGATCGACAGGGCCTCAACGAAATTGTTGAACGCCTCTCGTTCGTCCATTTGGGCGGCGACGTAACCGAGGGAGCTGCGCGCCATCAATAATCCCCCGCCCACGATTTGAGTATCATAAACACGATAAAGACGCAAACCACTGCGATCGCGGCGACGATTGTATCCGGGTCGAAGCCAGAGTTACACCGCATCATCCCGCCTCCGCTGATTCAATCGATCGAGCCGCTCCCCAATCCCGACCGATTTATTAATCGAAATGGAGCGCGTGATCGGCGCATACCCTGCGCGATCTAGCATATCCTTGGTCACTTTCCCCAGTGTCTCGTTATCGATCGTTTCCGGGTTGTCCTCAAGCCGCTCCCGCAATTCCTGCATCAGGTCGGCGGCGAGGCCGACGATACGGCCCTCGAGGTCGAGAATCGCTTCGTCGTGCGTCCGCTCGTAATGCGCCATGAGGTCGCGGAACGATGGATCGCGCTGGAGGATCGAGATACGGGAGATACTGTACCCCGTTGCCAATGATGCTTGCTGCGGAGTGAGACCGGAGGCGATGGCGCGGGCGAGGGCGTGATGCGAATCGCGGAGCCGTTTGACGGTTGGCGGCGCGGCGACCGTTTCCTCCAACAGATCGGATTCGGTGAGGGGCCGACTCTCGCCGGCGATTTCAAGATCTAATGCCATAACGCCTCCTGTGTACCATAGGAACGCCGGCATGTCAATGATGTTCCCTTGAGGATACACACGCCGCTGTATCGATGTGGTGTGAGTGAGTGTGTATTAAGTCCCAAACTCGCACAAATTTAGCGAGTGGGGGTATCGTCCATCTCGGCCCCGGTGCGGCGAAAATGCCACTCGAGCCGTTACAATTTTTCGAGGGTTGTTACACAATTTATTTTGACAACGGGCAATGGCGGCGGTATGATGCTCTCACGATGATTGATGGAGGTTGGTTATGCGGTATGGATCACGGCGGGCGTTCTACACGTCACGCAATCTGCAACGCGAAAACGTAACACGCGAGCGACGCGAGGGGGCGGAACGTGAACGCGAGGAGCGTGAGATGCGCGAGCGTGTCGAGCGTATGCGGGCGAAATTGGCGCCGAAACCGGAGTAATCCGGTCCAGCCGTAGGCCACGTATCGGTTGCTGATGAGGCACCGTGGCGTAACGCGATGGAGAACACGATGATCGTTAACGGTACGACACAGGTTACAGTCCCGTTGGGGCGTGGCGGCAAATATGGCTCAATGGCCGTGGATGTCGATCGGTTCAATGATACCGTCGAACAGCACGTCTACATGTATGGCCTGCGCCAAATCCTCAACGACGCAATGGCCGACAAGACCGACGACGACGGCAACACGCTCCCAACCGATCAAATCGTCGCGAAGGTACAAAAGCGGCTCGATGCGTTATACGCTGGCGAGTTGCGGGTGCGGAATGGGTCGGCTGCAGAGCCGGTTGATCCGGTGGAGCGTGAGGCGTATCGGATCGCGCGTGAGAAGATCGAGGAACAGATGAAGTCGATTGGTCACTGGCCGAAGAAGGGTACGGATAAGTTTGGGCGTGCAGTCATGGCGCGGATTGTCGAACGCAAGCTGGATCATACCGTCGAGAGTTATATCGACACATGGCTCGTCGCCAATCCGAAGGTCATGACGGCAGCCAAGCGCATTGTGGCCGAACGGGACAAGGCCGACGAAACCGCGATGGTGTGACACGACGCCCTGGGCACGGCGATAAACTGCCCAATTCGATGGAGGATATGTGTGTATACGTTGATGGTCAACCAATACACACATATCCTCTACCACTCCCTCAATACCACGCCGCTCCCCTGCCCAGCTCCCTCTCCATTCGCCACAGCTCCCCTAAAATCTAGTAATCGAAGAAAGGGGTCTAGGGGTATCTCAAATTGGTTTTTTATTTTTTTTTTTTTATTAGAAGCTAGAACAGGGGGGAGACACCCATCAATTCACTTACTAGATTTTAGGACAGCAGACGCGCACACAGAGACCATACAAGGATGTTGACGCGGTATTGGACCACATGATAACATGGATATATTGATAACGGAGGATACACATGCCACTCAAAGGACCACAGGCGTACAAAGATATAACGCCGTTGTTGATGTCGGCGCTTCATCGCGGCGGCTGTCAGGTTGATGCGGGATCAACAGCCGCCGCGATAAAACTCGTACAACGAATGAATCAATTCCGTATCTTGGATCGTAAGATAAACCACGACGCAGCATGTCGGCGCGAATTACCCTATGTCGCCGCCGACAGAGAAATGGAGCTGTCGCTTCGTAATAATCTCTATTACCTCAAATCCGACTTCGACGATTTAATCTTTAAACGGCGGGACAGTATCGTGCTCGTAGAGATGCGTGGTATGCCTTATAAATCGGTTAAAACACTCGATGGCGAACCAATGCAAATCGAACCGTTCGAGATACCTAATCCGTATAAAGAGCATGAGACCAAAACGTGGACACCAATAGCGTCGGATGGTACAACGCGGCCACCACGCGAGAAATTCAACCCCAACAAACCACTCTCATTGTTGGACGATGAATGCTGAATATGGCACTTGACATTGACAACGGACAATGATACAATACGTGGTAAATGGAGCACCCAATGCATGAAGTCCCCGATATTCTCGGCCGCGCCCTCACCGAGCCTATCACGCTCTCATTCGGCGATCATGTCGAGGCGAAGAATTGGGTGTTCCGCGCCCACAACTACATTCGCCGCCACGCCCCCGAGATGCGACAATTGATGATTACGAGGTCAGGACCAAACGTCCGCGTGCGGGTGCCACATTTTACCATCCAGGGAGAAACGCGATGAAACACAAGTGGGTCACACCGCCAATTGGCGGCCAATACATCGAGGGATTCGACTTTGATATTGACTGGCGCGAGGCAGTCGCAACAACGCCAGATCCAGATGAATACGGGTTGGCGATTAGGGATCGCGAGGATTTTCAATCGGATCGCTCGATGCGTCGGCGGTCCATGCGCCGGAGGTTTCGGCGATGATCTCGATCGACGCACCCTCCCACGCCGTAGCTATCTGGCTCGAAGGCGACAAGATCATGGTACGGTTCCCAGATCGACAACTCGTGATGTACGACTCTCCAATCCAACTCATGTTGACGCTGCAGCACCGCGCCGACAGTATTAAACGGAAGCGGCCAATGACTGTCGGCACCGAGGCCGCTCCGGTGCAATACGATATTGACACTGTAGCGCTGGCATTGAAAGAGGGTGCAAAGGTCAACGGTCATGAGCCCACTAAATGGGATGAACTCGTGAAACAGGCGGGCGATCGCGTTCGGAATAAAGCCGACGCACAACGCAAGCGCCGATTGAACGCCGATGCGAAGCGAATACAACGGAAGGAATACGCCGACACACTGGCCGCTGCCGGCCTCTAATCCCGTGTTAATCTCCTGGCTCCGATCCTGGCGCCAGATAATGGAGGGTAATGATGCGTAAACCACTCGCCACCAAAGCACAAATCGCCGCCGTTGCCGAATCGTTCCGCGACGAGTTGGCGCGACTACATCAACAGATGGGTTGGCCGAAGTACAAAGATTCCCGCCTCCATCTCATCGTCACATTCGGCGAGACACCAAAGTGGGAAATCCAATGCAATCCGGGTTCGACCTACGGCGAAACGATTAAGGGTTCAGATCTCGAAATAGTGATGGATGAGGTGTACCGTCGCCTCGGATATCAGGATCGAGAGGAGGCGCGGATCGCCTCCTCTATGCGCGCCCTCACCGATGATCGCCACAATATCGATGGTATTGCCACCACACCACGAGCGGACGACATTACGTTCTAACACAGCTTAAAGCTCGATCCGTGCGGTTGGGCTTTTGGGTGTGTTAGAGGTGTTGAATGAGTGAAAGGAGCCGAATTATGGAACGGCAGCAAGCCATTGCGCGCGATAGCACCTTACGCGATATGCTCGCCCAAAGAACTAATTTGTTGCGGAAATTAACGGCTCTTGATACGCGAATTCAGATGTTCGTGGACGGGAAAATTGGATGCGAAGAAGCACGTCGCGACGATATTGCGCTCGACACCCAAATTTATGGATCGCTCGGCGATGAACCCCGCGACTGACCCACGCGTTCAAGAGGCCCTATCGCGGCGGTACAGCAACGATATCATCATGCTGCTGCCGCTGCGTGATGGCTCTATCGCGGTGTTTAATGCGGCGCGAGAACTCTGCGGCTTCGTACCCGCTCGATGGGCAGATTTATCCGAAATCGAGCGGATATGGCACCCACCAGCACCCGCGCCGACCACACACAAATCTCCCGTTGACCTCAATGATTTGGAGCTGCTGTGATAGCGGAAGAAATTGATCTTGAGGCGTTAGGGCTTTTCGGTCCGAATGCGTGTTGTCTCACTTGTGAGAAAGAATTTAAAAAGAGAGTACATAACCAAAAATATTGTTCCAGGAGATGCCTTGATATTTCAAAGATAAGAGAAAGAAAATATCGTAGAAATACCGATAGAACCTATAAAGAGTACGATAACTTAACTCAGAGATTATGGTATGCAAAAAACAAAGAACATGCAGTATCTAGAAACAAGCGTTGGCGTGAAAACAACAGAGATAAAGTATTAGAATATGATAAGCGTAGGCGTGACAAAGAAAAACACGATCCAATTGTTATGGAACGTAAGTGTAAAGTTCATAGACGCTGGCGTGAAAATAATCCTGAAAAAGAAAGAATACGATCTGCGAAAGAAAAGCGAATACGTGCTTTCATTCGGCAGCTTGTCGAGTCCGGTGAGTTACCCAATCTCCAGGAAGTTCTCGATGCGAAAATGCGAGCTGTAAAACAAAGGCGGATGCACGCTTTTATCCGTCAACTCATCGAATCTGGTGAATTCCCAAACCTCAAGGAGATCCTCAATGCAGTCGATTAATGAACAACTAACCGCCATCGTAAAGAAATACAAAACGTACTCGTCGCGTCTCGCTCAAGTGCGAAAGCAAGAAAACGCCGACGAACTAATCACCGAATTGCTCTCTAAAGGCTTTTTGTATTACAGTGGCCAAGAGAGTTATGTCGAGCGGAGAGAAATTAAACATGATCAAGAGACGCAAAAGAAACGTCGCCGCGAATTAGATGATGAAATGCGCATATATGTCAAAGCTACTGTCTTCGACTGGCGTATGAAGGCAATTGGTAAGAATCTCGGCGCCTGCACTCGCTCCGATCTGAATACCGAGATAGTTAGGGAACAAGCAATCGCCGCCGGCCACACGAGAAATATACTCTTTTACGAGGAAGTAGCGTCGAATCTCCACGATGACAAGATGCCAGTCGATTCGCTCCCACTCCCGCTGGTAGAAGAAATTCGCGACCGCATCTATAATAAATATAACAAGCCCTCTAAAGAGGAAGATATACATGCCCCCATCTGACGCAGCCAACGCCGCCCAATTCGCCGACGAGATCAACCGTATCGTTCCACTCCTCCGCATCGCCCTCGCCCATACCCCCTTTCGCGACGATGCAATAGTCTCCGCGATAATGGTCTACGCGGGCGAAAACCTTCGGGGCCAGCGGTTCCCTAACGAGCAGTTTAAACAACGTTGTATCGAGCAATGTATCATGCTGTTTCGGCAGGCGTGTGATAGAGCGGGACCGGTGATTTCGCCACATGGGAGGGTACAATGAAGCTCTGGCTGCTACGTCTAATAGATGAAAATGCTGAAACAGATAATCCGTGGAATCCTTGGTACGATAAATGCTTTGGATTCGTGATATGCGCTGAAAACCAAAAAGAGGCGCGCGAATTAGCTCACAACGATGCAGGCGATGAAAATCGCGGTGAGTTTTTAAGACAAAAAATAGCCGACACAAAAGGACCGTGGCTAGATCCAAAATATTCAACCTGTATTGAATTAACTGCCGGAGATACCTCAATAATTATAATGAAGGATATGCAAAGTGCATAACCCAACCGAAGAGCAGCAGGCAATTATCGACTTCGCCCGCACCCACACCGAGAATCTCTGCGTTAACGCCTTGGCCGGCGCGGCGAAAACGACAACGCTCGAAATGATCTGCCACGCTGTAACCAACATCCCGATCCTCGCGCTTGCATTCAACAAGCGTATCGCGGACGAGATGACCAAGCGGCTTCCATCTCACGTTGAATGCCGCACCATGAATGCCTTAGGGCATAGGGTGTGGGCTCAGGCCTGCGGCCGCAAGCTTGTGGTCGATACGGCGAAGATGGGAGATATTGTGCGCCGCCTCATCGACGAACTCCCTCGAGCGCGGCAGGGTGAGGCGTGGGAGGATTTCGCCGACACACTCCGTTGGCTTCGGTACGCCAAACGGGATGGTTGGGTTCCTGATAAATGGATTAAAGCAGGAACACCAATAGTTTTTGCACGAGATTGGCTTGAATCATTTGACGAAGAGCCAACTGCTTTACAGTATATCCTTATTGATGGAGCGATGACCGAATCGATACGGCAGGCGTACGAAGGCAACATCGATTACGACGATCAGATATATATGCCCGTAATCTTCGGCGCCCCTTGGCCCAAATATCCTCTCGTCGTATGCGATGAGGTACAAGATCTGTCGCCGATCAATCATGTTATGCTCGAGCGCCTGATCTATAAACGCGTCATAGTGGTCGGCGATCCATATCAATCGATCTACGGCTTTCGCGGCGCTGTCTCCAACGGTATGTGCCAGCTCGTTAAACGGTACTCGATGTACGAACTCCCATTGTCGATGACATTCCGCGTTCCGAAAAAAGGAGTCGAACGTGCCAAAAGCCGTGTCCCACAATTCCGCGCCCCCGAGTGGCAAATCGAGGGAGATATCAATCACCTTGAGCCGTGGGGACCAGAACATATCCCTGACGGTGCCGCAATTATCTGTCGGAATAACGCTCCGCTTTTTACATGTGCGCTTAGGCTCCTTAAGGCCGGCCGATCGATCAAGCTTGTTGGAATGGATATTGGCCCCGGACTCGTCCGAATAATGCGCAAGCTCGGTCCCGCCAGTATGTCCCGCCGCGACATTGGATTCGCCCTCGACAATTGGCTCAAGCGCGAGTTGGCGAAAGCGAAAGCGGAGCACGTTGTATTCGAGAAGTACGAATGTCTCTCGGTATTATGCGAGAGGGGTGACAACCTCGGGCAAGCGATCGCATTCGCCGAAGATCTATTCAAACGAAATGGCGCGATACAACTCCTTTCGTACCACAAGGTCAAAGGGTTGGAGTACCAACACGTGTTTGTTCTCGATTCCTGGCGATGCCCCTCGAAGTGGGCGCGCCCTGATACGGAGGAATGGGAGCAAGAACTGAATTGCATCTACGTCGCGGAGACAAGGTTTAAGGAAACGATGACATTCATTAACTTGGAGGACTTCGATGCCTAAGCGCGATATCATGCGGGAAGCTCTCGGTGAACTTATCGAAGAGTTTTTGATTAAGGCTCGTGATGAGGGCGACGCATATCTCGATAAAGCAAAGATTGTACTCGAGGCCGATGGGCATGTTATAGTTTTCAGAAACAATATAGATCGAGATGTTTACAATATCAAAGTAAGTCACTCAGGATGGAAGGCAACACGATGAGAAATATATCAATAGCCACCGGCCTCGCCATCTCCGTCGTCGCATCCGCCGCAATTGTTGTCGGCGAGCCCTACGGCGGTACCATCCCTCCGCTCGCCGCTCCAGGTCTCGTCGCCACATCCGACGCAACCGAGGTGTGCGATACTCATGGCGGTACATATAGTAAACGCCACCGCGCTACATCCTACGAACTTAAACATGAGATATTTATGCGGGATCTCGGTTATATCCCAACCGGGAGGGAGCGCGTATCATGGGAAATCGATCACCGCGTCCCATTATGTCTCGGTGGCGCGGACGAAGCCCCGAATCTCTGGGCGCAACAGAACTTCCACTCAAAAGACGAAGATGAAGCGTGGGCCTGCCGCGAGGTATGCCACGGAGCGCTGCCTATCAAGGTGGCTCAAGCGTGCTTCATGGCGGATCTGCGGGATTTATCACACTGTCTTGGGAGGAAGTGATGGCCGCGCCGGGCGATACGGAAGGCGCGTTCGCCGACGTGCTGGCGGCTCTGAACGCCACGCCAACGAACCCACCCGCACCAATGAATGCCACCGCCGTCATACCGGAGCCGACATCAGTTGTGTCGACGAGTTGAATAATGTTGTTGACATGGTCGATGTGTATGGCGCATCATACACCCGATACCACAACCAAATCAACGGAGTTTCAAATGCCCAACATTACTATCGCCGGCCATCAGTTCGAGGTTCCCGAGGGCGTTTTGGCCAAATACGATAACTTCATGCACCCCGACGCACCCGACGGCCTTCGGCACACCGTCCGCCAGATCATCACCGAAAATCTCCGCAATAACTTCGCCAAGAAGGTGAAGGACAAGGCGAACGGTGGAAAACTGGCTCCCGACGCTCACGCCGCCCTCCAGACTGAGTTCAATACCTACGCCGACAAGTACGAGATGGGTGTTAGGTCGGCGGGCAGCGCCGTCCGTGTTGTCCGCGATCCGCTCGAGAAGGAAATGCAGGCGTTGGCGAAAACCGCCATCCAGAAGGCCTACTTCGCCAAGCACGGCGAGAAGGTCGGAAAGGAACAGCTTGCGGCCGCGGTCGAGAATCTCCTCTCGGCCAAGCACGATGAGTACGAGAAGAAGGCGCGGGCCATTCTCAAACAGCGGGAGTCGGTCGGGACGGAAGATCTCGCGGCCGCAGGGCTCTAACGCCGCGAGTGTGGGCCGGCTGTTTCATCGCGGCAGCCGGCCCACGTTTTCCTTTCTGGAGGGAATATGAACGAAGAACAAATTTTAAATAAAGCATTAAAGACCGCAATGGAAAGCTCTGCAGAAAATCATTCTGAGAACGATTACATTACTGTTCATTTAGTCACATTGCGTCAGATTATTAAGTCGGCTATGCGTAAAGCTCGTCGCGAAGCCTTGAAAGGAAACTGAAATGCCACTCAAATCTGGTTCATCGCGCAAGACCATTTCATCCAACATTCGCACCGAAGCGAATGCGGGCCGGCCGCAGAAGCAGGCGGTCGCGATCGCGCTGTCGAAGGCGGGGAAGTCAAACAAAGGTAAAAAACGTTGAGCGATAAACCCACGCGAGCGCCCTCGGAAGAGGCACAGAAAGCCGCCAATCAAGTGTTTATCTGCACGATGGATCGAGATACGCGAGAGAACATCACGTGGGCACTCGACGCCTTCGCCGCCCAGCACCTCTCCGCTGCGCACCTCGTCATCGAGGCGGTGCGCGAATGGGAGAAATCGCTCGCGTACAAAGGCGATATACACGAAACATTCAATGTGGCCAGAGATGGCATCGATGGTCTTAAAAACGCCCTCGCCGAATACGACCGCACCGCTGCTGGGGTTGCTACTGAGCACCGGATTAGCATGACGATAGCACCTTCCGCGTTCCTCGATCCGAATGAGGAAGTGGTGGAGGTGGCGGCGCAAGCGTCTTATGAGCGATACCAGTTCTTGTGTGGTCCAGCGTTCAGGCCGTGGGGCGAAATCCCGCTGACCTCCCGCGAGATTTATATCGAAGCGCAGCGCGCCGCCCTCCGCGCCGCTGCGCTGAAGATAACCGGAAGATGAGCCGTGGCCGACCTCTCAAGGGCACCGTCGCCGTCAGCCAAATCCCCGAATTACTCGAGTACTGGAACGCGGCTGCCGCATCAACTCTTGGTATCCATATCGCCTCGAAGCGTCCCAACATCCTGTTACAAAAGTTGTATATGGCTCGGCGCGAGTGTGGACACAACGCATACAACGGTTTCCGACTTGTTGAGCGGCCAGATGCAGTTTGGATTGTGAGGCGTGATGTTTGAACGGCGCTCTGGCACAAAACATATTTATACGCTCAAACCAGGTGAGGATTGGTTTATCTATCAAAACAAGATCGTAATAACTCATCCAACGCACCCTCCGAAAGTTGTTAACCCCGACGGCACGACAACCGAGATCGAACCGACATGGCCGGAAAGCTGACTCGCCACCAAATTCTCTTGTATGCCGGCGACATGGAGCGCCTCCGGGCCATATATCACACCCTGACGCCGACCGCTGTGATCCGAGATCTTGTGCGCGGCCATTGCGATCGTGTCGAAGCGAAACTGCTGGAGAACAAAGATGGACACCATAGCGGAACTGTTCGCGAGAGATCCATTGAAGTACCAGGAGGGTGATATCGAAGCGATAATCGAGGCGCAGCGCGAAGCCCGCCGGTTATACAAACAAAGCGGGAAGCCAGTGTCATCGACGAAGCGAGATGTGGACCTCGGGGATTTGGGGCTTCTGTGATGGATACATCTATCGCTGAATCACCATTCCTCGCCGACGGGCGCCAGTGGGCATGGAACTCATCGTCCCTCAAACCCGCCAAGGAATGCGCCCGCAAGTATTACTACGAAGTTATCTGCGGGTACGTCACCGCCGAGGAAAACGTCAATTTAATCTTCGGCGGCATCTACGCCGGCGCCCTCGAATTGTATCACTCCGTCCGCGCCGCTGGCACAAGTCACGAAGGCGCGGTGTATGACGCCGTCTCATATGCGCTTGGTCAATCGTGGGATAAACTCGACGCCAATTTATTGCGTGACTTGCCAGGTGCCGCCCGCAACAAGACCCGCGAGCATCTAATCCGTTCAATCGTATGGTATCTCGATGAATACGAAAATGACTCCTGCTCAACTATCATTCTTGCTAACGGCGATCCTGCCGTCGAACTCTCTTTTAAGTTTCAGTACTCGGATGAGATCTGGTTCTGTGGTCATATCGATCGGCTTGTCAACTACGCCGGAGATCACTATGTCCAAGATCAAAAGACTACTGGAGCTACTCTCGGAGCTTGGTATTTCAAGCGATATAACCCCGACAACCAAATGAGTTTGTATACTGTCGCCGCCGAGATAGTGTGGAAGGCGCCGGTTAAGGGTGTGATGATCGATGCGGCACAGATCGCTGTCGGGTTCACACGGTTTGAGCGCGGTTTCACGTTCCGTACCCCAGATCAAACCGCCGAATGGCTCCGTGACGCAGAATATCACATCCGATTGACGTGGCAGGCAGCAGAAGCGGGGTGGCCGATGAATGATTCGAGTTGCCAAAAGTATGGAGGGTGTCCCTTCATCGATGTGTGCTCCAAAGCGCCGTCCGTGCGGCAGGATTATTTGGACGGCGGCAAGTATGTGAAACGCTTTCGTAACCCGTTGGATGTACGCTGATGCCACTCCCTACATTCGATGAAGTAAATTATCAATTTGCTTATGCTCCTGGTTGTACGGAGATTAAATGATGCCACGCGCCTCGGAACACATATCATCGTCGATACAGAAATTGCTCTATATCGGCGATAGCGCCACAGGTAAAACAACATCATTATTCTCCCTCCTCACCGCCGGTTATAAGCTCCGCATCTTCGATTACGATAATCTCCTCAATCCATTAATTTCTATGGCGCGCGGCAAGGCGCCCGAGCTTTTGGATAACATCGAGTTCATGTCGTTCCGGGATGAGTATATGACAACGGCAGCCGGCCCGATAGTCCCGTCCCCGCAAGCATTTACTCTCGGCCTCAAAGCGTTGGATAAGTGGGAGGATGGATCGCGGCCACGTGAGTGGGGCGATCGTACCATCGTCGTGCTCGATTCATTCACGACGATGAGCCGCGCCGCATACTTCTGGGCCAAAATGATGCAGGGCGCCGGCACGTTCGCCGAGGGCGTTCCGACCAAGGGCTATCGCCCCGAGCAGTCGTACCACACCGCGCAACAGGCGATAATGAATGTCGTAGCCCTCTTGACTGCGGACAATTTTCGGTGTAACGTGATCGTTATCGCACATTTGAAGTATATGGAGAGGGATGGGGCCGTGAAAGGATTTCCTGTCGCCGTCGGCTCCGCCATTTCCCCTGAAATCCCAACCTATTTCCCCGCTGTAGCCCTAGCCACGAAGAACGGCGACAAGCGGGTGATCCGAACTCGATCTACTAACATGATCGATTTAAAAGATCCACGGAGTTTCGACCGCAACCTCGCGGAGGAACTGCCGATGGACACAGGGTTAGCAACGTACTTCTCAAAACCATGAAAAACGACGGCTGGGACTATCTGCGTATGTTAGATGAGAAAGAATTGCTCTCAATTATCGCCGACCCTGATGTACCTTCGTCAATTAAAATGAAGTGCTGTCACAAGTTAATGGATAAAGCCATCATCGAATCACTTGATCGCAGAATGGCCAAGACGTGAGTGGCATTGTAACCGCGTCCGCTGGTGGAGGGGCTCCCATATCTCACCCTCGCGACCAGCATCCATACCCACAATAGGAGCGAAAAATGCCGAACCCCGAAAGTTTTGAAGACATCCAAAATATGTCGATCGACGATATCTCCGATATTCCACTTACACCAAAGGGCACGTATATCGTGCTCGTCAAGGGGATGCCGGAGCAAGGTACGTCGTCGCAAAAGCAGACCCCGTTTTGGCAATACAAGTTTACGGCGATTGAGGCGCTCCCTGACGTTGACCGCGACGCTTTGGCCGAGGTCGGCGGCCTCCAGGCCCTCGAATTGGAGCACGCCTTTTACCAAGTGCCGAAAGCGCTCCCGATGTTCCGTGATGCCCTCCGTGTGATGGGCTTCAAGGGTATCTCGGTGAAGGAAGCGGTCGCCGAATCGCCGGGTAAACAGCTGAAGGTGCATGTGTCGCACCGTCCCACCGACCGCCGCGACGGTACCAAGGGACTGCGCGCCGAGATCGACGCCTTCCTCGCGGTTTAACACGACGGGTTGGGGGCTTCGTGCCCCCGCTCTCGCTTCGGAGATCCCTTAATGAGTAAACCATTCATCGAATTATCTGATGATGAGCTTCGTGCTGAATTTGAAATTTGGGATCTTAAGGTCCAAGAGGCAACTGGTTGGGCTGCCATGATGCAAGCGGTAAAGTGGCGTGACGCTTGTGAACGTATAATGTTTGAACGTGGTATGATTGACAAACTTAATCCAAGCATTCGAGCCGGTTAATGTCCATCCTCATTTCCTCCATCACCGTCCCAGAGCACCGACAGCGCCGCGAAATCGGAGACATAAATGAGCTGGCGGACTCTATTTCTCGTCTTGGTCTCATTCATCCTGTTGTCGTTGATCGCAATAATTGCCTTATCGCTGGTTTTCGACGATTTTCAGCAGTTAAGGCTTTGGGCTGGACTCATATTGATTGCACTTATACCGATGAGCTTGACCCTTTGGTGCTCCATTTAATCGAACTTGAGGAAAATATAAAACGCAAGGATCTAACGTGGCAAGAGCGCCACGACGCGATAATCGAGTACCACCGGATTCGCAAGGAACAAGATCCAAATTGGACGGAAGCACGAACTGCGTCGGCAATCGGTATTGCTCGCCCAACAGTTACGCAACACACTACGGTTGATAAACTCCGTGATAATCCCCTCGTTCGAAATGCTGACGGCTTCCGTACCGCATTAAATAATGCGACCCGTATCTTGGAACGACGGGCGGCGGACGAGGCCAATACACACGGGTTGATCGGCAACCAATACACATCACCATTCATCCACGCCGATTTCCACGCTTGGAGCGAGACCTATAATGGTCCTAAATTTAATCTTATTCACTGCGATTTTCCTTATGGTATTAATAGTCATAATTCCCGGCAAAACCCAAGCGGATATGACGATAGTATTGAAACTTACTTTAATCTTATCAGGACTCTCAGTATTAATCTCGACCGTTTTTGTGCTCCTTCAGCCCATATCATATTCTGGTTCAGCCCAACCTACTTCTGCCAAACCTGGGAACTCCTCAAGCTTCTCGACGGATTTAAGTTCGACGAACATCCCCTTATATGGGCACGGGATGATCAGCGAGGGATCGCTCCGGACGCACAAAGGCGTCCCAGGCGTGTGTACGAAACCGCTTTCTTCGGATGGCGTGGAGATCGCCCACTGGTGCGAATGAAGAACAACGCCTTCGTTGGCCCCTCTCCCTCCGGAGATCACGCGCATGAGAAATCTCAATCGATGTTAGAGTACTTTTTCGAGATGGTCGTTGACCCACAAACCGCCATTTTAGACCCTACGTGTGGATCGGGTTCAGCTATCCGCGCCGCCACCGCACTTGGGGCTGGTCGCACACTTGGACTCGAAGTGAATAAGGAGTTCATAAATGACGCACGACGAACCTACGATAATTGGAATCGGGGGAGACGGAACGGAAATAACGCTGTGGCTACGGGGAACTGATTCATTTGGCTTATTAGGTTCTCGTGTCGAAAAGAAGATGACCCCCGACGAAGCAATCGAACTTGCCACCCGCATCCTGATCGAGGCCCGCCATGCCAAAGCCAATCAATGATTCCCTTAAACACCTTCATTGCGCTTCAGAGGAATGTGACGCACATTATCCAGAACCAATGTATAACGTAGCGTTTGCGCTCCAAAACGCCGGCGTCGCCAACCGACCAGATTGGCGCTGCGTACGTCATATTCCTCCAGAATTATCATATCCAGTCTCGCTTCACGGCGATGATTGGGAACGTAGTGGCCGCAAAAAGGTTTCAAAAGAAGGGACACAAACGCCATTATGATCGCAAGCGAACGTATGCGGCGCTGGTACGAGCGCATTCGTAATGATCCTGTCCTATGGGCGGAACACCTTCGAAAACGTAAAGAGGCAAAAATACAACGTATTGATATAATTCCTGAAAATCCTGCCGAGGAATCAAGTTACATTGAACTTCATAAATCTAGAAAACGTTCTAAAGCCACTCCAAATGCAATTGCGGGTATATCACTCGCGCAATTAATGGCTGGTAAATGAGTCACATCGTGGTCATCGGCGAATCATGGGGCAGCGAAGAGGAAAAAGCCCGCCGGCCCTTCGTCGGCAAGACTGGGATGCTTATGAATCATTTGATGGAGGAAGCCGGTCTGCTCCCAACCGGATCGGCCCACTCTATCAACAACGATTTATGGAAGCGAATGTATCGTCGCCGCGACAGCATTTATGAAAACGCCGATATCCATCTCACGAACGTATTAAATATCCACCCTCCAGGCAACAAGATCCCCGCACTGTGTCAGAAGGAGCGCGTCGATGACCGACCAGGAATCAAAGCCGGACAATATCTCCGACGAGAATACTATGGGGAACTTGACCGCCTCGCGATGGAGCTTCGCAGTCATCGCCCTCGGATCATTATTGGGATGGGCGGTCTTGCTTCTTGGTTTCTTTTACGTGATCCCCGTATTACGAAAATTCGTGGGGCTGTAGCCGCCTCCGAATTCGGCAAGGTACTCCCTACTTTTCACCCGGCGTATCTCATGCGTGGCGCATGGAAGATGCGACCCGTCGTTATTTTCGATTTGGCTAAAGCACGACGTGAGAGTGAATACGCCGAAGTACGCCGCCCACCACGCTTCGTCCACATACCGGAGAGCCCCGATGACATATCGCGATTGTTCCCCGAACTTGAGAACGCAGACCGCCTTAGTATCGATATTGAAACGGTGGCCGATCAAATTACTTGTATCGGATTTGCATGGTCGCCGAGTCATGTCCTTGTTATTCCCATCTTCAACTGGCAAAACGAAAACAAAAGCTACTGGTCAGCGAACGAGGAGCCGGTGATATGGAATTTGATCAAATCGTTGTGCGAATTATCGGTTCCGAAGGTGTTTCAGAATGGGAACTATGACCTGCATTTCCTGTGGCGTAAATATGGAATATGCGTAAATAACTGCGCGCACGATACATTATTGCTGCACCACGCATTACATCCTGAAATGCTTAAAGGCCTGGGATTTTTGGGCAGCCTCTATACAGCGGAACCTGCTTGGAAACTAATGCGTCAAACCGGCAAAAATGCTACACTAAAAGATGAGCGCGAAGAATGAAAACTATTAAGTTAACACAAGGGTTTATTGCTTTTGTGGATGATGCTGATTTTGCTAAGGTAAATCAGTTTAAATGGTTTGCAGTAGTTACAGTTACAGGCCCAAACGGCTTTCATGTGGCAGCCTGTAGATGGACTCACGGAGAATTTCCTCGGCGACTCATATATATGTCCTATTTTGTGTTAGGAATACACTCAATTAAAGGTGGAAAACTTATAGATCATAAAAATATTAACGCATTAGATAATCAAAAAAATAATCTGCGGATAACCAATAAAAGTGTAAACGCCTATAATTCACAGAAGTATTAATGCCTCATTTGTATATTTCGAGCGTTCAAGAAACCGCTGGAAGTCTTGGATACCAAACAGACCTCGTAGCGCTGAAACGTATCTTGGTACGTTCAAAACAAAAGAAGAAGCTGAAGCTGCTGTAACCTCTTGGAGAGTTACTCATGTACGAGAAACTTGAGTATTATAAAATGCAAGACTGGCTTCGCGAAATCGCCAAATCACTTGGCATCAAGGTCGGCGGCAAGTCAGTATTCGAATTAATGGAGGAGATCCAATGCGCCTTGTCTGTAAAGTCGAGAAGTGTTCTCGAGAAGTTAAATACGGAAAATTAATGCTGTGTGAACGTCACTATAACAGACTAAGGAAAAACGGTGATGTAAATAAAGTCTATAAAATAAACCACACTATTGAAGGAACGCTTTGTTCAGAGCCTGACTGCGCGCGCTTTGCTAGTGTTAAAGGTAAGTGCAAAATGCATTATGGGCGCGAATGGCAGAAAAATAACAGGCGCCCTGAAGCAAAGGGGCTCTATAAGAGACGTATTTCAGAACACAGATTTGCAGCAGAAAAAGCACTCGGTAAACAATTACCGAGATTAGCAGTAATACATCACCACGAAGGTATTATACCTACATTAGTGATATGTCCTAATCAAGCGTATCACCTGTTGATTCACGCAAGAATGCGGAGATTAGGATGAGACTCATTATTATCGAGAGTCCATACGCCGGCGACCGAGATCGTAACGAAGCGTATCTCCGACAATGTATCCGTGACTCCCTTAATCGCGGCGAGTCCCCATACGCCTCTCACGCGATCATTCCTGGGGCCCTCGATGACTCCATTCCCGAAGAACGCGACAAAGGCATTCGCGCCGGGTACGCCTGGTGGAAAGCCGCCGACTTAATCGCATTCTACGTCGATTACGGAATGAGCCCTGGGATGCATAAGGCGCTCCAGCGGGCTAAAACGATGCAGCTGCGGACGGAAATGAGGAAGATATGCGGATAATCCAAACGCAAGACCTCTCCGCCGACGCCCCGCTCGATTATTCGGACCAATTATACGTCTACAACGGATTGGATTGTTGTATAACTTACGAAATATTGGAAAAGCTGTTACCGCAATTACGCCACGAGACACAGGCGACATACGACTTTTCCCGCTCTCTCCAAGGCGTCATTCTCGAGATGAACACCCGCGGCCTTCGTATCGATGAGGACCGCCGCCAGTCCCTTTTACGTCAGTATCGCATCGAGACAATGCAACTCGCCGATCAATTAAACCGCATTATCCGCGAGGGCGTCGGCTTCGAGTTCGAGATAACCCCTAACCGCAAGAACCCCTGGCCATCCGACCAACAATTATGCAAACTGTTTTACGATTATATGGGCATTCCCGCTATATTCAAATTGACGGATGAGGGCGAGCGCCGGCTCACGGTAGATCGCAAGGCACTCGAGAAATTGGAGGGTTACTTCTATGCAGAACCTATCGTCCGGCACCTTTACGTGCTACGTGAACACGGAAAGAAACTTAGCTTCCTTAGTTCTGCGATTGACGGAGACGGGCGACTGCGAACCAATTTCAATATTGCAGGCACTACAACCGGCCGCTTGGCATCTTCATTTTCAGACTTCGGGACAGGAACTAACCTTCAAAATGTCGAGAACCGTCTCCGCGCCATCTTCATCGCCGACCCTGGATACAAATTCTGCAACATCGACCTCGAACAATCCGACGCCAGAGTCTGTGGCGCAATCCATTGGAATCTCTTCCGCGACGACCGTTATCTTAACCTCTGCGAGTCTGGGGATCTCCACACTGGTGTTTCTCGAATTGCTTTTCGGGAACTTCCCTGGACTGGAAGTCAATCTTCGGATCGGATTATCGCTAATGGCCGCTTCTATCGTGAGTTTAGCTTTCGCGATGCTAGTAAGCGCCTCGGCCACGGTACAAACTATCAGGGCGAGCCACCGAAGATGTCACGAGAAACTCATATCCCGATCGGCGATATCATCCGGTTCCAGCAGGCGTACCTCCCGCAATTTGGATTCGAGCGTTGGTGGGAATGGGTCGGCGACCAGATCCGGTCCAGCGGTATAATCACCACGATGCTTGGCCGGCGACGAAAGTTCTTCGGCCATCCAAAAGACCCCGACACAATCCGCGCGGCAATAGCATATGAACCCCAATCCGTTACTGCAGATACGATCAACCGTGGTATGCTTAGTGTGTGGCAAGCAAATCGGGTTCAGCTGTTACTTCAAGTGCACGACTCGATTTTATTTCAGTTCCGTGAGGATGAAGAGAACGATATTGTACCGTGGGCTCTCGATCTTGTACAACAACGAATCGCTCTTAAGGGCGGCCGAGAGTTCACAATACCCGCAGAGGCCAAGTGCGGTTGGAATTGGTCTGACGACAAAGACGATCCCGACGCACTGAGGAAATGGCCCGAGACAGTACGGCGCGTCCGTGCCCGAGGATAACGTTGTTCATCTACCAACCCCACCAATTCCGCCGCCGGCCCCTGGGCGAAAATTGTCCTCGTGGGTCGCCGGCTTTTTGGAGTTGACCGATGGAATCCAATCGCCCGAGATCTTTCGGAAATGGGCCGCGATCACGGCGATTGCTGGCGCGCTGGAGCAAAAGATTTGGATTAGATCCCAAAAGGAAATTCTCTATCCAAATCTATATACATTCCTCGTCGGACCTTCCGGCTCGGGAAAAACAAGAGCTTTACGAGCTTGTAATAACTTGTGGCAAGAGCTTAGAGAATCACATTATGTCGCGCCCATTAAACTATCGAAATCATCTCTCATCGATGTCCTCGCCAAAGCCGTCCGCGTCATTCGAGGAACCGAACAATTCAACTCCCTCTTAATCGCCGCCGGCGAATTAGGCGTATTGCTCCCCGGCTATGACAGCGATTTCATGAACGCGTTAACATACATCTACGACCGGGAGAAATATGATGAGCAATTTCGAAATGTCCACAAAGGAGAACCACTGGTTATTGAGAAGCCTCAGATTAATTTGCTTGCTTGCTGTACTCCTTCCTTTCTCACTGAGCTTATGCCTGCCGGAGCCTGGGAACAAGGATTTCTTTCTCGGGTCATTATCGTTTATAGCGGGCATACTGATATCCAGCCATTGGATCTGTTGGGAGATGAAACCCAAAAGTCAAACCCTCTCGCCGCCGCACTCGCACACGACATCCGAAAAATCGGATCCGAGGACAACTACCGCCGCCTACAGTTCACCCGAGGCGCCGCCGACACTATAGAACACTGGCATATAAATCGTCACGGAGCCCCCGATCATCCACGTCTCGTCAATTACGGATCTCGCCGCACAACCCATTTATTAAAGCTATCTATGATCGCCGCCCTCGATCACTCCGACGCCGAGGTAATCACCGCCGAAGATGTATCGTGCGCACAGAATTGGCTCGCCGAAGCCGAGACCTATATGCCCGATATCTTTAAAGCGATGGCGTCCGGCGGCGACGCTCAAATCACGATGGAGCTACACCATTATATTCTTGAGTATAATACCCGAAAGGGTCAACCAGTCCCGTCGCAACAGGTATTTTCGTGGTTGCGAGTTCGGGCGCCATCAAACTCGCATATGGATATCGTCAACTTGATGATACGGTCGGGGATGATTGAGGCGGTTACGTCGGGCGGCGTGGTAGCGTATTTTGCGCGAGATCATGACAAAGGTGACTCACTCTAGCGCTTTTAGCTTCAACGCCGCCCCCTTCTCCACCAAATCATTATCCGTCCCAATCGACTGTTGTTTTATAACAGCCCGCGCAGCCTTTCGTGCAGATTCCAATAAGGAATGAATCTCTCGCAATTGTATTCCATGCGGCGCTGAGGTAGCCCTTTGGTCAGCGACAAAATCATCAAGCAGTTGTTTCGACAGAACGCCAGCATTCTTCGCATAATCCCCACGCTGCTCCGGCGTAAGTTCCACCCCATTAATCTTTTTATCTAGCGCGCCGATTCCAATATTCATTCGACGAAGATATTGCATCGTTGGGTCGTTAGCGTAGCGGTCGAATGTCATTCCACGCGCCAGCCGTGGTTGCCCGAAGATATCATAGCGATTCGGGACGAACTGGCTCGCGCCCGGCACCTTGGCGCGAAATGCATCGAAGATGTTCTCCACGTCTTTGGTATACGGATCGAATAAGTTGCGGTTAGTTTGGGAGAGTGCTGTTGAATACGGGAGCCACGACGGGAGGTAGTTATAAAGCCACTGCATCGCGAATTGCCCTGGCTCATTAACGACGCGAGAGAGATCATGTAACTCGCGGAAGAAACCTTCGTCTAATGCAGCTCGGGCGACTGCTTCGGTATAATGTTGGGCGAGTTTAGCCCAAGGGTGTGGCTCATTCGGCCGCATGTAATCGGATCGCTGTGCTTCATATCCATCGGCGGCAAACGACAGTAATCCCGATATAGGCCCAAATCCCTTATATGGAATCCGCAAGTTACCAACTTGAATCGAATACGGTACATTCCCTTCTTCGGTCCAAGCGCGATGTTGTTCCGGGTCTGGTGGGCCGTATCCAGTAATCATCCCGTTCGCCGCCCACACAGCACCCATCCCGAGCGCACTTATACCCAATAACTGTTTCGCGGCGGCGTTATCAAACGAAGCGCCGCCGTCACGCATCAACAGTTGGTTACGTATTTCTTTATCCGCGAGTCCGAGCGGCGTCATCTTGAGCCATGTCTGCCGCTGAATTTGGAAATTGATTTTGAGGAACGGAAAGAGGAAATCGCCGATCACGGACTTGTGGGCGACACGTTGGATCGCCGACGCCAGCGTATTATACTGTGATGGCTTCATATACATTTCGGTGAGGGCAGTTTGTGCCGCTTCCTCACTCATAGCGTCAGTCGGCCACTGTTGGAGTTTAGCAATACGTGCGTTTGCCGCCTCACCCTCTAATTCTTCATCAAGTGCCTGCCGCACCGCCAGTCGATTTTTCGCTTGTTCGTATCGTATCCCTTTCCCGAACTGATGAAGCGCGGCGATGTAATGCGTTGGTGTAGCAGCAGCCGGCAGCCCAATTCCCGGAGATATAAACGTCCCCATCGAATTGCCGAAACCTTTCTCACCTGGTAACGGAATGTTTTGGCCAGTACTAAACGCCTCTTTCACAAACGGTAAACTATTCTCGAAGCCGGAAATCAAACCGTGTAACGAAGCGCCGACCTCTCGCCAATAGACGCCGTCAGGACCACCCCCACGAATTTGATGTATACCTGCAGCGACCGCAGTTCCAACTGGCTCACCGACTGCGTTAATCATATTACCAATACCATAGACCACGTGAGTAAACGGCCCTGAAAGTACCGACTGCATCCAGTAGTTAAACATTGCTTGTCGAATACGCCCGCCTCGCGTATCATTGACGAAGCGACCGATCTGCCCTGGTTTCACGTCAGGGTGTGAGGCGACCAGTCGCGCCATCTGCATCAGCTGATCGTATGAGCGTCCCGTCGTCTCCCGCAGTATCGATGCGAGATCACCTCCGGTATATTCCTTCAGCGCGCGCAAGGCGTGACCTGCATACCCCCACTCCGACGCGACCGCCGACAACTTTCCTTGTATCATTTCCAGCTGTGCGATCGATTGCGCCAGTTCAAGCGCGTCGCCACCTTCAGCCGCTTGGATCATCTTATCGCGAACGTTAGTCTCCGCCCGCCGAAGCATATCCATACCGAAGCGTATCTCTTGCGACGACCAAGCCGTCCGCACCGCATCGCCATTAAGAAATGAGGGGTTTACCCCGATTGCGTCGGCGAGGTCGAGAAGCTGGCCGTCGGTTGCGGCCGTTCGCCCTCCTGTCCGCTCTGCTTGTTCCCGAAGAGCTGCGTCAACATCGTCCGGAGCTTCGACATTATCGAGTCTAAGTTCTCCGGTTTTGTCGACGAGTCGTCCGTCGGCCGGCCCGAAGCTTTCTCCTGGTCCAGGGACATCGCTTTTTGCCTTAAACTTAGCTCCGCTTGGGCTGACCGCAGAAGGTTCCGCAGCTGTTTCCTCTCGAACGGCACCAGTGTCGTCGGGTCCAGTTCGCGGAGGAACTTGATCTCCGACTGGAGTTGTTTCAGTTGGTCCGCCGGATCTTTCGGCTCTTGCTCTTCGTCGTCCATTCATTATCTCCGCGCGCATGATCTGCGCGATTTGAGCACGTTCGGCTTCGATCTCGTCGGCGGTTTTGAGTGCGTTCTCGGGGCGGGCGGTCGCGGCGTCACGCTCGTGTATATCAGCGAAGTTCGCGGCGACCTCACGCTCCGGAGCGATTACTGGCTCGTTGTGCATCGAGAGGAGACGATCGTATACACCACGAATTTGATCGTTTATCGGCGCCCTGAGTGCCCCAAGCTTTTGGTAAATCTGCGTAAGCCAATCTTTGAATTTCGCGAACACTTGAGCGAGGCGATTCGAAGGGGCGATACCTTCCATAAGGTAGCGCTCAAATCCCCTTGCGAAACGCTCATGCTGAGCGCGGGTGATTGATCCTTCAGCGCCCAGCCAGTCACGTATCGTCTTAAGGTCATCTTTAAGATCTTGCGGCGCAGCTTCATGTACTGCGTCTCGTTGCATTTCCTCAAGCCAGTTATGTGCTGACTCATGGATGAAAGTTGAAGCGTCGGCATCCTTGAATAGCGTAACTTGATTTCGTACAAGATCGAGACGCCCACGCGCATTTCCTTCTCCGGTCTGAATAAATGGATCCTCGCGTTCGTACAAGTCACGCGCCGAACCGAGTGCTCCGTTAAATCGTTTTGCACGCGCCTCATAATGTGCTTGGATCAAAGCGGCGGCAGCGCGGGCTTCCGCTTCGGGGCGGCCAGCAGCGATCAGTTGGCGGGATACATCGGCGGCGATAGTTGGACGGCGCTGAAGGAGATTGTATATTTCGGGCGATTCGGCGGGCACAACGGTGGGCGTGGGTTCCGGGGCGGTGGGTGGCACCATATCAGTCGTAGGCGGGGCCGTGGCGGGTTCGGGTGGCGGCGGCATGGCATCCCGCGCATCCCGATATGCCCGCGATACGTCCGGTGCCAGTTCCCGCATACGTGCATCAAACGCCTCGCGATCCTGTCGTAATGCCGCCATCGCTGGCGTATCACGGCGCGAGAAATTATCGTATTCCTCTCGTGCACGTTCGAGACGCCGTTTCGCCACGTTCGTCAAACGATCTTCGACACCGCCGACTTTATCGAGAATATTATCGATCCGACTTTGCAGCTCTTTATTTCGCTCCTCTCCTAGTTCATCGATCCAGCGAGTATAAAAAGCGTGCTGCCCTTGGAGTTCGTCATATTCAGCGAACGTATCCGGCGCTATTTGTCGCGCGAGGGTGTGGATATCTTGCGGCGGCGACGCAGGCGGTTCAACCGCTGAAGCTTCAATCGGAGGACCTTCTTCTGCAGGGAGGATAACTCTTTCGGCAGGTCCTGGCTGTCCGGTTGGAGCGAGAGAGGTTCGAGCGGCCTCACGTGGCGACATGCCATTACCAACTTCTTTCACAGCGCCAAGATCATTGGCGGCCTCTAGTGCTTGCAAATGCCGCCATGAGTTACGAACCACACTTCCGCCAACGCCAAATGATGCGGCACCAAGGGTTTCCTCCTCGGTAACGTGCTCGCCAGCGATAGCTTTCCGAATCGTCTCGCCGGCGGCGATCAGCGGATCAATAGCGAATATGTTGGCGAGTTGAACGCCAGTAGCAGCGAGCGCTCCTGCGAACTCGCCTGTCTTTCGAAGTGCGGCGTCGGTCGTCAGCGCCGTTGATCGCATCAGTTCATTATGAATCCCTTTTAAATTATCTTCTTGTGTCGATTGATAATCCTTTATTGGGATATTGTTGTCTTTAGCCCATTTGTCGAATTCTGGTGTTGGGCTATAGCCGTAACCCTTTTGTGCTCCCTGACCGAATAGATCAAGAATGCGGCTCGCCGACGATTGCGAG
>Ga0210400_10000405_pt1 | contig 49305 bp, 33 predicted proteins | sample IncBWH26MmetaG_FD_155456 | JGI IMG/M metagenome (GOLD analysis project Ga0210400, IMG submission 155456) | Forest soil microbial communities from Barre Woods Harvard Forest LTER site, Petersham, Massachusetts, United States - Inc-BW-H-26-M | ecosystem: Environmental > Terrestrial > Soil >...
GCCGGATGCTGCGGCAGCAGCGGCGCTCTCCGCTCCCCATCCACCGGATTATGCTCCGGCTCACGCCCCACCGCCTCTCTCTCCTGCGGCGCATCCACGCTCAGCAGCCTGCTGGCCCAATCCTGCGGCAGCCGGCCCTTCACCGCCTCGCTCGTCAGAACAACCACAGGCGATGTATCGGCAAACATGCTGGCCAGCCGTAGCGCGGGATAGTCCGGATCCAGCGGCACATAAGCCGCTCCGGATTTCAATACCGCCAGAAGGGCCACGATCATCTCCGGGGTGCGCTTCAGCGCGATGCCCGCCAGCCTCTCCGGCCCCGCTCCCAGCCCAATGAGCCGGTGCGCCAGTTGATTGGCCCGCCGGTTCAGCTCCTCGTACGTGTACTCCTCCTGCTCGTAGACCAGCGCTAACACCTTCGGCGTCCGCGCCACCTGCGCCTCCACCAGTTCCGGCAGCGTGGCTTCCCGCACTGCCCGCCCGGTGTCGTTCCACCCCTCCAGCACCTGCCGCCGTTCTTCCGCCGACAGGATGTTGGAGGACGGTGAAGCAAGAACACCTACGCCTGCGGCAGATGTATCCCGAGAATTCATGTTATTGGCCATAAGGAACTTCGCAGTTCGCGCACTGCTTCCAATTCATCGTCACTGGAGCTTTCATTTGGCAGCCGCCGGCTTGAGGCGGGCAAGACCGGCGAGCCGCCCCAGTTCCTCAACCACACTCTTCATAAAGAGCTCCTGGCAGCTGAACGGGAAGAAGTGGTCTCCATCGAAAATTCGCAGTGTGAAAGATGCGGTTGTCTGATCGCGCCACGCGGCGGATTCCACGACGCTCGCCTCAGGATCGCGCAAGGCGCCCCATACGGTGAGGGGACAGTCCAGGCAGGCCTCGTCCACATATTCATGCGTCTCGCAGATTTCGAAATCCGCTCGAATGGTCGGCATCATCAGCCGCATCAGATCCAATTCATCGGCCAGCATGTCGCGATTGCCGTTGAGAGCTAATATTTTCAGAAGAAATTCGTCGTCGGGCAGGTCATAACGAGGCGGCCGCTCGCGTGTCAGGTGTGGCGCGTACCTGCCGGAGAGCAGCAATGCGCCCGGCAATGGAGAGCCACGCCGGCGAAGCTCTCTCGCAAGTTCAAAACTGATCAGCGCCCCCATGCTGTGGCCGTAAAACGCGAAGGGCTTCTCCAGGTAGGGTAATATGACATCCGCGATACGCGGCACGAGAGAGGACAACTTTGTGAAGGGTTGTTCGCTGATGCGGGCTTCGCGCCCCGGCATCTGGATCGGCCACACTTCTACCTCTCCAGGCAGGCGCTTCGGCCAAGTTGCAAACATCGACGCGCCCGTTCCTGCGAACGGGAAGCAAAACAAACGAAGGGTACCGTCGTGCTTGGGCCTATTACGTCCAAGCCAGAAGTCTGGGGATGGTAGAGCGTCTCCGCTCCCGCTACCCTGCTCAATGCCCGCCAACATGCAGATTACTCCAGGGAAATCTTTCGCTGTACGAGGCTCACGCCACAGGGCTGCTGGGCACAGCCTGCGCGCAACTTCGATCGCCCGTAGCGCTGGCTGGTTTGCTTTCCGATTCATCCAACGCCAGCAACTGGGGAGAATGTTGTGCACAGACGAAAGCCAGGCAGGCCACAATACCGGTAAGGACCAACAATAATGCCGCGCCCCTGTTGCTGCCGACACCGATGACTGCACCTAAAGTCCCGCTCAGTGGCCCACCAGAAACCAGCAACGGACGAAAAATCCTATCGGTGAGAGCACCGGCCACCAGAGGCGCCAGTGGAACGGTGGAACGCCCGATGGTCAGCCGTATGGCGAAGATGCGGCCCTGCACCTCAGCAAGCGTTCTGGTCTGCCAGATGATCTGCATGCAACCGCTCATGATAGGGACGCAAAACCAGGCAATCGCCGTCGCACTTGCGATCAACAGCACCGACGGCCGCAGGCCCATGCATATAACTGCGAGTCCAAACACCAGCCCGAGTCGCAGCATCGTCCGAATTTGTTTCTGTTTCACGCCCCACGCAACCAGCAGCAGACTTCCCAGTACAGCGCCTGCCGCTCCAAGCGCCTGCACCACTCCAAGAATAGAAGGGCTGGATAGACCGAGTACGACCGGCACAATAAGCACCTGCCCAACGGTGATTACGAAATTCGCGAATGCGCCAAATAACAGAAGAATCAGCAGCCCTGGCCTAGCAGCAAGATAAGACCAGCCAAAAGTGATATCGCTCCACCATGATCTGCCCGCTAATCGACTCGAAGCAGCCGTTACAGCGGGAACCCGCACCGCGATGAGCGTAATGACGGCTACTAGAAAAGTTGCAAAGTCTATCAGAATGATTTGACCGACTTTGAACCGTGCAATGAGGACCGCTCCCAGCAGCGGTGTGACAATCTGAACACTGGCCGCGAAAAACTGGGAAACGCCATTGACACGCCCGAGATTCTGCTTAGAAACCAACAATGGGGTCACAGCCGCATAAGCCGGCGACTGAACAGCGGCAAATGACGAAACCAATACCATCGAAAGATACACTTCCCACATCGCCAAACGACCGAAGAGCAGCGGCAAGGCGAGGCCCAGCGTGCAGAAACCGGCGCCAAGATTGCTTATTATGAGTACCCATCGGCGATCATAGCGGTCCACAATCGCTCCCGCGACCGGCAGGATCACAATCCCTGGAAGCGACGAGGACAGAATGACGGCGCCCATTCGCGTCACCGATCCCGTGTCCTGAAAAATCCTGATGCCCAGGGCAAAGGCGGTCAGCCCCGAACCGATGAGCGAAATGGCCTGGCCAAACAACAGCACGCCCATGATTCGCCCCCCATAGGGCGCCAGTTGCTGCCGGTTTGCGTCATCACCTGCCGACGCAGGCGTGGCGGAAACGATATACCGCAGCGAAGACCACCAGCTTACAATTGCTCCTATCACACTCATCCTTGGGTTAGGTTCCGATAGCTAGCGCAGGTTTGGACGCCCTCAAGCTTCCTCCTCAATGTGCGCCTTTCTTTGAAGTAGGGGTTGGTTGGATGCCGGTACGAACAGCGATATTCCGGCCTGCGGGGCAAGTTGGATTCTCACGCGACTGACGCCAGCGAAACCATTCACAACAATGCCGGACATGAGGAGATACCTAGACCTGAGGCACAGGGCTGGCTGCATCCATACAAGTGACGAGTTCTTGGGCCAAGCGTTCAACGTGGGGCATCTGAAGCAAAGTGGCGTGGTGACCGGAGATAAAATGCGTATCCAAAGGCTTGGTCGACAGCTTGTCCCATCCGCGCTTTGGATCCAGTACATCGACCCCGGCCTCGATCAGGGCCTTTGCGCTCTCTTGCTCCACTTCCGTTGAGCGAAAAAGCGTAATGGTGCCATCATACTGAGTGGGCGAGTAGTCTCGAATCGCCTGGCTCCGCGCCTTGATGCCGTTCAGGAAACGCCGTACCCACCCGATATCCTGGTTCGCCTTCAGGAGATTGGCGGATTTCACCTGAGCCAGGATGTACTCAAGGCCCTTTTCCGGCGACAGACTTCTGATCAGTTCGTGCGGCAGCGCGAGTTCGACTTTTTCCATGCGCGCCCAATCACGAACGATGCCCGCGAAGGTGACGGCATCCCCCCGCTCACCAATCTGGTGGAGTGCAAACGGGGAAATACCATCGACTAGCACCAACAATCCCACCTGGCGGCCCTGGGCCCTGAGCTGCTGCGCCATTTCGAAAGCGATTACGCATCCGAAAGAGTACCCACCCAGATGGTAGGGCCCATGCGGCTGCACTGAGACCATTAATTCGACGTAAGTACTCGCCATCGACCTGATTGACTGTGCCTCGTCACCCACCTCCGAAGGATGCGCCGTACGAAAAGCATAAAACGGCTGGTCTGCCGGCATACTGCGCGCAAGGTTGGAGTAGATAGCCACCTCGCCCGAGAGAGAATGGACACAGAAGAACGGAGGTCTGGTTCCGTCCGGCTTCAGGGCCACCAGCGGCGAGTCGGACCAGTGAACATCCCCTTCGCGCAACAGGGCCGCGATTTGTTCTACCGTCGGTTTTTCAAAAAATGTCGATAGCTTGATCGTTTTGTCGAACTCCCGCCGGATGTGAGCCGTCAGCCGCTCGGCTAGGAGCGAATGGCCGCCAATTTCGAAGAAGTTATCTTTAATGCTGATCGGCCTCACGTCGAGTACCGCTTCCCAGAGTTCAACCAGCTTCTCTTCGATAGGGTCGCGTGCCGATATTGTCTTCTGCTCACCCTTACCCTGTTCGAGGACGGCAGCAGGCAGGGCTCGACGGTCCACCTTGCCGTTCGGCGTGAGAGGCAGCGCCGGTAGAACAACGAATCCGGCCGGCACCATGTATTCAGGAAGTTGCTTCTTGAGGAATTCCCGGATTTCACCGGTTCCGGCCGGATGGCCGACGTGAGTGACAAGATATGCGATCAGCCGTTTGTCGTCCGCCTGCGCCTTTTGCTCTACGACAACAGCTTCCCGGACCGCGGGATGCCGCAAAAGCGCGGCTTCGATTTCGCCCAGTTCGATCCGGAATCCACGCAGCTTGACCTGATAGTCGAGGCGTCCGCGGAACTCGATGTGGTCGCGCCGTTCGGCGAGATAATGGCACGCATCGCCGGTCCGGTAGAGACGGCTGTTCGGTTCCCGGCTGAAGGGGTCGGGCACGAACCGTTCCGCAGTAAGATCAGGACGGTTGAGATAGCCGCGCGCAACCCCAAATCCGCCTATATACAGCTCACCCTCGACACCAATGGGCGCTGGCCCAAGATTCTGGTCGAGAACGTACATCTGCATGTTAGAGATTGGCACGCCGATTGGCACCGGTCCGGAGCGTGTTGTGCCGTCCGAGATGGTATATATCGCACAGCCGACCACAGTCTCGGTCGGTCCGTATTCATTAATGATGTTCGTTCCGTCAACCTGTGCGCGCCACAGCGAGAGCGCCTCCGCCGAAAGCGCATCCGCTCCAACCACCAGGGTGCCTGTCCGGCCTTGCAGCGCCTCCGGTGGCAACTGGCGATTGAGTAGTTCGAGGTGCGCCGGGGTAATTTTGATCAGACTGAATCCCTTTTCCTCCAGCAGCTTCTCCTTGAGCCGTTCAACACCCGGAGCTTCAGAGAGCAGTTCCACAGACTTGCCGACGACCAGCGGGGGGAATAGCCCCGTCAATGTCATGTCAAAACCAATGGGAGAATGGACCAGCGCTCCCCGGCCATTCGCGGCGCGGTAGGCATCGGCGGCCCAGCGTACATAGTTGGTGATGCCGAGATGGGTGATCATCACACCCTTCGGACGGCCGGTTGATCCCGATGTATAGATGACATACGCGAGATTCAGGGGATGCAAGGGGACCGAATGGTTCTCGGCAGGCAGCGGCGCGATCAGCGAATCCCACGAGGATTCCAGCGTAATCTCAGTAATACCGGAAATCGCCAGCGTACCGGCCAGGCGCTTTTCGGTCAGTACGATCTTCACCCCGGCGTCGGCGGCCATAAACTGCAATCGCTCGAGTGGATACGTTGGATCCAGGGGCACATAGGCGCCACCCGACTTGAGCACACCTAAGAGCGCCACCATCATCTCCGGCGACCGATGCATAAAAACGCCTACGAGAGATTCCAGTCCGATCCCGGACGACCGTAAAAAGTTCGCCAGTTGGTTGGCGCGCTCATTCAATTCCCGGTATGTCATGCGCCGGTTGTCCTGCTTCAGGGCCGTCGCATCCGGAGTTCGCTCCATCTGCGCTTCAAACATCCGGTGGAAATAAGCGACCGGGACCTCTTCCTGCGTGGCGTTGGCTTCGGTCACACACCAGTGAAGTTCATCGCCGGTCAGGAGAGGCAACTGCGAAATTGGCTGATCGGGATTGGCAACGATCCCACTGAGCAGGACTTGGAAATGCCCCATCATCCGGTCAATCGTCGTCGCATCAAACAGATCCGCGTTGTATAAAACAAATCCATTTAAGCCATCTTCTGTCTCTGACATCGAGATGGACAAATCGTACTTGGCAATGTTGTTCCGCTCTGCGAGTTCCGGCCATTCGACTTCGAGACCCTGAAAACCAACTCCTTTTCCCCGCCGATGGTGCAGTTCGAATGTCACTTGAAATAGGGGCGTATGGGCCGCTGTCCGGGCCGGTTGCAACGCTTCCACCAGTTTTTCGAATGGCAGATCCTGGTGGTCATAAGCATTCAGTGTTGACTCGCGTACTCGCCGCAGTACCTCCCTGAAGTCTGGGTCGCCGGCCAGATTTGTCCTGATCGCCAGAAGGTTCAGGAAACATCCGATCAGGTCTTCAATGTCGACCCGATACCTGCCAGCTACCGACGTGCCGACGGCAAAATCATACTGATTCGCATAGCGACTGAGCAAGATCTTGAACGCACTCATCATCGTCATGAAGAGGCTCGCCCCGTCCTGTTCGCTCAGCGATTTCAGTCCATCCGCAACCGGTTTCGGGACCGCAATGAGGGCCCGCCCGCCGCGGAATGTCTGAACCGCGGGACGGGGGTGGTCAAATGGCAGGGCCAGCAGCGGGAGCCTATCCAGATGCTCCTTCCAATACGAGATTCTGCTCTCAAGCACCTTGCCGCGAAGCCGCTCTTTTTGCCAGGCGGCAAAATCGCCGTACTGGATTGTCAATTCCGGCAGTTGCGAATCGCCGCCAGAGAGGTAACCCGAATAAAGAACGCTCAATTCCCCGAATAAAATGCCCAGCGACCACCCATCTGAAACGATGTGATGCATGGCAAGAAGCAGGATGTGCTCATCATCCGCCACTCTTATCAGTTGTACCCGAAAAAGACAGTCGCGCCCGAGGTTGAATGGCCGGCGAGCGTCCTCTGCCGCCAAACGCCGCACAGAAGCATCTCGTTCGGCGGCCGGACGATCACGCAGGTCGATAAAGTTAAGATTCAGCGGTTCAAACGGGTCAACGCATTGAACCGGCTGGTCCTGGATGATCATAATCCTGGTCCTCAGGACCTCATGTCGCTGGACGATTTCGTTCAGGCTTCGCTCGAAAGCCCCGCGATCCAACTGGCCCCGCAGACGCAAACTGCCGGCAATGATGTCCGCGGAGTCCGCCGAACGAAGCTGGTATGCGAGCCACAGCCCCTGCTGCGGAAACGAGAGTGGAAACGGCGAGCGCCGGTCCGCTCGCCGCGAGATGCGGCCTGCAGTGCTGTCGCCGTCCCGCTGTTTGAGTCTCAACTCTAGCAGGGCTCTCTGCTCTGGCGTCAGTTGCGTAATGTCAAGAGAAGTAAATGTCATCGGGGCCTCTGTTTCAATGTCGCTTCCGATTTTCCTGGTCCACCGGGAAATGCAAAGACATTTCGGCACCGCCTGTCATGCCGAAGCAGCTTGAACAACGGACATAGAATGGCCCAGCGCACCCCAGTTGGGAACGATTTCCTGAATACGCAAAATCAAGGAGTGGCAGGCGCTGGCGTTATGCCATAAACTTTGCGTCTTCATGTAGGGATACTGCCGCCGCCGATGGTCGACCGAATAGCTCATTGATCCTTCCGGCTGGTCGTGGAAAACATATTGCCTGCATAGTGAGGCCAATTCCTCAGGCACGTCGATGGAATAGCCGCGGTCGCCGTTCATCTCAATTCGCAGGCCGCATGAGGATGGCACGGGGACGTTCAGAGGCGTGGAGCCATATACATGCGGCTTCATGACATGGTCGAGCTCAAACAGGCATCTCGCCCCGGTATCGCTCCACCATGAACGCGAGGAGACAAACTTCCGCAACAACTCATTGCAGTCCTGGCGGTGCTCGTACAGGATCAGGTGGGTCGCTTTCCCGTAATTCACAAAGTCGTAAAAATTGTTGGTCTCGATTGAGTCTTCAACGAATTTCACGTAGGCCGAATCTTTAGCGCCCTTGCAGAATTCCACGAAGTCGGTAAGCAGCGTCTTATAGCTGCACAAGCCGGTCCCATGCAGATAATTTGACAGAAAATAGAGCGCCCGGGTGTTGCGAAGCATATGCAGGGCATAGAAATAGCGCATGCCGTCTCTGAATTCGGCCTCGCTCGCAGTCGCTGTAGCCACAACAATTTCCGCCTCGCCCCACGGGTCCTCCGCTGCCCGGGTCACAAAACCAAAACTTTCCCGTCTCTTGAACAAGTCTGTGTTGTGCAGTAGGAGGTGCGGGTAGACAATAATCGTCGCCGCGCCGGCTTCATAGAGATTGGCGATTCCCTGTTGCAGCGAGTCCAGCGTCTCCCCCGGCAAGGGCCAGATCAGCTCAATGTATGAACTGATCTTGAGTTCATTCACCCGCTGTTGAATATTGGCGTACGCCGAGCTCTTGATGTTCTGCCGGTTGATCATCTCAAGGCTCTCCGGACTGGTGGTCTGCAGCGATACAGGTTGGGTAATCATCAAATCCGCGTCCCTCAGGAGTTGGGTGATTTCCATTACTTGAGACGGGTTGTTCTTGGCGCTCGAGTAATAAATCATGCGTGGCGTTTCGTACTTGTTCTTGTTTTCGACAATGTGTTTGGTCAGCTCCACATCGCGCTTGAGCATTCCCCAGTTGGCGTCGGCAATGTACATGAATTGAACTTTTGCTTTGCTGATCCACGTCAATTCTTCGCGTATGCGGGATTCTTCGAACTTGAAGACCCGGTCATTGGTGGCAGCCCCCCAGAAACAGAATCCGCACCTGAAGGGGCATCCCCGGTTCGTTTCGATCACGGCCGAGCTATACTCGCCATAATCAAAGAGACCTGACAGATAAGGGGATGGCACAGCATCGAGATCGTGCAGGCGGTCGGCTGGCAGAGTCGTAACCAGTTCCTGATCTCGGTAAAAACTCAGCCCTTTGACCGTCGAAAGGTCATGGCGCGTGTCCGTCATCGCCCGCAGGTAATCTGCGAATGTCTGTTCGCCTTCTCCGTTGCAGACGGCGGCATTTTCGAATTGCGGACTCAGATATCGATCTGCCTGCCGCATCACCTGAGGGCCGCCCAGCAGATAATGGGAGTCAGGCTGCGCCTTCTGCAGCGCGCTGACGATCGATTTGATTAGCGCGGCGTTCCAGACATAGCAACTGAAGGCGTAAATGTCGCTTGGATTTCGCGTCAGATATCCCAGGAGCCGGGTCGAGGCGTCCTGCGGCGTCATTGAAAGTTTCTCAAAGACGAAGCTGTTGTCCAGATGAGTATCCAGGCGCGCGAAAGCCTCGAGATAGCCGGCTACGAGTGGAACCATTCTCTCGAACATGGCGAGCTCGACAATTGTTACCTTTTTACGCATGACATCCCCTCTCGGGCTTCACGCCCTGGCACGACCGTCTGTTTCTGGAAGCTCCTGTACCAGAAACGGAAGAAAAATTACTACCCTTGAAAAGTTCATTCAATTTGTTAATTAACCGCCCGCAGAAAAGGGCTGGCTGATGTTGCCAGCTTTACGCGGGCCTCATTCACGCGGGTTCTTGAAGGCTGCCATCCCAGATGCTGCCACACGGCCCGCATGGATTCCTTGCCTTCGGCATGGTCAACTATCTCTTTCAGCGCCAGTTCCGGCCGTGACAAAGGATAAGGAATGCTCTTCGGCGACAGCCTGAAACTCCCGTGCTCGTCCCGAACGAAGTTCCTCTGGAGCGTCCTGGCCGGCGCCCACGCCGCCGCCATGAACGCATCGCATACTTCCTGCTCGCTTTTTCGCGGAAAAGGACTGTTCTGGCGCTGGAGATAGAACCAGAGCATTGGCGACTGATCATTCAGCAGAAGGTTGCCCATCTGCCATCGCATAACATCCGGCAGCTTTTCATACGTCTCACGCAACGGAAAATCGTCACAGTCCAGGTCCCATGAGCAAGGCAGGTTGCGATATTTCATTAAGGGACTGACGGTGGGTATGAGCAACTCCAATCCGGCCGCTTTCGCCAGCGAGGCAAGAGATTCCACGGTGTAGGTGTGTTCCACTGGCTGAATGAGCAGATCAGCGATATCCGATTCCGATCGCTCTTCAAGTGATGTGAGCCATTGCCCCATCGGTGTATTGCCGGGCACGCTCTTGATCAACGCTCTGGCGATTTCAATATCATCGCTGAAATCAGCCCGTCCAGCCTGCTTACCCAAAATTTGTACAGCTTCCTGAAAAGCAATCGGCAATGTCCTGTGATAGCTGTTATAAACCATCAACTCCAGGATCCCGTCAGGCTTCAATGCCGCCGCAAGCGTAGAAAGAGCAGCCGCCGGGTCGGCATTGTGGTGGATGACGCCGGTGCAGAGGATGTAGTCAAAATGATCGCGGTCAGCCCCGGCGGCAATACTCTGTTGCCTGAGGGTAAGGTTCTCAACATTAATGGAACCTGCCACTCGGCTCGACAATTCCAACGTAGCCGCCGAAAGGTCGGTGCCAAGCACTGAGGCCTCAGGAAATCGCAGTGCAGTCTGGATGGCCTGATTCGTTCCGCAGCCAACTACCCATATCTTCGAGTCCCTTGGCAATCGCCGATGGGTGAAGTCTCCGATGCTCTGACAAAGCATTACCCGTTCAAAATCGGGGTCCTCAAGATAATCGAACTTCGCCGCCAGCGGCGGATACGGAAACCGGCTGTAGAATTCAGCATTGAGCCGATCGACGCTCTCTACGGATGCGAGGGGATTCTCCTGGCCGATCCGCTCACTAAGATGGGTATTGGGAGCGAAACTTGTCATAAGAAGTACATCAGATCCAGAGGCATATCGGCGCTGCCAGCGCCGATGACGTCCATAGAGCGCTCTCTACCGGGACTGCGTCGCTGCCAGGGACTTAGCGGAGATAGCCGGAATCGCCGCCGCTGCTGGAACTCCTTTGCTCATCGAGTCTTCGATGACATGGGCAAGGGCTTCAATGGTTGGGAGCTGAAACAGCCGTGGCAGGGGGATATCAATCGCAAATTCCTTTCGCACGCGAGCAATCATGCGCATAGCGAGAAGTGAATGGCCGCCGAGCCTGAAGAAGTTATCGGTGGCGCCCACTTGCTCGATATTTAGCACTGACGCCCAGATCCGCGCGAGCGCAGTCTCGACTTCACCAACGGGCGCTCTGAAATCCGTCTTGGCTTCCGAGGAGGTGGCGCCAGGATCCCGGAGCGCATCGCGGTCAAGTTTTCCATTTGCGTTGAGGGGCAGCGCCTCAAGACCAACATACGATACCGGAATCATATATTCCGGCAAACGGGAAGCCAGAAACTCCTGCAGCGCTGAAGGAGCAGGGCTCTGCGCTCCGGATGGCACGAAATACGCTACAAGCCTGGTATTTCCAGGGTCTTTGAAAGCTTTTATCACAGCTTCCTTTACGCCCGGATATTCCTGCAATGCGGCCGCGATCTCGCCCAGTTCAACGCGGAATCCGCGAACTTTCACCTGATGATCAACGCGCCCCGCGTACTCGAGCGAGCCGTCCGGCAGATGCCGGACCAGGTCCCCGGTCCGATACAACCGCTCTCCCGGCTTCGCGGCAAACGGATGCGGAACAAATCGCTCCGCCGTCAGCGGCGCTGCTCCCCAGTATCCGCGCGCCACTCCATATCCGCCAATGCATAATTCGCCGGTCGCCCCTGGAAGCACCAGTTGAAGGGACTCTTCCAGAACGTATACCTGTACATTGGTGAGAGGCCGGCCAATCGACACTTGCGCGTCCGCCTTGATTGCAACTGCCGTGCTGTCTACGGTGCATTCGGTAGGGCCATAGACATTGTAGAAAGTCGTCTGCCGGCTGGACGCCAGCTTACCCCAGAGCTGATCATCAATGGCTTCGCCGCCAATCAAAGCAATCGAGGGTGCGTACGCCTGGTCGCTTTCCAGGCCTGCTTCGAGCAGAACGCTGAGGTGAGAAGGCGTGCAGTCGAGAACGTCAATTCGCTGCTCGCGAATGTACTCGACGAACGCGTGCGGTGTCGTGCGCACGGCTTCAGGAATCAAATGAAGCTCATGGCCGCCCAACAGGGTCACGAGTTGCTTGACCGAAGCGTCAAATGAGATTGGGGCATTGACGGTAACTTTCAGAGGCCCTGTTGCGCGGCAATACACCTCGCGTTGCAGTGCGCGCCATAGATTGATCACCGAGCGGTGTTGCACCATTACGCCTTTGGGCCTGCCCGTGGATCCAGATGTGTAGATGATATAGGCCACGTTCTCCGGCGCCGCTTTGATCTCGCGCGGTGGCGCCCCGTCATGTAGCTGCTGCGCCGGGTCGTCCACATAGATGATTTGAGCCTGGGAATCAGCCAGGTATTCGCGGAACTTCCTTTGCGTAACCACGACCGGGGTGCGTGTTTCCGAAAGGACGTGCTCGACGCGCTCTTTTACCGGGTAAGCCGTCTCCAGTGGCACATACGCGCCACCAGCCTTGAGAATCGCCAGGAGCCCGACGATCATTTCCACCGACGGCTCGATGAACAGACAGACCGGCACGTCTGGCCTGAGCCCTAACTTGCGGAGCCGCTGGGCCAGCAAAGACGCCTTGCCGTGCAGCTGCTGATAGGTCAGCTTATCTTGGCCACAGACCACCGCAATTGCGTTGGGGGAACGCTCGGACTGCTCATCGAATAATTCGTGCACACACCGGCTGGCTTCGAACGGCTCGCTGGTGCTATTCCAATCGACAAGCAGCAGACGCCGGTCCTCGGCCCCCAGGCTATTGATATGCGCAACCGGTTCGTTCGGGCGGCCGGCAATGAATTCACAAAAAGACTCGAACTGGCTGGCCAGCCTCTCCACATGCTGGCGCGTCAACGATCCGGAATGGTAGACGAGTGTTCCGCCAATTTCGGCGCCAGTGTGAAAGCAATCCAGCTTTAACTCGAAGGGATAGGTATCGGCGCGCTGGGTCCGAATTTTGAACCGTATTTCACCCGCCGCGGGCGACGATGTTTCGCCGGTAAAGGAATATCCGAACGGGCCCAGTGTCGTGGCTTGGGTGTCCGTGGGGGTTGGAGGAGTGTAATAGTTTTGCCAGAGCGCCGCCTGCTCCAGACTCTCACATGCGCGCCCAATGGCGTAATGCAAGTCGGCGTCGGCGGAAAGTTGCATGGTTACGGGCACCGCCTGCGCGTAAGGCCCCATACCGGTGCGGAACTCTTCGTATGGGCGGCCGTCCATCACCACGCCGACATTCAATATTGAAGGCCCGGTGAGGCGATAAAGAAAGAGGCTCCAGCAAGCCAGCAGCAAGGCCTCAAGCGACTGCGCGGCAGCCGGCTTCAGCGCAAACAGGTTTCTGGAGACTTCCGGCGACAACCGGAATGAAACAAAACCAAGTGGCAGTGCTGCGCGCGCAGGCCGTTGCCCGGTAAGCCGCAATTCTCCCTTGCCATTGGCGGCCTGCTGCCGCCAGTAGGTTCGGCCTTGCTGCGTGAGGTCGTCGCTCTCGCTAGTGATCTCCTCACGCCAAGATGCGTATTCCACATATTGCAAAGGAGGATCAGCTTCCGCCGCCATCGGCCTCTCGTACTCTTCCGCCACTTCACGAATAATTTGCCGTAAAGTCGCGTAGTCGGCGAAAGTCCCTGGCGCACTGATAATTAGAGCGTGCCGGACTGCCGCCAGCGGGACGAGTGTTGCCCGCACAGGGTACTCGGGCTCGGCTGTGTTTGGTTCTGCCGCCCCAACCTCGATCAGTTGGTCGCTCCCCTGCTGTCCTTCTTCTAACCGCCAGACCGCCGCATCAAACCGGTCCCATGCGATCTCCTTGGATACCTCTTGAACCGGGAATTTCAACCCAGGTACTGGCACGAGCCGGGAACGCAGAATTTCGTGCCGCCGGACGACCTGTTGCAAGGCCCGCCGCAGACGCGCGTGATCAAGTGCGCCTTCAACATCCCAGGTAATCTGCACATGCGGCAACTGCGTGGAACTGCGAAAAGCCCATGCACTTTTCTGCTGTGGCGACAAACCGTACAAATCAGGAGTGATCGATGACATAGGTCTACCTTCTCTTATTAATGTTGGCCAACCACCATTGCCTGCTGGGCCTGGCTGTTCACAGAGGATTCGGCCATGATGACCAGGATCTTACGGGCCCCGGCAAAACTATCGCGGCCATGGGCAATCGCCATGTTATCCACGAACACGACATCGCCTTGCTGCCAGGGCAGGCGGATCGCCACCTTATCGTAGGTTTCCCGAATGTGATCAAGCATCCGGCTTTCGATAGGTGTTCCATCGCCGAAGTAGGTATTGCGCGGCAATCCTTCCTCGCCCAGTTCCGCTAGCAATGATTCCCGCAGGTTCGACTCAAGGTTCGAGGCATGGAAAAGATGTGCGTGGTTGAACCAGATCTCCGTCCCTTTGGAGGGGTGCTTGATAATGGCCGGCGCTATGCGGGTCGTTCTCAGGCGATCGCGGCTGAGCCATTCCCATTGGGTATTCGCAGCGCGGCAGTATTCCTCGACTTCCGCCGGATTGTTGGTACCAAACACTTCCTGCCATGGCAGATCGACGCCCCCGCCATAGTTTCTGACGTACATTATCTTCTTCTCGCGGAATATCTCCCGGACAACCGGATCAAGCGCTTTCAGAAAGTCCTGATCGTCGGCAAGCGGCGTCAGTCCACCCTGTTGGGCTGGAGTCTGGCAGAAGAAGAAAACCTTCATTGGCCACTTGTAAGAGAACGCGTTTTCATGATGCATCGGAATCGGATATTCCGGAGGATACTCGGTTGAGGTATAGACCCGTTGTGCAACCTCTATCCTCGGGGCGGCCCGCTCCGAAAATTCCAGCATCTCGTCTGTAAAGCAACCTGCAAACCGGCGGAAGTCATCTTGGTTCGCAAGTCCGAACCCGCGAAACAGCAGAGCGCCATGAACTTCGAGGAGATTATTCATTTGGGTCCGATTCGAGCTGGCCCACTCAAAAGCATCCAGATCGGGCGTTGCCGGTTGAACAACCAGGGGTAGACGATAGTCGGTGCCTTCCGGGGTGCCGAAGTGAACGAGATTGCGGTCGACTTGCAGCGGCACACGCCGCCGTTCGAACCGGCGGGCCGCCGATGGTGACGCCGCGGGAGCGGAGCTCGCCGCGCTCTGCTGGCTCGCCTGGTTTAGGATTTTTTGCCAAATCGTATCGGTGCCGCTTTCTTCAGCTTTGCGCCATTCCTCAATCCTGGAGGCAGCGTTGGGGGCACAGCGCACTGTCGCCCACACTTGATTCCCTTTCATCAATAGCCTTACGGCAATGGCACCGGAGTGCGGTAGATCATCTTCAACCATGAACCCTTCGGGTTTCCAATCATCGCTTCCCGTCCACGGCTCAGCCGTTGCATATTCGAGAGTTATTGATACTGCTGCTCCCGCTTTTCGCCGGCGGAGTGCAAAAGCTTCGTGCAACTCCTTCTTCAGATTTCGCAAGTCGTCAACTATGTTGGAGCCAGCTTCAGGCAACGACACCGTATATGTTGCGTGGAGTGGTCCACATGTATCTGCCAGATTGGGTTGCAGCATCCGGAGATCCGCGCAACAGTCAACCGTTTCGCCGCCGGTGAGGGAAAGCGCTCGAACCACGCCTCCAAAGAGCAGCTCTGTGAATGAAACCCCAATGCTCTTGAGTAACTTCGGGGTAAAGCTCTTGACCAGATCGGCCTGGAGGGCAACCGTCTCTATGCGATTGGAACTATCAGGCCGGCTGTCCGAAGCAAGGGTGTTAGATTGCTCTTCCCATACCGCAGACCGGGAAAACAGATAGTCGCGATAGGTTATTTCGCGGGGCCGGAAAGTCACTTTATGTCCATTCGCCAGTTGCTCGTATACGCGGACCAGGTCCTCAAGCAGTAATATGGCCGTCCTGCTGTCGGCGATGGCCGGGTGAATGGCCAGGGCAACACAGGCTGAATCAGGTCCATTTATGGCCGTCACTTGCAACGACTCGCCCGCGATCGGCTTCATCTCCCGGCAAGCAGGCCGCGCAACTTCGTTGAGTGCCGCGAGATCGGGCTCGACTGCCTGCTCAGCATAGTTCACGATTCGCGATAAAGCGCCCTCGGGTAGCGAAGCGACACGGATCCCACCGTCAATCACGTCGTATTGCAGAATGTCGTTGTAGAGAATCAGGGCTTCGGTTGCCTGCCGCAAAATCTCCTGATCAAGCCTCTTCGATACCCGAACTCCATACATCACGCCGGACTGCGCATCGTACCTCGCCACCGCAGGCGCCGGAACCGTCACAGTGCGCTCGTGTTGCCCCACACTGAACGGCTTGCGCGTGATCTGCGTGCCTTCAAAGAACTCTTTCGCGAGTGGATACAATGCCTGCCAACGTGCCTCAGCCTCATAGCGCGCTTGTAGTGTATGCAGATTGGGAATGCCCAGCTCCGTCGCCAGATCATTAATCCGTCGCAACCGGTCAAACTTGACCGCGCGGGGCGGGTCGCTGTTCACAATCTCCCACTGCTGGAACTTGATGGCCTTTCTCACTCGCTCGGAATAAAGCGGATAGCAGCGGTGTATCCGCGACCAAACCTGTCCGTACGGATAGTAGTAGTAATAGTGAACATCCAGTTCGTAGATATACCGATGATGTTCGCGGATAAAGTCGATGGTTTCCTGGAAATCCTCCTCGGTTTCTCCGGGAAAGCCGACGATCCACAGGGTCGTCACGCGAATGCCCGCATTGGCAAGCGTTTTGATTGCCTTGGAAATTCCTGCGGGCGTCGTCTGCTTCTGCATTGCCTTAAGGACTTTCTCGGAAGCACTCTCAATTCCGAGCCGGGTGCGGACGCATCCGGAGCGGGCCCATCTCGCCACTTTTTGTTTGTCAGTCGCGATCTTGTCGGCCCGAAGGTAGCCGTCGTAGAGGACCGGTGCGCCCTGACGAAGCAAAGAAGTCGAAAGATCTTCGATATATGGATTCATCAGCGAGTCGCCCATGAAGAACGTTTTGTTCTCATAGTGCGTTGCCAGCTCGATCATCTGCTGCGCAAGAATTCCCGCCGGTTTTTTGCGATACCCGCCCCACTGGACTGTTTCCGAACAGAAACTGCATTGAAAAGGACAGCTCCTCGCCCCTTCGATACAAAGATGGAGATAATCCGGGAGGTGGAAGTCGGTGTAGTCGGGAATCCGCAGCTCAGCGGGGTTTAAAGCGGTGGAACCTACGCGCTCACGCATGAGCAAACGTTCCCCTCGCAGCTTTCCATTGAGCAGATCATGGAACAACACCTCGCCTTCTCCCATGACGATATGATCGACAAACGTGAATTCCTCAAGCAGGGCAGCAAGGTTGTCGGAACCATCGGCCAGATCGTCGGCGAAGACGCCGCCCCCCATCACCGTCATCCGATCGGGATAAAGTTCTTTGACCCGCTTCAGGATGTAAAGGGATGGTCCGAGAGAAGTCGAATACGTGCTGGTACCTACGACCGCAAATGATTTGAGGTCGACCTCCGTGGTAATGATCCTCTCAATATCGCGGAACAGGCGAGTCACGATGGGGACGAGGCCGTTGACGACTTCCGCCTTGGGCTTTAATTCGTAGACTGTCAGAATCTCATTCAGCAAGGCGGCGCAGTCGCCGGGGCCGGCGCCATTAAGGTGCGCCATCATGTGCGCTTGCAGTATGTACCAGAGATTCGTGTATCCATGCTGCACTGAGAGCCCTTCCAAATGCTGCAGCAATTCGAAATACTTGTGGTGCGCGACCCAGATGTCCGGAATTGTATTGAAGTCAAAGCACTTGACATGATAGCCGTGTTGCTCCAGATAGGACTTCAGCACGGAGATGCCCAGCGGCGGCGTATACGGCGTGTAGAAGGGTGGCAGTAAAAGCAGGATATTGCTCCCGCTTGGCACGGGCTCCCCGTGGCGTATGTCTTGAACTTTATGCTCATCCCCATTGCGAATTGAGCTCACTTCCACGTGCATCTCCATATCAACTCCTTACGTGTCGAACAAAATTGTCAGCGGGTAAACGGTGCCCCGCATACGTTACTTGAAGGGATTTCAGTTTGATCGGCGAGACCGGACGAATTGCCGTAGGTGGAGGTGCAGAGAAGCCTCCATCTTCTGTGCGACCTGATCGTGCCGCCATGCTGTAAGAGATCCACGGACAGCTTCAACGGTGGATTTCGCGTGGGCTGCGATCATGGGCAAGCAGGCCGCAAACACCTCGAGAACCTGCCGCGCCCCGCCTGCAGAAAAACGTCTCTTGTCAAAGGAAGCTGTCAGCTGTATCTCCTCGTGCGGTTCAACGTCGATACAAAACGCATAGTTCGTCCAACCACCACTGAAGGCCACATTCTCAATGGGCAGCCGGATTGGCCGTCCTTCTCTGTAGCTTGAAGGAGCCAGCGCCAGATTTTGAAACCCAACGGTAGTTTCAAACAGAGGGGTTCCTCTGGGAATCTCGCTGCAAGACTGAACGTGCACAAGCGGAACATCGCTGTACTGGCGGACTCGCGCCTGCTCGTCCTGAAGGTTCCGCAGCCACGTCTCTACTCCAGCCTGGTGTGCGAGACGGACCCTCACAGGCACCATGTTGAGAAATAAACCAATTGTTCTCTCAATACCCGGCACTTCCGGCGGGCGCACCGCCACGGCAGATCCGAACATCACGTCCGTATCGCCGCCGTACTCGCCAAGAACCAGGGCCCAGGCCGCTTGTGTGATCGTATTGAGGGTTATCTGGCTCCGACGGGAAAGTTGCCGCAAGGCGTCGCTGCTATCTCGATCCATTACTATCTGAACGCATTCCCAGGCGGCAGGCTGTTCAGGATTGGCTGCCAGGCCGCTTTCTCCCGGGACGGCTGTGGGAGTTCGAAATCCGCTTAAGCACTCGCGCCAGAAGCTGTCGCTCCGGGTCATGTCTTTGCTTTGCAGCCACTGCACAAAGGCGTGATACGGCGCAGGGGCTGGAAGGGTGCAGGGAACACCACGCCGGAACCCATCGTAGAATGACTCCAATTCATCGAACAGGACGCCTTCTGACCAACCGTCCATCAGCAGATGATTGTAGATAAACACGAAATAATACCGTGCGTCCGGCAGCGCAATCAGCGCCATCCGCATCAGTGGCGCAATATCGAGGTCTATGCCGGAGCGATGGATGTCCGCACAGTAGCGTTCAAGGCGCTCTTCGATTTCTCCAGGTGCACAGGTGCTCCAGTCCTGGCGGTCGATGCTCAAAACGAGATCGCGCTGCACTACCTGGCCTGGGTCTTCCTGGTCTCGCCAATCGAACGCGGTGCGTAATATGCTATGGCGATCAACGACGCACTGCCACGCACGCATGAAGGATTCCGGATCAAACTCTGGTCCGAATGTCCAGACCGCCTGTGACACATAAAGCCGCTCTCCTGCGGAGCTGAGGCAATGAAAAAGGATCCCTTCCTGCACCGCGGTCAGCGGATAGCGTTCGCTCATGGCGCTTGCGCCTGCGGCATGGCCAGAGACGCTCGCCGTCGGCGAGGCAACGTCTGCCAGCCGCCTTGGCGTTGGATTCTGAAATAACTGAATGGGCGTAATCTGCATGCCTGCGTGACGCATCAATGCGGCAACGCGAATCGCCCCGATCGAATCCCCCCCAAGCTCGAAGAAGTTGTCTTCATTGCCGATGTGAGCGCACCCAAGGACCTCTTTCCATATCTCCGTGATCGTCCGTTCGACCTTCGTTTGCGGTGCGCCTGCGATCTTCGTAGCCTCTGGTGGACCAGAAGCCAGCGCCAGCAACTGCTTTCGGTCCGTTTTGCCATTTGGCAACAGCGGCAGGGAGTCGAGCCACACGAAGGCGGACGGCAACATCGATGGCGGGAGTTGCGCCGCGAGAGCGGCTTCAACCTCCCGTGCGCCGCTATCGCAGCCTTTTTTTGCCGTGACAAACGCAAGCAAACGCGCCGTGCCGGCTTTATCGGTCTGAACCAGGACCGCCGCGGCGGCAACGGATGGATGCTGAGTAAGAATGGCTTCAATCTCCGCCGGTTCGACGCGATGGCCTCGAATTTTTACCTGGTCATCGATGCGCCCCACAATCTGAATCTGGCCATTTCTGCGAAGGCGCGCCCGGTCTCCGGTGCGATAGAGCCGCCGCCCGCGCCCAGATGAAAAGGGATCGGGCACAAACCGCGTCGCCGTTTCCGCGGCTTGCCTCAAGTAACCACGTCCCAAACCTGCTCCACCGATAAACAGTTCACCCGGCATGTTCACCGCAACCGGGCGCATGGCTTCGTCGAGCACGTAGCATTCCGCGCCCGGCAGTGGTCTGCCTGCATATAGAATTGCCGGCAGCAGAACCTCTTCCCGGGCATTCACTCGTTGCATCAGGCAACCGACGGTCGTTTCCGTGGGACCATAGTGATTCGCGACAGCACAAGCTCCGCCGGCGGCCCGTATCTGTGCGTAGAGGTCCGCCGAGAAGGGCTCTCCGCCCAGAATCAGCCAGCGCCGAGGCAGCACGTCTTTCCCATGGGTCAGCAACGCGCGAAAGTGGGATGGCACAATCTTCAGCACGTCGATGCGGTTAGAAGTTATATACCGGGCAAAATCGGACGCATCCATTGCCATCGTCTTCCCCACTAAATGAAGACAGCCTCCGGTGGTGAGCGCCGGAAACACGCATGTGTGCCCCAGATCAACCGCCAGACTGCAAGCCACAGCAAATGAGAGGGCGGGCCTCTTCTTTGCCAGCGCCAGTCGTTCCTGGATGCCGTGCGTATAACTGGCCAGAGCATGGTGCGGCACGCCCACAGCCTTTGGACTCCCTGTCGAACCGGAAGTGTGAATTACGTATGCAAGGCCCTCCGGATTCACCGTTTCGATCTCAGCGGTTGCCTCGCTTTTGCCTTTGGAGATGATGTCGCCAATGAAAATTGTCGGCACACCGTCTACCGCGGAATGTTCGTCGTGAGCTTGCGTGGTCAAGATGATCTCGATCCCGCTCGCGGCGATTTGCTTCGCATGGTACACGGCCGGGGTATCGGGGTCGAGAGGCGCGTAGGCGCCGCCCGCCAACATGACACCCATGATTGCCGCGACAGTATGAATCGAACGCTCGGCCAGAACGCCCACCAGAACATCCTGCCCTGCTTTTCGCCCGCGGAGGTAACGTGCGATTGCGATTGCCTCAAGGAATAGTTCTCGGTAGCTAAGCCGTCCGTCCAATGCGACAACCGCAGTCCGGTCCGGAACCCGGCGTACCTCACCAATAAACATGGCGGGCACCGATTGGGATTTTCCTTGGCGGGCCGGCGGAGTGCGGACCGGTTGAGGACGGTCGGTCACAGTCAGCATCGCAACCGAAGTATCCATCGCTGCTACGGCATCTCCGCATAGCTGCGTGAATTGGCGTGCTACGAGAGATACATCTCGACGGTCTATACGACCGGCGTCATACCCAATTTTGATACAGATACCACTTGGTGCGAGTTCACACCAGCAGCACAAGAGAAACTTATCCTGCGGTATGTTCGTTTCGCTCTTCAGCCGTGCCGGCCTGCCGGATTTCTGGGACGCTGGCAACCGTCGAGCTCCGAACAATACCGTGAACGCAGCCGGCGCCCGCTCCTGGTCATCTTTCGGCAGAAGGCGATCCTGTTGTCGGACTTGATTGTCGATCTGCTCCTGCACGTTCCTGACAAACTCGTCGATCAATATACCCGTCTCCGGATTGCAAATGACGGGGAACCATTGATGGCGCGGATGCAATGGGTAGGCCCGTGACGGCTCCGTCAGCCGATCCAGCGTTACGCCAGTCACGTGTGCGGAGCGATCCAGCAATTGCCAAATCAGCAGTTGCCAGACAGCAACCAGATACGCTTCTGGCTGTAACCCGGCCTGATCTGACCATTTCTGGATAACCTTGGCAAGGTTACGGCTGAGTCGTACACTCACCGTCTGCGCTTTGCATGCCTCTATGGCACTCCCGAAGCGCTCAATTGGAAGAGTTTGCGGTATGTGTTCAACCCAGGCGCGACCTTCCAGTCCGGACGCCACCTCCGTCCGCCGGCTGCGAGATGAAGTCTCCGTCTCCCGATGAATCATGGAATCTAGTTCTGCGGTTGCCTTCATGTCAGTCCTTATACCGCGTGTCTTTAATATTTGCGAAATGCGTGACCGCAATCCGCCTCAGGCGGACGCGAGATCTGTGTATTGGACCATTTCGCCCATTGCGACCAGTATTTTGCGAGGCCCCACATAGGGATCGCGACCGTGAGCGACAAGCATGTTGTCTACCAGCAAGATATCTCGCGCCTGCCACTGGAAACGTACGGCCACTCGGGCGTATAGCTGCTCAACCTGTCTTATCGTCTCGTCCGGGATCTTCGAACCATCACCGAAATACACGCTACGAGGCAAGTCTGTTTCCGGATACAGGGTCAGCAACGATGCGCGCACCTGTGGCGGCAGGCCGGCAACATGATGCAATAGGATCTGGTTGAAGAAAACCATCTGCCCGGTCTTCGGATGCGCGGCAAAAGCGCGGCTTTTGCGAAAGGTCTGCAAAGTTTCCCCCTTCCACGCGCATTCGATCCCCCCTGTTTTGCAGATACTCTCCACCTCTGCCCGATTATTGGTCTTAAAGAAGTCCTGCCAGCTCACGTCCAGCCCCGGGATAAAATTACGCACATACTTCAGGCCCTTGTTCCCGAACTCCTCCCGTAGAGATTCATCGAGTTCGGCATAGATCCTCCTGCCGTCCGCGATCGGCGTACAGCCGCCTGCTGTGGACGGCAGCGCACAGTAGAACCATTGCTTCAGTGGCCACTTGTGCGTGTGTGACCCTTCGTGATGGAACAAGATGGAACGATCGGGAGGATACGGCGTCGACTCGTATATATTCAAAGCAATCTTGGCCCGCGGCAGATCGCCATATTCCGTAAAGAGATCGGAACACAGAGCCTTGGCGCACTCTTCGAAGGTCTCCGCCGACGAGACCGCGAATCCACGGAGCAGCACCGCACCATGCTCCAATAGCTTTGCCTGCACTGAATGCCTGTTCTGCTTCAGCCACTCAACAACATCAAGTTGACCGTCTTCAGCCTGAAATCCGAGCGGCAGCAACTGCTCGGGCTGAAAGAGAAACTCCCGGACATCAGCCAGTCGACGGCCGCGGTGTGAGGTTCGCGGCGAGACGGGCTTGCGGGTGCCCTTCTTTACTGTATCTCGCGTATCACGCATATATTGATAACTCCATCATTACGAAATGCTCAGCCCCCAATGTCCTGGACAGCCCCGCCTGGGTGCTCATCATGCCAGAGGAAAGAGCGTTGCCGTCAGAGGGGCCCCCATTGTTATGCACGATGTAATTTAGAAAAACGGCGATTTGTTAGGCGGAATCGCCTGCCACTTCGAAGCCATCCGTCCCTTGCCGGATCCGATTTTTGGGGAGAACCCGAATCTGGGTGGGTGTAACACCATACTGGACCTTAAAGTCGCGGACGAAGTGACTGCTGTCGCAATACCCAACTTTGACCGCGACTTCTTTGATGGATAACAGCGTTCCGCCAATCAGATCTCGCGCGCTTTGCAGGCGCACAAGTTTCAAGTATTTCTTGGGAGGCATGCCAATGTTCTTCCGGAACAGATGACGCAGATGTGAACGCGACATTCTCAAATGTTTGGCGACATCTTTCAGTGAGTCGTTGCGGTGTTTCCACTGTTCCAGGAGCGTCTTCGCCATCGCCACACGATAATCCATTCTGAGTTCACCGGCTCCCGCGCTTGCGATGCGCCCCAATACATCCTCAGTCATACCGTGATCTCTTCCGCTTTCTAACTTCAATCCTGGCAACTGTTGTCCTCTTTTCTGATCATTAAGGAATTATGCCCTATAAATTAAGAGCGAAGGCCTTGTCATACGGCTGCGGAAACGGTTGACTTGATTACGTCGGAATATTCGCGTCTTCCCCACTGCATTCGCGACCAGACAGGTCCCGCCTTCAAGGGATGATCAACCTCCCTGGGACACTCGGGCAGTTCCGGAAGCCAAAGATTCTCTTTCCAGAGATACTCATCACTGTAGATCGTATCCGTATAGCGATAGCCGTCATCAGGCAGGATGCATACTACCTTTGCCTTGGGGTTTTTCTTTGCCCAATGCCGCGCCACTAGCCATGCTGCGCCGCTGGTTCCTCCGCAGAATAAGGTACTTTGCTGGTGCAGCATCCGAGTAGCTTTATAAGCTTCTGCCGCCGTGACCCAATGCACTTCGTCAAAGAGCCGGTGATCCAGGTTTTTTGGCAGAACACTGTTTCCCAGCCCCCGCAGCGTTCTGATCTGGTCAGGCTGCCCGAAAAGAACACTGCCAAAAGTGTCCACGCCGACCGTTGTCATCTCCGGGAAGAGTTCGCGCAGAAAGCCGGAAGTACCGCAGACCGAGCCACCTGATCCGACCGTCCCCACCAGGCAGTCGATCTGGCCCAGGGCTTCCACCAGTTGGGCCGCGAGAAAACTAAAAGCCCCCGGGTTGCCTGGATTGTCGTATTGATTCACCCAGAAATGTTCAGGAGATGTCTCCCTGATTTCTTCCAGCCTATTGAGGCGGGCCCGCTGATATCCGCCATTTACCGAGGGCGCAGACACAATCTCAACCCGCGCGCCTAGGTCCTCAAGCCGGCGGCGCAGGAACCCGTCACAGGCATAGTCGCTCACAATTGTTAGGCGATATCCCGACAAATTACAGACCAACGCCAAGCCCAGCGCCAGGTTGCCGGAAGAGGTTTCGACGATTAACGTTTGAGAACGTATCCGCCCTTCCTCCCGTGCTTTCCGCAAGCAGAACTCAGCGGGAAAGATTTTCATGAACGGAAATACAGCGGCCGTTAGGTTGTCTTCCAGGGGTACCAGCTTGGGCCTGTAAGAATCGATAATCGCTTTATAAGTCTCTTGAATCACTACTGATAACCCTTGTGGCAAGGATTTTTTAACTCTGGAAACGCAGCATCTGCGTGATTCCCAGACCATCGAAATCGGCCTGTATTCGGTCTACCTTTTTTTCCAGGAATTCATCCGCCGGGTCAAGCAGGACACTCAGGACAGTGCCCGAATGGGCCACTCCTACGCCCAAGGCTCCCGCCAGATCGGCGATCCGGCGAATTTCCGCGAACTTCGGCTTTGGCAGAAAATGCTCATTGATACAGGCGCTGGCCGTCGCCACCCGCCCCAAAAGCCGGATGTCATTTTTACGGATGGCCCGACGCATCGCGCCTGCCAAAGTGCAGAATGACTGGCGTTGTCTCCATGAATAATCAGAAGGCGGATGCTGCAATGTCTCGACACGGCCTTCCGGAGCGGTATCGATGCCCAATATTTCAATCTTGGGCAAAAGTTTTGCGTAGTCCTCCAGGACCACTCCCTCGCGATGGGCAAACAAAACTGCGCGGCGGAACATAAAGTTATCACTTGCAACTTCCGCGCCCACAACCAATTTCGCCAACTCTTCCTCAGACAACGATCGGTTGATTGAATCCGCAACGGCAACCGCCGCCACTATGCAATCCGCCGTAGAACTGCCGCAACCTTTTGCTTCCGGCACCGTGGACTCAATGGACAGGTGTCCTCCCAATTCCGGGGCGTCCAGGTAGGCAAGTGTCATTTCCACGGCCTTCAATGACTTTTTTTTGTATGGAGGATCAACGCTGAGAACGCCGTCAGCACCAGGACAGAATTTTGCCTCGGAAGACATTGCTCTGCATGGCAAGCTCATCAGGCATCGGCGCTGCCTGCCCTTTTCATCTTCGACCTGACCCTGAAACAGTTCGCCATACTGGGCTATGCTCCGCCCTCGGCCTATTTTGGGCCGCACTCCGTACCTGTATTCTTCAGGCCATCCTTTCAATCTTGTCATGTCGTCCCCGCTGTTTCAGTTTGCTCCGATTAATAATGGTTAGCGGCGTAAAACGGGCCGAGCGTCGGATCTACATTGACACGGACGTGCCGCTCTGGGCCGAACGTGGCGGATAGTAAGCCGGATATTAATAAGACCAGCGCAATAAAGTCGCCCCTGCCGTCATTCCTGCGCCGACAGCGGCAAGCAAGACGATGTCTCCCCTATTGAGCCGTTGTTCATTCATGGCCGACTGGAGCGCCAAAGGAATCGTGGCGGCCCCCGTGTTCCCGTACTTGTCGATATTCACAATCACATGACTGGAACAGAGGTTCAGTCGCTCGGCTACAGCAGCCATGATGCGCCTGTTTCCTTGGTGTGGAACAAATAGTTTGATGTCGTTGATCGTCAGGTTATTCCTCGCAAGGAGCCGCTGGCACAATTCGGCAAGCTTGCACACGGAATACTTGAAGACTGAAACTCCATCCTGATGCACAAAATGCATTTTTTTCGAGACGGTTTCGTGCGAAGCGGGATGAAGACTGCCTCCGCCGGGTATTCGTAATGAACCGGCCAAGGAACCATCGCCTTCGTGTAAAAAATCGATCAAAACGCAATCATCCCGCTCATCGGCCGGCTCGATCAGCACCGCGCCGGCGCCGTCTCCAAATAAAATACACGTGGAAGGATCGGAGTAATCGGTGATAGACGACATTACATCGACACCAATGACCAGGGCCCGTTGGAGAGCGCCGGTCCTTATGAATTGCACAGCAGCTTGCATGCCGAAAAGGAACCCTGAACAGGCGGCCGAAATATCGAACCCCCACGCGCGCCGGCACTCTAGCTTATGCTGCACCAGGCAGGCTGTGGCGGGAAAAATCATGTCCGGCGTAGCGGTTGCGACAATAACGACGTCGACTTCCGCGGGAGAGATTCCAAGATCCTCAATCACTCTGCGGCCGGCCAGGGCCGCTAGTTCCGAACTGGGAGTGCCCGGCCGGCAGATGCGGCGCTCTCGAATGCCGGTCCTGCGCACGATCCATTCGTCGCTTACATTGACGGTTCTTTCGAAATAGTCATTGGCCCGAATCTCAGGGGGAGCATACACTCCCAACCCGCTTATCTTGGCCTGGAGCAATCTCACGTTTCTCTCTCAGAGAGGCGGTAACTGCTCCGCCTCATGCTCTCAATGGACAGCTGTCCGTCTCCGGCGGGAAGAACCATTTGATATCCACCACCGTGTTCCGGTCCGCGCACGCTCGCCCCAGTTCCTCAGGCGCTGCGGGCATCGATCCGGCGCATGCTGATTCGGGCCAGATTCATTGTCCCTGTATGAAAAGCCACAATCATGAGGGCGAGATACTTCTCGTACTGGCTGACTTTATCTGTCCCGGCAATTGCAATCGCCTCTTTTCTGCAGGCGCGCAAATTGTCGAGCCAATGCCGGAGAGTGCGGGCGTAGTGAGCCCGATCGTTTCGCCACATCTCAATTTCGAACAGTCCGGAAACGGCCTGCGCAATCTCAAACATGTGCGGCAAATCCGATTCCGGAAAAATAGTCTCGGCGAAAAACGGGCTAAACTGTTTGCGGCTGGCATTCTCATAGATGATCGTCTGCAAAGACAGGCGTCCGCCCGGTCGCAAGCATTGATGGCAAAACGAAAAAAAATCGCGATAGCCCTCCAGTTTTTTTTCTGGGGACTGGTCCAGCCGGGCAAAATGCTCAAATGCGCCAATCGACACGATGCCGTCATAGGGACTCTCCGCCTGATGATCGAGCCAGTTTTCCAGACGCACATCCGCATTGCGCACACTATGCTCCTGGCACCATCGGACCTGCTCCATGCTTAAGGACAAGCCGACCGCCTCGCGAACTTGATAATGCTCCAGTGCCCGTTTTAAGGTGCTTCCCCATCCACACCCAACCTCCAGCAATCGCCGGACTTCGCGCCCTCCGACGTTATTCAAATGCCAGTCGATCTTGTTCATCTGGGCCGTGACCAGATCTTCGTCTCCATACCACAAACCGCAGGAATATGTGCGTGTTTCATCCAGCCAGAGGGCGTAGAACTCATTGCCGACATCGTAATGGTGCTGTATGGCGGCAGCCGATGCTCCCGTCCGGTTTTCTGTGGAAGCCTTCATGGCGCAGTCCCCAGAGCGCGGGAATGCAAGACCGCGGCAAACAACTTTTCGTCCATGGCAAGGGCACGAGACAGCTTCTCGATCGAAGGGTGGTCAAACGTCGCCCCCGGATCGACCTTATGGCCCAACCAGTCGCCTAAGTTCCCGGTCATTCCAACCACTACGGAAGAATCGAGCCCATACCTCTCAAAAGAGGTTGTGAGATCAATCTCCTCTTCGGGACGCTCCAGGATCTGGGCCAGATATGCCTTGCACCAATTCGCAATTTGAGCTTGCAATAATTCAGGCGTCAATATCGTTTGTTGAGTCATGTAATTCCCGGTCGAACTTTATTCGGTCAGATTTTTTTTGAAGTCCATCTTTACATCGATGTCCCGCGCCACCTTGCCCGGAGTGTCTGGAGAGGGCCCTGCGAGCGCCGCCATTTCACGCCAAGCCGTTACCCATCCCTATCACGCCCGGTTCTTCAAGTACGCCCTGCGTACGTTCCAAACTAAACCGATGCGTTCGAGAAGTTGAATCACAATGCCCCCTCCATCGAGTTCCCACCAGCGCAAACCGAAAATTGCGGAAGTAGGATGGGCGTGATGATTGTTGTGCCAGCCCTCGCCCAGGGTCGGATAGCCCAGCCAGATGTTGTTGCGGCTTTGCTCAATCGTGGCGAACGACCGATAACCAAACATGTGGGTGATGGAATTAATGGATGCTGCCGCATGGTGCGTAAAGAAGAGCCGGACTCCGCCGCCCCACAGCAGTCCACGCCATAGCCCGTGCCAGCTGGGATCGATCACCCCTCCGATGACGATCGGGATCAAAAGCCCGAGCAGAACCCAGTGGAAATAACGCTGGTTGACCCACGTTATCTGGGAATCTTTGAGCAGATCTTTGCAGAAGAAGGCGGAGTTTGTGAGCTGGTGCGTGAAAGTCCAGCCAAAATGGGCGTGCCAGAAACCGCGCCAACCTTCGAGCTCGCGATCATCGAGCCTGTGCGGAGAATGCGGATCGCCGTTACCGTCGCCGAAACGATGATGGCGTCTATGATTACTCACCCAGTAAATGAGAGGCCCCTGCGCAGCCATGCACCCCAGGACCGCGAGACTGAACCGGACCATACTATGGCATTGAAAGGTCTGATGAGAAAATAGACGGTGGAACCCTACTGTGATGCCAAGCATCGTCAATAGATAGAGCACCACCATCAATACCGGCTCCCATATCCTGACCTCTCCCTTCCACAGGTAATAACCCGCCAGGAGCACCGCCAGAGTGGGCACCACGATAATTGACGCAGCATGCGCCTTCTGCGCAAGGCTTACTTTATACCCTTGCAGCACATAATTGCTGCTTGCCGCTTTAGCGGCCATACTTGGAGACAAAGGTTCCATTGGTCAGCCTCCTGCTGCTGCAATGGCCTTGGATTCGCTGGTTTGCAGAACCTCAAATTCCCCGGCCCGTAACATTTGCGCGCACAGGCTGCGACGCACCTTTCCACTAGACGTACGCGGCAGAGCTCCAGTCTTAATGAGCGCTACTTCATGGACGTGCAAACCATGTTCGGTGGCAATGGCTTCACGGACTCCGGCAGCTAGCTCGTCCGCATCCGCTGACCGCCAACCTTCACGGGTTACTTCCTGGACAAGGGCGATACAAACCTGCCCGTCCTTCTCAATCGCTACGACTGCTCCCGCGCCGATTGAAAGGAATGGACTCGTGCGCTGCGCCGTCAATTCCAGGTCCTGCGGATAGTGATTGCGTCCCCGGATAATAATCACGTCTTTGATCCGCCCGGCGATGAACACCTGCCCTTCGTGCCAAAAGCCCAGGTCCCCGCTGCGCAGGAACCGCTTTCCCGAAGTACCCGCGGGCGCCGCCCCGAACGTCTCTTCTGTCAATTCCGGCTTTTTGTAATAACCTGCCGCGACACTTGCGCCGCTGATCCAGATTTCTCCAACGACATCATCCGGCAGGATCTTTCGAGTTTCCGGATCAACGATGACAATCTCGATTCCCTCCCCCGGAACGCCGCATCCCACCAGTTCGATCACCGGCTCGTCTCCGGTAGGTGTCCGCGCTATTTTCTGAGAAAGCGCCTCTGACTCCACTCGAAGGATTTTCGCTCCGCTGCCTGCGACAATTCCGGTGGCGAAGAGCGTGCATTCAGCCAGTCCATAACAGGGATAAAACGCGCTGGCCTTGAATCCGGCAGGAGCAAAGACCTTTGTGAAACGGCGAATCATATCGGCGCGCACCGGCTCTGCGCCTGAATAGGCGACGGTCCAGGTGCTCAGATCAAGTTGATCAATTTCTTCCGGCTTGCTTCTGGCGATGCATAAGTCATAGGCAAAACTGGGAGCGCCTGCGGACGTGCCTCGGTATTTGCTGATCGCCTGGAGCCAGCGAACGGGCTTTTGAATGAACGTCGCTGGTGGAATTATCACGCAATGAAATCCCGTATGCAGGGGTTGCAGCACGCTACCGATCAACCCCATATCGTGGTAAAACGGCAGCCAGCTCACCATCACGGACCTGTCATGAAAACCCATGGCTTTCATGATCACGGTTTCGTTATGCATCAACTGGCTATGTTTTACGACAACTCCCTTGGGAATGCCCGTGGATCCCGAAGTATATTGAAGGAAAGCAATATCATCAGGCTTGATTGCGGCTCGTCTTGGCTCTTCTACGCTGTAGTCTATTTCATCCAGGTAGAGCCAGGGAACATCACGCAGATTTTCTGGAAGCGCAGCCTTCAAATAACCGAATGCACGGGAGGGCACGATGGCTGCGGCCACTCCGGCATCGGCGCTGATTGCGCGGATCGTATCGAATGACCGATTCGGTTTTGGGACTATCGCCGCAACTGGAATGGCTCCTGCGTAACAACTGCCGATAAACGCATCAATAAACTTCAGCAGCTCCGGGACCAGAAGCAGAACGGGCCTGCCGGAAACGCCGAACAAAGCAAGTCGATGCGCAACAGCGCGCGCATGGCGGTCAAGTTCTCCAAAAGAACGTTTTTCGCCTTCAACTTCGCCATCCGGCAGATACGTAAACGCCGTCTCATGAAAGCGGGACTCCGCATGCTTCTCAAGGGTGTCTACAATGGTCACTGGTATGTCACTTTTTGTTTTGGGCGCCGTTTGGATATAAACGGTTAGGTTCCCGCGCTTAGCGGAGAGAGAATCATCAAAATGCTTGTGGGGATAGCTCGGAAGTCACCCGGAGAGATTACGCTAACGCTTAGCGGGCGGGCTGCCGCCATTTAGGTCTCATTTTGAGAGCCACCTATTAGAGCGGCTTTAGCCCTGTTACGAAATGCGGCAGGAAACTTGTGCCCTGACACAAATCGTGTCTACATAACTATGTAAATGCTCTGGCTCTTCGGACACATAATAGACCAACATTACCTGAGGCACAAGATGTTTTTTGTGTTTCACAATGGCTTCGCAAAACTCCCGAGTGTCGCATCGAAGCTCGATGGGGACTCGCACATCACGAAGCTCTCGCCGGCGCCGAAAAGCGAGTGATTGCTTGCCTCGCTACACAACTTCCGCCGTCTCGCCTTTGGCTGGGAATATCACGAAAGCAACTTCCTCGGCATAGTGATCCTTAATCCAATACAAGATGAGCCTGGATAAAGATGGCATGCTGAGGATTGATCATTAGCGTGCATGAAGCCGAGAAGTTAAAGTTGGATCAGATCCAGTCTATCGACGGCATCTGGCGGAGCGTGAAAATGAGTGCCAAGCGAGGAGTATCCCGCTTTCTACAATCTCAACAGTCAAAGGGGTCTGCCGAGCGCACAAGTGCTAGAATTTCGGACATGAGCGGCATGACATGCAGCCCGCCGTCCAGTGATGCGCAGGTCGAGTTTCTCCTCAATGGCAAGCTCGTGCAGGTTGAGACTTCCATGCAGACCACTCTGCTGGACTTCCTGCGTGCACGCGGCCTCACCGGATCCAAAGAGGGCTGCGCTGAGGGTGAATGCGGCGCATGCGCCGTAGTGATGGTCAAGCAGAATGGCTCCCACAACATGCCAGGGCAGGCGGGTAGCGCGTATTGTCCGGTGAATAGCTGCCTGATCTTGCTACCCATGGCCGCAAGCCAGGAGATTTATACGGTTGAAGCACTCTCTCCCGGCAACAGTCTGGCAGCCGTGCAGCAGGCGATGGTCGAGCATGGCGGCTCGCAGTGCGGCTACTGCACACCCGGCTTTGTGGTCAGTTTATTCGCCGAACATTACCGTCCGGGCCGAATCGGCCCTTGCGATCCGCATGCTACTGCCGGTAATCTGTGCCGTTGTACCGGCTACAGGCCCATTCGCGATGCTGCATTGTCACTCGGCCCCGCGCCTGCTGATGCCTTTCGCGAACGCCTCTCGCGGCCCGCGCCTGAGCTCGCGCCTGTCTTATTTGAATCGCGGGAAGCTAGTTTCCACCGGCCGGGAACGCTGGCCGAATGCCTGGCTCTGCTCGCAGGTCATCCCGAGGCGCGTTTAGTGGCTGGCGCTACCGATCTCGCCGTTGAGTCCAATTTGCGCGGACGTCGCTTCACGTTCCTGGTGAGCGTGGAAGCGTTGCGCGAGTTGCGCGACTTCCGCGAAACCGATGCGGAAGTCGAATTGGGCGCGGGGCTCACGCTGAGCGAAATTGCAGCGCGATGGCAGTCAGCGCCGGCTGCCTTCGCGGAATGGCTTGCGCTGTTTGGCTCGCCGCTGATTCGCAATCGCGCGACGCTGGGCGGCAATCTTGCCACCGCCTCGCCTATTGGCGATGCGGCGCCGCTTCTTCTTGCCTTCGATGCGCAAGTCCGTATCGCAGGAGCTGCCGGCCAGCGCACGGTCCCTCTGGCAACATTCTTTTCGGGCTACCGTCGAACCGCGCTCGCTCCGGGAGAACTCATCGTCTCCATCCTGCTGCCTAAGCCATTTCCCCGGCATGTCCGCTTTTTCAAAGTGGCCAAGCGCCGCATGGATGACATCAGCACCGTGGCCGCCGGCTTCTCCGTTGATCTTGATTCGGCGGGCCGGGTCCAGCGCGCCCGCCTCGCCTATGGTGGCGTGGCGCCGGTTCCGTTGCGTGCCTTCAGGGCCGAAGAAGAGTTGCGCGGACGCCCTTGGGACGAATCTTCAATCCGCCAGGCGCAGGAAATTCTGGGCCACACGCTTCAGCCCATCAGCGATCATCGCGGCTCAGCTGCCTACCGGCTGGCGCTGGCGCAATCGCTGCTGGAGAAATTCTGGTGGGAACAACGCGAGCAGGTCATGGCATGAAGATCGTAGGCCAGGCCGTTCCTCATGAAAGCGCGCGCGGCCACGTTACCGGCGAGGCGCTCTACACCGATGATCTGCTGGCTCGCTTTCCACGCTTGCTGCACGCGTGGCCGGTGCTCGCGCCCCACGCCCATGCTCAACTGACAAAACTGGATGTCAATCCGGCATTGGCCGAGCCGGGAGTATGCTCTACCTTGATCGCCTCCGACGTTCCCGGCGAAGGCGACTCCGGCGCTGCCCGCCACGACGAGCCGCTCTTTTCCACTGAAATTGTTTTTCATCAGCAGCCGGTCGCGTGGGTGCTGGGCGAGACTCTTGAAGCAGCCCGCTTGGGCGCTGCTCGCGTCCAGGCCGAGTATCAGCCGCTGCCTGCCATTCTGACCATTAACGACGCTATTGCCGCCGGCAGTTTCCACTCCGATCCCATGCGGATTGTGCGCGGCGAAGTGTACAGCGCGCTGGCCAACAGCGCCCACCGATTTCAAGGCGAACTGGCCATCGGTGGCCAGGAACATTTTTATCTTGAGACCCAATGCTCCATCGCCTGGCTCGATGAATCTGGCGGCATAATGGTGGAATCCTCCACTCAGCATCCCAGCGAAACTCAGGAGATTGTGGCGCGTGCGCTTGGCCTCGCGCGTCATAAGGTCACAGTTGAGTGCTTGCGCATGGGCGGTGCATTCGGGGGAAAAGAAGTTCAGGCAAATCCTTATGCGGCCATCGCTGCTCTGGGCGCCTGGAAGACCGGGCGTCCCGTGCGCGTGCGTTTACCCCGGTTCCTCGATATGGTCTTGACTGGCAAGCGCCATCCTTTCCTCGCGCGCTTTGGCGTCGGATTCGATCACGATGGTCGAATCCTGGCCTTGAAACTCGCGCTCTACTCCGATGGTGGCTGGAGTCTCGATCTCTCCGGGCCTGTCCTGGCGCGCGCCTTGTTCCACTGCGATAACGCCTACTTCATTCCCGCCATGGAAGCGACGGGATTAGTTTGCCGCACCAACAAGACCTCGCAGACCGCCTTCCGAGGCTTCGGCGGACCGCAAGGCATGTTGGTCATTGAGGACGTGCTGGATCGCATTGCCCGCACGCTTTCCCTTCCGCAAGAACTGGTGCGCGAACGCAACTTCTACCGCGAAGACCACAGCACGCATTACGGACAGCTTGTCAAAGATGCGGCCCGTATTCCCAGGATCTGGAACCAACTGAAAGAGACCAGTGATTTCGCGGCACGCCGCCAGGAGATCGAGCGCTGGAACGCGGCGCATCCGCACCGCAAGCGCGGCATCGCTATCACGCCGGTCAAGTTCGGAATCTCCTTCACCGCTACCATGTTCAATCAGGCAGGCGCGTTGGTCCTTATATATAAGGACGGCAGTGTCCAGGTGAACCACGGCGGCACCGAAATGGGCCAGGGGCTGGACACCAAGATTCGTCAGATTACGGCTGAAAGCCTTGGCCTCCCCGAAAGCGCTATTCGTATCATGCCAACGCGCACTGACAAGGTTCCTAACACCTCGGCCACCGCCGCGTCTGCCGGGACCGACTTGAATGGCGCAGCGGTGATGGATGCCTGTACGCAACTCAAGGTGCGGCTCGCTCCAGTGGCCGCAAGCTTGCTCGGCGCTAATCCCGCAGATGTCCGGTTTGCCCATGGCCGCGTCTCAGCCGATGGCAAAGACCTGCCTTTTGCCGATTTGATTGAAGCTGCTTATCTCCAGCGCATTGCCTTGTTTGCCCAAGGTTACTACCGAACGCCCGAGATCCACTACGATCCTAAAACCATGCAGGGGCGGCCCTTCTATTACTTCGCCTATGGCGCAGCCGTGAGTGAGGTAGAGGTTGACGGCTTCACTGGCGAGTATCGCGTGCGGCGCAGCGACATCCTGCATGATGTAGGTGAGTCGATCTCCCCGCTAGTTGATCGCGGCCAGGTCGAAGGTGGATTTATCCAGGGTTTGGGTTGGCTCACGCTGGAAGAGCTGCTCTGGGACACGCAAGGACGGCTTCTGACCAATAGCGCGTCCACCTACAAATTGCCGGCATGTTCAGAGCTGCCGGATGAATTTCACGTCGATTTTCTGACTCGTGCCGCCGAGCCGGGAGTGGTCTTCGGAAGCAAGGCCGTGGGCGAGCCGCCGCTGATGCTCGCCATCTCCGTTCGCGAGGCCATGCGCGACGCCATTGCCGCTTTCGGGAGCGGAGGCATAGTCTCGCTCGACAGTCCCGCCACGCCCGAGCGCGTCTTCTGGGCTGTGCGCCGTGCCCGGACCCGCCAGCCCAGTCCCGAACTCTCCGCCGCGGGCGTAAGCAACCCTTGATCCCCTTGACGATGACCGTCGAATAATGACCATTCACGAATGAACATCGACGAACTCAATTCACTCCCGCGCGACGGCTTCGTCGCCACACTCGGCTGGGTCTTCGAGCATTCCCCCTGGGTGGCCGAACGCGCATGGGAGCGGCGGCCGTTCCCCGATCTTGAGCATCTGCACGCTGCCATGACCGCGGAAGTCGAGCGTGCTACCTGCGACGAACAGTTAATCCTGCTGCGGGCCCATCCTGACCTGGGCACGCGAGCGCGCATCAGCACCGCATCCGCCAGTGAGCAGTCCGGCGCAGGCCTGGATCGCCTTACTCCGGAGGAATACCGTCAACTCCTCAGTCGCAACACCGCCTACCGGGAAAAATTTGGCTTCCCATTTCTTTACGCCGTGAAAGGCAGCACCAGGCACGATATTCTTCAAGCGCTCCACCAGCGGCTGGGGGCCACGCCGCCGGAAGAGTTTCGCCAGGCGCTGAATCAGGTGTACCGCATCGCATTGTTCCGTCTGCAGGATATAATCGCGCACTAAACGGCCGCAATTATAATCGGGCTTTGATTGAAGCAAGAATCCATGTTTGAGCACATTCGTTATGAGACTCTCAACGCTCGGCAGAAGGAGATATTCAACTTTCAGAAAATCTCTGCCACGCTTGCCGACTACGGATTCAACTGCATTAAGTTGGCCGACGACTGGGGCAGCGCTGATTTAATTGCCTGTCACGTAAACGGAGCCACAACTTTAAAAATTCAATTGAAGTCGAGGATAACAATTGAAAAAAATACGCCGGGAAGGATACTTGGATTGCCTTTCCACACAAAGGCTTCTGGTATCTCATCGAGCATGACCGATTAGTTGACAAGATTGGGCACTCAACGGACTGGCTGCGAACTACTTCCTGGCTAACCGGAAATGAGTATTCTTCCGTCAGCATCAATCCAAAATTGCTGAATGGCTTGGTCGAACATAAACTCGGGCGTGTCTACGGACCCGTCCTGGAAACTGAGTGAAACTGTTCACTCCAGGATTTACCCCCAAATGTTGCGCATCCGCTCCGCTACTGCTATTAAAGTAAGTGTTCAGTGCCCCATGTGGGCTCGCGAGGTTCTATGACTGCAACCCGGAAAACAGCAGAGTCCATCGGCGGAGATCAGGATACCGTGACCGGAATTTCCAGGCGGGTTGGGAACGCTACTGGTCTGCCGCCGGCTTGTTCCAGCCGCCCCCAAGCGTCCGGCCTAACACTTCAAAACGTTAGGAATTCCCAAAGTGTTAGGAAAATAGTCAATGTTTATGCGGGTCCTAACACTCTAACGCTCTAACGCTTTGGTTTGACTGTCACCTCGAGGAGAATCACATGCAACAGTTCGCCAGCGGCGCGAAGCGAAATTATTACGGCAAATGTGACGTTACCGTTTACCGCCTTCAGCGTGATGCCCATTCCGCGCCGGGCCAGAGCCCCTTCTTTGGCGCAAGCGTGATGATGCTGCTTTACGGCGACGCCTTCTGGCCTACCTATGTCACCGGGGACAATACCAACCTGGTGGCCACCGATTCGATGAAGAATTTCATCCAGCGCGAAACCTTGAACTTCACTGGCTGCGACTTGGAGTCGTTCTGCCGTTTTCTTGCGGAGAAATTCCTGAAAACCTATCCCCAGACGGAAGGCATTCAAGTATCGGCCACCGAGATACCCTACGAACAGCTTCCCGGCGGGAGTATGGCATTTGCGCCTTCTGGCCCGGAGCGGGCCACGGCGCGCATGGAATTGCAACATGACGGCCCGCAGGTGCATTTCGTGGAAGCGTCTTCGGGAATCCAGGGCTTCAAGTTACTGCGCCTGGGCGGCAGCGCCTTCTCCGGCTTCGTCCGCGATCAATACACCACCCTGCCGGACATCAAGAACCGTCCCCTCCATATGTGGCTTGATCTGGAATGGTCGTATACCGCGCCCGACGCTGCCTTGAGCGACGGCAAAGTGACGGCCCTGGTGCGGCGGATCGTGAATGACGTTTTTCAGTCATTTGAGTCGGGCAGCATACAGCAGGTTATTTATTGGATTGGAGGAAAGATGCTGGCGGAAATTCCGGCGATTGCGGAAATTCGTCTGGAAGCCAATAATCGCACCTGGGACACGATCATGGAACAGGGTGAGCAAACAGGCGTTTACACTGAAGCGCGTCCGCCGTTTGGCTGCTTAGGGCTGACGCTCAAAAGACAAACATAATGGGCCGGCTCTCTACTCACGTGCTCGACACCGCTCAGGGCAAGCCGGCGGCGGGCGTTGCGGTTCGTCTCTACGCCTGCAACGGCGATGACCGCCGCCTGCTGAAATCTGCTGTCACCAACGCCGACGGCCGCACCACCGAACCATTGCTTCAGGGAAACGACCTGCACGCGGGCATCTACGAGCTGGTGTTCAGCGCCGGAGATTATCACCGCACGCAAAATGAAATGCTTGACGCTCCATCATTCCTCAATGAAATCGTGGTGCGCTTCGGCGTGTCCGACCCTGTGGCCAATTATCATGTACCCTTGCTGCTCTCGCCTTATGGGTACACCACGTATCGGGGATCGTAAAATGGAGCATCGCGCCCAGGAAGTAATCAGCTTGTGCCGCAAGCTGGCCGAATTCACAGAGGAGCCGGGCCACATCACCCGCACTTTTCTTTCGCCACCCATGCGCGACGTTCATCGTGAACTTGGTGGCCGCATGGAGCGGCAGGGGATGAGCGTGAACGTGGATGCGGCCGGCAATCTGCGCGGCTTTTATCCGGCGCGAAGACCGGGAGCGCCCCGCGTAATCATCGGTTCACACCTTGACACAGTGCCCCACGCCGGCGCTTTTGATGGCATTCTGGGCGTGGTCATGGGCATTGCCATGGTGGATGCACTCGCCGCTCGTCAAATGCCCTTCGGCATTGAGGTTGTCGGATTTTCTGAGGAAGAAGGCGTGCGCTTCGGTGTGCCTTTCATCGGCTGCCGCGCCCTGGTGGGCGCCGTGGATGAAGCCTTGCTCGCGTTGCGTGATCCGCAAGGGTTGAGTGTGGCCGATGCCATACGCTCTTTCGGCCTCGACCCGGCGCGCTTGGCCGAAGCGAAGCTGGTGGAAAGCACTCTCGGCTATCTGGAGTTTCACATCGAGCAAGGCCCGGTGCTGGAAAATTTGAACTATCCGCTGGGAGTAGTAGAGGCCATTGTCGGCCAGAGCCGTCTCAGGGTTTGCTTTACTGGCAAAGCCGGGCACGCAGGAACCACTTCCATGAAGCTGCGGCATGACGCGCTTGCCGCCGCAGCCCAATGGATTGCGGTCGTGGAAAGTGTGGCGGAAAGCACGTCTGGGCTTGTGGCCACTGTCGGACGCATGGAAATCGAGCCTAACGCCGGCAATGTGATTGCCGGCAAGGTGTACGCCAGTCTCGATGTTCGTCACGCGCTGGACGAAGTGCGGCATCAGGCAGCCGAGCTCATGCTCAACAGGGCAAAACAGATTGCGGCTGGCCGTGGATTGTCCTTTGAATGGGAGCAGCATCTGGATCAGCCCGCGGTTGCCATGGACCCAACCCTGGTGAACAAGTTGGAACAAGCCGTGAAGTCAGCCGGCTACCCTGTGTACCACATGCCCAGCGGCGCTGGACACGATGCTATGATCATGGCGCAAAAAATTCCCAGCGCCATGCTGTTTCTGCGCTCTCCGGGCGGCGTGAGCCATCATCCCGACGAGAACGTGCTGGTCGAAGACGTGCAGGCCGCGCTTAACGCTGGAATGCGTTTTCTGGAACAGTGGGAGACACGCCTTGACTGACCTGGTGGTGCGTGGCGGCACAGTCGTTACCGCGGAGAACGCCATCTCCGCCAGCATCGCAATAGCCGACATTGCAATAGAAGATGGCCGCATCAGCGCCATCGCCCCCGAACTTCCCGGTGCTGCACAGGAAATTGATGCCCGTGGACTCACCGTACTGCCTGGACTCATAGATATTCACGTGCATTTCAATGAACCCGGCCGCACCGAATGGGAGGGCGCTGCCACAGGCAGCCGCGCACTGGCGGCAGGTGGCGGGACACTATTCTTTGACATGCCGCTGAATTCTTCGCCCTGCACAATTGGTCCGATGGAATTCGACCAGAAGATAGCTGCGTTGGAGCGCTCTTCGGTAACCGACTTCGCGCTCTGGGGTGGCATCGTGCCCGGAAATTACGACTCGCTGGCCCCGCTGAGCGAGCGCGGTGTAATCGGCTTCAAGGCCTTCATGACCGACTCCGGCTTGCCGGAATTTCCCCGATCTGACGATCTCACGCTCTATGAAGGAATGCGCGAAGCTGCGTGTCTCGGCCTGCCTGTGGCTGTTCATGCGGAGAGTGATGAACTCATCCAGTCACTCACATCGCGCGCCGCCGCTGCCGGACTCAACGGCATACGTGATTATCTGGGTTCGCGTCCGGTGCTGGCCGAGGTCGCAGCCATCCAGCGCGCGGCCCTCATGGCCGAAGAAACTGGCGCAAAGCTGCACATTGTCCACGTGAGCTCCGGGCGCGGCGTGGCTGCGGCTTTGGAAGCGCGCGCCCGTGGCGTGGACATCGCCATTGAAACCTGTCCGCATTACTTGTTCTTCACTAAAGAAGACATGGAACGGATAGGCGCTGTCGCCAAGTGCTCGCCGCCGTTGCGTAACACGCACGAACGCGACCGTCTATGGGACGCACTGTTGCGCGGCGCGGTCAATGTGGTTGCTTCCGACCATTCGCCCGCGCCGCCGGAGATGAAGCGCGATGCCAATTTTTTCCGCGTCTGGGGTGGAATTGCCGGAGGCCAGTCAACACTCGCCGTGCTGCTTACTGCCGGGCATCATGAGCGCGGGTTGCCCCTTACCCGCATCGCCGATCTGATAGCCGCATGGCCGGCGCGACGATTTCTCCTGGCGCACAAGGGCCGGATTGCTGTGGGCAACGATGCGGATCTCACGCTCGTGGACCTGGCCGCGTCTTACACTTTGCAGGAGAGCAGTCTGCTGCAGCGCCATCGTATGAGTCCCTACATCGGCAGGAGTTTCCGGGGCGCCGTCCGCCAAACCCTCCTCCGTGGCCAGCCGATTTTTGTGGATGGAAAAATTGTTGCGAAAGACACGGGAAAATTTGTTCGATCTTCAGAGCATTCAGCAATTAGCAATCAGCATTCAGTCCCTAAACCATCCTGAAGCCTCAGAAGCAAGAACTGCGCCAGCGTATGCATGATGAGGTTACCGCCACCGGGAAGTGGCTGAAGTCGGTGTAGTCTCCGTGTCTTCGTGTCGGAGCCGGCCCTTGAGCGTAGCGAAGGGTGGTCGGTTTTGCTGTTGCGATTGTTCTGCGATGTGTCTCCGTGGTGGGTTTCGCTTCGGTTTTTGCTTGCGCTGTCCTGCTATCTCAGGAGGTCGTGAAGGATGTCTCTTTAGCTGAATGCTGAGTGCCAACTGCTTCTTCCCCATGATAGATTTAGTCGCGGCTTAGAGAACACTGAAAGGAAAGATATGCATCACCTCGGACACACGCGGAGTTCCCGGCAGGCAGACCACACGCTGCTCACGCCGGACACGTTCGTGCGCGCACCTCTGCCCGGCATGCGCAACGCCACCGCCATCGTGCACGCCAGTCCCGCAATCGGCGCGGCATTCACGCAGTACACGGTAGAGTTCGCCGCCGGCGGCGCAATGGTTCCCGTAGCCACGCAGCGCTTCCTGTATGTGCTGAAAGGCGAGGTCACGGTGGGGAGGCAACGGCTCAAAGCCGACGGCTATGCCTACTTTCCGTCGGGAAACCAGACCGCTATCTCCGCCGACGGCAGCGCAAGCGCCGCGGTAATCGAGAAGCCGTATCTGCCGGCTGGTGTGCCATCACCGGCCAAAGAAATTCTGGGTAACGAACGTGACCTGAAATCTCAATCTTTAGGCGATGGCTTGGACGTGCGCATCCTGTTGCCGGAAGATCCCAGCTTTGACTTCGCCGTCAACACCATGACTTATCAGCCCGGCGCAGCGCTGCCCATGGTGGAGGCGCACGTGATGGAACACGGCCTGCTGATGCTTGCCGGCGGCGGCATTTACCGCCTGGGTGATCACTGGTATCCAGTGACTGCCGGCGATTTTATCTGGCTGGCGCCCTGGTGTCCGCAGTGGTTCGGCGCGCTTGGGCAAATCCCCGCAAAATATCTGATATATAAAGACTGGATCAGATGATGCTGCATATTTCTAATTTGATCATCTCAGAACCCCTGCCAGAACCGTTTTAACCAAATACCCAAATACCGTTAGTTTGACAAACTTTAGAGATGTTGCTATCTTCGATAATGACAATCGTGTTTGTTATTAGAATTCTCCAGATTTTTCCCGATCGGGGAAATCTCTGGAATGGCGGCAGCCTATTCGCTCGACCTGACACAAACAACAGCAGCATTCCGAAAATCTAGCGCCGAATTGACAACCTGCCAGGGTCATTTTCAGTGTCCCGAGAATGACTGTTGGAAGTATGTCCCGGTACAAATTCCCCTCGAATCTCCGGCGCATAGACTGGGCCTTCCTGTACGCATCGCCCCATCAAGTAGAATCTCACGCAGGCAACATCCAAAAGACCTGGATAAAACAACTTATGTATCGCGACCTGAGTTTTGAAAATGCAATCGATTTTGCGCGTGACCTTGTGCGTATACCGAGTATCTCCGGCGACGAAGGAGCAGTTGCCGAACGAGTGATGAGCGAGTTCAAGTTGCTGCGGTTCGATGAGACTTGGACAGACGAGATCGGCAATGTTTTTGCGCGTCTCAAAGGCACGGGAAACGGGCCTGCCATCTTGCTGAGCTCTCATCTCGATGTCGTGGACGCCGGAGACCGGTCAGAATGGGAGCACCCACCATTTGATGGCCTGATTGCGGAAAACCACCTGCATGGCCGTGGTGCGGTCGATTGCAAAGGCCCTCTGGCGCTGCAGACGTATGCCGCCGCCAGTCTGCGGGAGTCCAGACCTCCTGGTGATGTCTATGTCGTACACACCGTCCTGGAGGAATGTGGCAGTTGGGGAATGGCCGAGGCCATGGAGCAACTGTCCGATCGCATCGCAGCGGTAGTGCTGGGAGAAGCAACCGAAGGAGAAATTCGCATCGGCCACCGGGGCCGTATCGAATTAATGGTCACGGTCCGGGGCGTGTCCGCCCACGCCAGTGCCCCGCAAAGGGCCGCCGATCCCACCCGGCTTCTGCCTGCTGTCCTTGTGGCGCTCCAGAAATTCGGCGACCGGATTCCCTCGCACAATGTGCTGCCACGCTCTACTCTGGCCCCTACCATCATCGAGACCTGGCCGAAAAGCCGCAACATGATTCCGGAAGAAGTACGCATACTAGTTGACTGGCGAACTCTGCCTTTGGGTCGAGAACACAGCACGGTGGAAGGGCTGGAACGGTTCCTGCACGCTGAGCTTCAGGAGGCGTTGCTCGGATCACTCAATTTGAAGGTCACTGTGCAAGAAGTGTCAACAAAGCAGCGGGCATACACTGGATGGGAGCGGACCATGCCAATTTCGACCCATGGCTTTCTCATGGCCGAGTCACATCCCGTGGTAGACACTGCGGTGCAGGCCGTTTCTGAAGTCACCGGCCATGTCCCGGCAGTGCGCCCCTGGACGTTTGGGACCGATGGAGGCTATCCCTGCGGCGTGTATGGTATCCCCACTATCGGCTATGCGCCGGGCAATGAAAATTACTCCCACACCAATCGGGAACGGCTCGATCTGGAATCTGCACGCACCGTATATCGGATCTACCCAGCCTTGGTCCGGCAGTTGCAACAGGTACTGGGAGGAGATGCATTGGTGGAGTCTCATGCAGCCGGTCCAAGAGATCATTTGTTCCTGAAACGGCTAAAACGGCAGTGATGGAAACGGAAAAGGAGCCTGCTCGCGAATCAGACCTTTATCGGACCTTTGATAGAGAAGCTCGCTGAAGGACTCAGCCCTTTCTTGATGTGCCTTACGTTTTTTGCTTACAGCATGGGCGCGTTGATCGCCTTTGAATTTGCCCGCATGTTCACTGCCGGCCCATGTCTGGCCCCGCATGCCTTTTTCTTGCTGCGCGTCGCGGGGCCCCGTTCTGCCGAACCCCTATCCACGAACCATGATTCGCGTAAATAACTATTTGTTTTTCATGCCCTTCACTCCTCGTACTTTTTTAACGTATCTGGATTTGTGTGTGCCGGTATTGCGTCACAGGCAAAGGATTCTATGGTTCGCATAAAACGTCAGCTTGTATTGCTCATGCGGGTAATATGGGACTTTATCAATGGAATGTATGCTTTCCATCTGGTTGAGCCATGCGTTACGGTGTTCGGATCGGCCCGGTTGACGCCCCAGTCGTCGGCATATGCCGCCGCCCACAAGGTAGGCATGGCGTTGGGCGGAAATGGGTTCACTGTCATGACCGGGGGCGGTCCGGGCCTGATGGAAGCTGCTAGCCGTGGCACGCGCGAAGCGGGCGGTAAGTGCGTTGCATGCCGGATACGGCTCTCTTTTGACCAGGGCCGCAACAACTACATAGACCACTCGGTTTCGTTCCGCTACTTCTTCGTGCGCAAGGTGATGCTGCTGCGGAATTCCTGCGCCTTGGTTGTGTTACCTGGCGGGCTGGGAACCCTCGATGAGCTCTTTGAGGTCTTGACTCTTATCCAGACCCGGAAGATCGCGCCCCTGCCGATCATTTTTATGGGCCGGGAATACTGGCAGCCCTTGCTCAATGTTGTGAATTTGATGGTCACAGCGGGCACAATCAGCGTAGACGAAATGGAACGCGTGACCAGCGTTATGCTGGTGACCGATGATGTGAAAGAGATGATTGCGCATCTAAGAGCCAATGTTAGTCAACTGGCGGACAAGGGACAATCGGCGCCCATGGAGACAGAACAGCCATCGGGCCGCCATTCAGCAGCGGCAAAAGCCGCGCAGTCATGACCGCGCGGGCGCCGCAATACCCTGCTCGGGTTCAACTCCCACCGCCTCCACCACCCTTTTCCGCCTATTTTTCAGTAAGTTACGAAACGGCTCTCCCAATTGCCTGCAATTTGCATGCACGGGTCCCTCTTCCTGCCGCCTGATTTGGACGAAATTTGAATCCCTTCTACTCTTGCGCTGCTGTGCCTGGCAGCGCATTTAATGCGCACAAGAGAGCTTGAGATCATCATCGTCATATTGCGCTTTCTTCTGACATCCAGCAACTGGATTTTCAGCTACAGCATCCAGGAAAGTGGACTTCGAAGTTCGATCGAGGCAAATCGTGCAAGCCTCCTCAAACGCACGCATTCCTCTCCGACAATTTGGACGCACTGACGCCAAAGTTTCCATTCTTGGCTTTGGCGGTCATCACCTGGGCGACGCACCCGATGAAAAAACTGCGGTTCGCATTGTTCAGGAAGCCGTCGACAACGGAATTACTTTCTACGACAACTGCTGGGAATACCGGAGAGGCAAGACCGAGCTCTGGATGGGAGCTGGCCTGAAGGGACGCCGTGACAAAGTATTTCTTATGACAAAAACGTGTCCGCACGGGCGAGATGCAAGTCTGGCTTTGCAAATGCTCGAAGAGTCGCTTCGACGTCTGCAAACGGATCACCTGGATTTGTGGCAGGTTCACGGGATGGTTTTCGAGAATGACCCTGAGCTCTTCATTCGGCCCAATGGAGCGGCGGAGGCGCTGGCCAAAGCAAAGAAGGATGGCAAGGCTCGATTTGTGGGATTCACCGGACACCAGAACCCAATGGTGCATTTGGGAATGTTGAATACGGGATTTCCATTCGATTCTGTTCAAATGCCACTGAACGCATTCGATTACGGCTTTACTAGAAGTTTCGAGCGACAGGTGCTGCCAGAGCTGAATCGTCGTGGCATTGCAGTACTCGGCATGAAGCCTCTAAGCGGCCATGGAGAGCCGATCAAGGCCGGCGCACTTACGGCTGAAGAAGCCTTGCGATATGCGATGAGTCTCCCGGTCGCGACGACCATCACCGGCATAGACGGTATGGACGTATTGCACCAGAACCTGCAGATCGCCCAGAATTTCAAACCCATGACCACTGCCGAAATGGACGAACTGCGAAACCGCTGCAAGCAGTACGCGGCCGATGGACGGTATGAGCTCTACAAGCTGTCGCTGAAATTCGATAATCCAGAAGCTCGCCTCGCCCATGGGTTCCCGCTTGACACAACGCAATCGGAGGTTCGAGACATGCTCGGATCGCCTGAGAATACGGGCCATCCTTTTCCGCAGAAAAAGTTTTGAAGGAGGAGCCGTGGAGCCGAAGCAGCCGCATCTCAGTCGTCGAAAGTTCATGCAAGGAGCCGCAATCATGGGCGCAGCACCGCTTATCTCGAGCCGTGCGTTTTCGACGAGTGACAGAGTTCCGCCGCAAAGCCCCGAAGGCACCGTACCGAAGAAACCATTGGGACGAACTGGTGTTCAGGTATCGGCACTCGGACTTGGCGGCTACCACCTGGGTTCCGCGAATACAGATCAGGTTGCAAACGAGATAGTTGCTAAGGCGCTCGATCATGGAATCGATTTCTTCGACAACGCCTGGGAGTACCACGACGGCCTGAGCGAAGAGAGGCTAGGAAGGGCGTTGAAGGGAAAGAGGCAGAGCGCCTTCCTCATGACAAAGGCTTGTACCCACGGGCGAGACAAAAAGGTAGCGATGCGCATGTTGGAAGAATCCCTGCGACGTCTGCAAACCGACCATCTGGATCTCTGGCAAATCCATGAAGTTATCTATGAAAACGATCCTGACCTGATCTTCGCGCCGGGCGGAGCCGCAGAAGCTCTACTGGATGCCAAGAAGCAGGGCAAGGTCCGTTTCGTCGGATTCACCGGGCACAAGGATCCTGAGATTCACTTGAAGATGCTGGCGCACGATTTTCCCTTCGACACAGTGCAGATGCCCCTGAATTGTTTCGACGCCACCTTTCGCAGTTTTGAGACCCATGTATTGCCAGAGGCAACACACCGCGGGATCGCTGTCCTGGGAATGAAAAGTCTGGGCGGCAGCGGGGAAATGGTGCGACACGGAGGTGTAACGGCCCAGCAGGGATTGCGCTATGCCATGAGTTTGCCGGTTGCAACCACGATTAGCGGTATCGACTCGATGGAAGTTCTCGATCAGAACCTTGCTATCGCCACAAATTTCCAACCATTCACAGCTGCCGAATTGAAAGAGTTGCGAGATCGATGCCGTCAGTTTGCGGCTGACGGACGGTATGAACTCTTCAAAATGACTACCAAATATGACGGCAAAATTGGGCGCGAACAGCACCATTTCCCGACCACTGAAGAATTACCTATTTAAAGCGCCATGTATTTGACAATATCTTTCCCCGGCCTGAAGGCCAGGGCTTCCACCAAAACAACTGCACCATTTCCTAAACCGCTTCCTAAACCGCCATAGATGCAGGTCGTTGAATGCCCCGCCCTGTCGAGCATTCGCGCCCGGCAGGATAGCTGGGGCCGTTACATATTTCCCAGTGGCTACACGATTATCCAGAATGCCCCTAATACTGAACCGGCGCTCGATTTCTTCCAGTCCGCGCCATCAGGTCCGTTAATATTCCGGCAATGAACTTTAAGACCATTTCTGCCTGCGACTGAAGGAAAAAGTGGTCACCGGGAAACATGGTGACGGGGCACATCGAGAGAGTGTGCGTCCGCCATGCTTCCAGGAATTCCCGTGGCACATCGGTATCCTCGGTGCCGCCCATAACGAAGAACGGGCATTGAAGGGGGGCTGAGGGCAAATACTCGTAGGTCTCGACAGCCTCAAAATCAGCCCGGAGCAAAGGTAACATCAATTCCATCAGCTCCCGGTGTTCAATAACTTCTGCCGGGGTGCCTTTCAGACGCTTTAACTCCTCAACAAATTCCGCTTCCGGGAGATGATGGGTCGGAGGATCGTTCAGAGGAATCTGCGGAGCCCGCCGGGCGGCTATCAGGAGGGCCTGCGGCTCAATCTTGTGCCTTCGCGACAATCTTCCAGCTACCTCGAAGGCAAGAGACGCGCCCATGCTATAGCCAAAAAAAACGAACGGCTTTTCTTTGAAAACAGGAAGGAGATCTTCCGCGATGGCGTCAGCGAGCTGGTCGATCCTTCGCCAGGGCGGCTCCGCGTGCCGATTGCCTCGGCCCGGAAGCTGGACGGGACAGACCTGAACGAAATTCGGTAACACGCGCGGCCAGGGACTAAAGAGTGCAGCCGAGCCTCCAGCATAAGGAAAGCAAAAGAGGGAGATTTCAGCCTTGGGATTCCGCGCCACCGGGCCGAGCCACTTATTATGAATTTTGGCCAAAGCTGACATGAATGAAAGCCCAAATGTTTTCTAAATCATGGCTATTTTATACGATGACTTCAATCGTATCTGCGCATTTCCCTTCAGCGAGATCAATCCAGACAAGCGGGAAAATCGGAATTCCCATCCTACCTGGCTGCATTCTGCTCCCGCACTCTGCGCGACAGGTTTACCGCCAACGATCCAATCGTTACGCGTGAGGTACTCCAGCCGGTTCTTAGCGGTCTGCAACAGCAGGAGCAAGTGGTCTCTGGCTCCACTTGGATTTGACATCAGGCAACTCGATTCTTCTGGATCGAACACAACGTCAAACGAGCATAGCAAAGCCGCCCTCTAAGTAACATATCTCTTTAGGTCTCGTCCGATGTCTACGGATCACCTGCTTCGCTCAATAAATCGAAACCACGCAACCTGGAATGGTGAAAGTTCCTCGCTTTCGGAACCTCGTCAATGACACCACCGTTGCGCGGTCCTGGTTCTGATCGTGAATCGCAACTGTTCCTATTAGCTCAATCGTATATGGAGTTTTTGGGCAAAGCCCCGGCTTTACCCAGAAACTCATCTTTCAGGAGGACCGACCCGGCCACGGCGAGCTGTAAGCTGGCTATCGTTCGCAAATAGCTTTTTACAAGCATTTAACTTGACTTTCGCTTTTTGTTCGACTACAGTCCACTCTTGTAGCGCACATTCGTCTTGTGTAAAAACTTTTGGAGGATCTATGTCATTGAGCGAAGCCCTATTGCCTGAATTCGATCAGGAAATGTCCAACACTCGCAAAACTCTTGAACGCGTCCCGGATGATAAATTCTCATGGAAGCCCCACGAGAAGTCCGGCAACATGGGCTGGCTTGCAGGTCATCTGGCCAACATTCCCGCGTGGACTACTTACACCATTAATGAAGATTCGCTGGACCTCGCGCCACAGGGTACCCCTATGACACCGCCTCCGTCTCCTGAATCGACCAAGGGTCTTCTGGAGATGTTTGATAAGAATGTGGCGGAGGCGCGTTCGGCCCTGGCCGGGGCCACGGATGCTCATCTCTTCAAATTCTGGTCGCTTCTGAATAACGGCAACACTATCCTGACTATGCCGCGCATTGACTGCCTGCGAACCTGGGTGATGAACCACGCCATTCATCATCGCGCCCAGCTCGGCGTTTACCTGCGGTTGAATAACATACCGGTGCCGGCCATTTATGGTCCCTCAGCCGATGAAGGCAACATGTAGTTGCAGTGAATCGGCAGCCATGGCGAAAAGAGTGAGGCCACAAAGCTGGCCAAACTCTTTTCGCCATGGAATTCCCCCATTCGTATAATCTTCGGTTCGTATAATCTTCCATTCGTATAATCTAGGGGCGATGGCAAAAACGAGCCGTAGTCCAAATTCTCGTGGTCTAAACAGCAAAGACCTGCGCCAGC